>VFSW01000266.1_pt1 | contig 73253 bp, 66 predicted proteins | sample 5358111 | NCBI WGS metagenome assembly VFSW01 (sample SAMN11554181, study PRJNA540505) | mine drainage metagenome | isolation source: sediment from site ElyBrook_90M | place: USA: Ely Copper Mine, Vershire, VT | collected 2017
GCCTGGCGCGCCGCAAGGTCTTATGGAAGCCGACCTCGGGGTTGCTCATGCGCCAGCGCATAGTGAAAGACGCCGGCGAGCTGCAAACCATCCGCGATGCAGTGAAGCTGGGCGCGAAGGTTTACCAGCAGGCGCTGCCGGCGATTCGTCCGGGGGTGCGCGAATCGGAGGTGGCAGGCGAGCTGGAGTTTGCCGCGCGCCGCGGGGGCGCCGACGGCATGTCGTTTGACACCATCGTCGCTTCCGGAAAGCGCTCCGCGCTGCCGCACGGGCGAGCCTCGGGCCAGCCGATTGCGCGGCGCGGTTTCGTGGTGATCGATTCCGGAGTTGTGTGGCATGGCTACTGCTCCGACATGACTCGAACCGTGCACGTCGGCCACGTTGGCCGTGAAGAACGCGGCTGGTATGAAGCCGTTCTGGAAGCGCAGCTGGCCGGCATTGCCGCGGTAAAGCCGGGTGCGACGGCCGGCGAGGTGGACCACGCGGCCCGCGAGGTGCTGCGGCGGGCGAAGCTCGACCGCTTCTTCACGCATTCCACCGGCCACGGCGTCGGGTTGGAGATCCATGAGCCTCCGCGGCTGGGCAAGGCGCAGGACGAGCGGCTGCAACCGGGAATGGTTGTCACTATTGAGCCGGGAGTTTACGTGCCGGGAAAAGGCGGCATTCGGATTGAAGACATGGTCGTGGTGACGGCCACGGGCTGCGAAGTGCTGACGCCAGTTAGCAAGGAGTTGCTGCAGATATGAGAAGCGACCTATCTCGTCCTCAAAGCTGGTCATCTAATCGCGCGTGACTCAAAGCAACAACGTGTCAGGCCAGCGCTCCTCGACCGCCGCCGCGGCTGAAGCTTCGGCGTGGCGATTCGCCCTGCGCGCTCTGCGGCACCGCAACTATCGCCTGTTTTTTGGCGGGCAAAGCATATCGCTCATCGGCACCTGGATGACGCGCATCGCTACGGCCTGGCTGGTCTACCGGCTGACGCACTCGGCGTTTCTGCTGGGTGTGGTCGGCTTCTGCGGGCAAGCTCCAGTGATGCTGCTGGGCTCATTTGCCGGGGTTTGGGTCGATCGCCTGAACCGGCATCGGACGCTGGTGGTCACGCAGGTCCTGTCGATGATCCAGTCGTTCTGGCTGGCGGCTCTGGCTCTTTCCGGAATCATCACCGTTGGCGACATCATCGCCCTGAGCCTGTTCCAGGGCGCCATCAACGCCTTCGACATGCCGGCGCGGCAGGCCTTTGTAGTGGAGATGGTGGAAGACCGCAATGACCTGAGCAACGCCATCGCGCTCAACTCGTCGATGGTGAACAGTGCGCGGCTGATCGGCCCCTCGCTGGCTGGACTGGTAATTGCGGGCTTCGGCGAAGGCTACTGCTTCCTCATCGACGGCGTCAGCTACGTTGCAGTGATCATCTCGCTGCTGCTGATGCGCTTCCTTCGCCAACAGGTGCCGCCGCCACGCAAACGTGTGCTCCACGAACTGAAGGAGGGCCTGCAATACGCCGCGCACTTTGCGCCCATCCGCTCCATCCTGCTGTTGCTGGCAGTAGCCAGCCTGATGGGTATGCCCTACATCGTGCTGATGCCGATCTTCGCAGCCAAAGTGCTGCATGGCGGGCCGCATACGCTGGGATTTTTGATGGGCGCTTCCGGCGTGGGCGCGCTGGTGGGAGCTATGGTGCTGGCCACGCGGCGCTCGGTGCGCGGACTGGGCCGCGTGATTGCCATGGCGGCAGTGGGTTTCGGCGGAGGGCTGGTCGGCTTCTCCAACTCGCACTGGCTGTGGCTTTCGCTGCTGCTGATGATGGTGAGCGGCTTCTCGATGATGACGCTGATGGCCTCCAGCAACACCATCCTGCAGACCATTGTGGACGAATCGAAGCGCGGCCGGGTGATGAGCTTCTACAGCATGGCGTTGATGGGGACGGCGCCTTTCGGCAGCCTGATCGCGGGCACGGTGGCAGCGCGCATCGGCGCGCCCCGGACGCTGATGATCGGCGGCAGCATTTGCGTGCTGGGCGGGGCGTGGTTTGCCAGCCAGCTCGGTAAGATCCGCAAGATCGTGCGACCCATTTATCGCCGGCTGGGCATTATTCCCGAGGTCGCCACCGCCATGCAGGCCGCCGCCAACCTGCCCGAAGAATGAGTTGCCGCGCGCGAGCCGTTAAGTGCCCCTTGAACGGCCCTAGAGGAACAACCAGGATGAGTATAATGACGATTCCTCGCCAACTAACGGAACGATTGCTCCAGGATGTCTCGCCTACGGCGTGATTTCGAATACGACGCCGCAACCATACATCTCGCAACTCGGATTGCCTCCATCATAGGTAGTTCCGTAGAGATTCCCCGCGGCGTCCATGGTGAGTTGCCCGGACGGGTTGGCCCCGTCCGCACCGCCCGTAAAGTCATGCAAGTCAGCGAAGGTCCAGCCGTCATTGCCGCGCGACAGCTTGAATACATACCCCTTGTTATTAGGTCCGTCGCTCCAAGTGGTGCCGTAAAGATTCCCAGTTGTGTCCATAAACAAAGCTGCGTAGGGTCCCTCGAAGCCGAATCCTCCGGCGAAGCTGTAAATCACTCTGAAGTTCCAGCCCTCCCCATTGGGCGACAACTCGTATACCGTTCCGCCACCCCGAAGTCCGCCACCCGAGGTGGCGCCGTAGAGGTTTCCTGATTGATCCGCGATGAGACCAGTGGGAAGCGAGCCATCAGGCCCGCCCCGAAAGTTATAAAGCACCTGTTCCGCATAGCCAGATTCCGTACGCTCAAGCTCGAATACCGCTCCATTACCGTACAGCCCGCCCCCCGTTGTTGTGCCGTAAATATTTCCTTCATGATCCAAGACTATGTTCCTGGTGGGTTGCGAGCCGTCATTTCCGAATCCGAAGGCGTGGAGGACTGTTTCCGTCCAGCCATTGCTGGAAGGCGTCAGACGATACACGGTTCCGCAACCGCCGTAGCAGGAACCCGAACCGCCGCCTGCCTCCGATGTACCGTACAGATTTCCGGCGGTGTCGAAGACTGGCGTACCCGATCCATCCTCAGCGTCATTACCTCCCTGGAAGCGATAAAGGAGGTTCTCCACCCACGGGCAATCGCCCATGGAGCAATTGGTCGCGTGCAGTTGAAATATTGTGCCGCACCCAATGACCGGGTCGGCGGAACATTCACTTCCCGACCCAGTCCCACCATACAGATCACCGCCTGGACCGAAGGTGAGCCCACCTGGACCGTCCCCGTCGCCCAGAACGCTATCGAATCCAAGAAATAAGTGCACCGGGCTAAACTGCCAGTCAACCCCAGTCTGCGTCAATTTGAATACCAAACCGCAGCCGTGGGTGAAACACCCGGTCCCGCCCGAAGGGACACTCCCATAGAAGTTGCCGGACGAGTCCTCGGTCAGGCCGGCTGAGGGATAGGCGCCATCTCTGAGCCCTGTGAAGCTGTGGATCACCCGGAAGGTCTGCGCTCGCGCGGGCTGGGTCACAGCGAAACTCAAAATGATGGCGCAGAAAAACGCGGCAACCATAGTCGCCGCTGACGGAGTGAAGCTAACTCTTGTTTCAGACGATGGGCGTAGCATGCGGCCCCTCCAATCCGCAAAGGATGGATGCGAGCCGCTATTGTGTGGTTGCCGGGTGCCCCACACATTCGCGTTTTTCGAATGTGTGGGAGAGCAGAGCCGAAAAACTCGGGTTTGGAACGCTCCAATTGAGAGGTTGCTCTGGTTGGCTGAGAGGCTGCTCTAGTTGGCTTGGGCTGCGCTGCCGGCGACGGGCAGGCGAATCACGAATTGCGTTCCCTTTGCGACTTCGCTGCGCACGGTGATTGTCCCTCCGTGGGCCTCGACAATGCGGCGCGCCAGTGAGAGACCGAGCCCTGTGCCGTGCCCCTTGGTGGTGAAGAATGGACGGAAGATGTTGGGCAGAACCTCCGGCGGAATGCCTTTGCCCTCGTCGGCAACGGTGATGAGTACGGCTTCCTTGTCCTGTCGCAGTGTGACGAAGATCGATCCCAGCTTGTCCATCGCCTGAATCGCGTTGAGCAATAGATTGAGGAACACCTGATTGATCTGGTTGGGGTCGTGATCGACCGGCGGAATGTCGTCGCCCTTGTCCAACTCGATCATGATGCGTTTGGTGACAGCTTGCTGGCGGGCAAACATAACTGCGTGCTCGATGGTGGCGGCAAGGTCTTTGACCTGGAATTGCGGCGGCTTGGGGCGGGCGATCTCCAGCAACTCGGTGAGGATGCGGTTGATCTGCAGGGTTTCCTCTTTGGCGTCTTTGATGACGGCGCGGGCGGGGCTGTCGGGCGGCAGATCGCGGCTGACGATTTCAATGACGCCGGCAATTCCCGCCAGCGGGTTGCGGATTTCATGCGCCAGTCCGGCGGCCAGCTCGCCCAGCGTGGCAAAGTGCTAGGCGCGCGACATCTGCGTCTGATGCAGCCGCTGAATCTCTTCCCGGCTGGCTTTTAGCTGCGCCACCATCTCGTTGAAGTCGCGGCCCAGATCGCCGATTTCGTCGTTGCGATTGGCGAAGCTGACCCCCACATCCATGTCGCCCAGGCTGACGCGCGCGATCTTGTCCTGCAGCTCCAGCATGGGACGCCGTACCCACACCGCCAGCACCATGATCACTGCCGCACAAATCAGGAATGCGCCTCCGGTCGCGACCGTGATGATGACATGGCGTTCGCCTTCCGCCAGGGACAACGAAACCAGAATGAAGAGCAGAAGCCCATTCAGCAGCACGGCGGCGACCGGCAGAACGGCTTTGATCGCCCAATTGATGTGGCGCTTGCGGGAAGCGCGAGGGTTTGTGTCAGCGGCTGAGGGCAGCGCGTCAGCTTGCCTGAGTTCGACGATTGATGCCGCCGTCATAAAGCAGGTCCCTCGATTCCGTGTCCGCCGTTCCCCAACCTCGACGAGACGAAAAGCAGGCGGACGCTCCGCTCAGGATGACACAGTAATAGGCCTATCTCCATGAATAATCCAGGCTAGCCATCCTTTGGCTAGGACGGGGCAGTGTAGCCGCTTATCTTGCCCCGCCCTGGCCAAAAGAAGGCCAGAATGGGGCACCCAGGCCGATATCCTTCTCGACTTGCAATCTTGCACCGCTAAAGCGGTGCTCCACCCTTTACTTTACCCGCTTCAACTCTTGCTCGCTTGACTATCCAAATCGGCTGACCAGCTAATCGCTCATTGCTTCTTCCAGGGCCGGGCGGCAAGGATCTGATTCTTTGGGGCCATCTTTGTCCTCAGCCCCCACCGTCCGGCCCTGGTTGCCTCAGGCGTACGCGTGTAAGCCGGGAAGCAGATACGTGACGCCCAAGAAGGTGAAGATCACGATGCCGAAGCCGAGGATGGCGAAGTACGCGGCCCGCCGTCCGCGCCAGCCTCTCGTGATCCGCATATGTAAGTAGCCCGCATAGACCAGCCAGGTAATAGCTGCCCAGGTCTCTTTCGGGTCCCAGCTCCAATAGGAGCCCCAGGTGCGATTGGCCCAATACGCACCGGTGGCGATCATGCCGGTCAGCAGCGGAAACGCGATGCCGATGGTCTTATAAGTGACGCGGTCGAGCGTTTCGGTTGAAGGCAGCAGGCCTTCCAGGTCGCTACGCCGCCACAATAGCATCAGGTACAGGAGCGAAGCGAAGATACCCGTCACCATCCCTCCCAAAAGAAAGGGACTCGCGGCCAGGCTGGTCGGGAAGAGTCCATCCTGGTCGGGTGACGGGTAGCTTGCATTGCGAACGCGAAGTACGAACGCAGCCAGAACAACAATTTGCAACAGGGTGGCGATAAACACGGCGCGTTGGGCGGCTGCGAAGAGCGAATCGTCTTTCTTCCAGCGTCCCAGGAAATACAACGCCAGAGGAGCCAGCGCGCCGGCGGCGGCAATGACGAACAACCATCCCAGGTCGGGCACGGTGACGAACAGCCGCATCCCCGGCCCGAGAAAGACGTCGGAGTTGGAGCGGGCATCCCACGCCGTCACCGACAGGCCGCCGTTGTAGAAGCGCGTGGCGACGATGGCGACATACACTGTGCTGACGGCGGCGCTGGTCCAGGCCAGAAACGTCTCGGTCTTCATCCCGTCCTGGATCAGAAACATCATGGCAAGCGCGAAGCTCACGGCGCAGGCGGCGTAGGCCAGCATGGCCAGGGTGACGTGAACATGCAGCCAGGTCGATTGCAGCGCCGGCACTAGCGGCCGGACGTCGGACGGCAGCAATTGCATCAGGATCACGCAGACCACGGCCAGCGGCATGGTGATGCTGCCGATGATCTTGACGTCATATTTCTTCTCCGCCAGCAGAGTGAGCAAAGCGACGGTCCACACGAAGCTGAGCAGCATCTCGTAGATGCTGGTGAAGGGTGGCCGGCCGGCGATATACCAGCGATGCACCACCGCGACCGTATTGGCTACCCAACCGATGGCGGTGGCGACCGAGGCGAACTTCACATAGCGCGCCGTGCCGGTGACGCCGAAGCCCATATAAAGCGCGCCCGCGCCGGCATAGAAGATGAGCGCGACATAGAGCAGATTGCTTTCCGTGAGCAGGCTGCCGCCGGCCTTGGCCGCGCCCAGCAAGGCCACGATCAGCAGAAACGCCACCGAGAGCCCCACCAGGACCAGCAGGGCATTGCCGCCGGTGGTCGCGGGCTGTTCCATTTGTACGACTCGTGCCCGGGTTGCCATTGTCTTTCCTCCGGTTATTTCCAAATGACGCGGATACGCGGCCCTGAAGGGCCGCCCTGCCTACTTCGCGCCGGCCAGCGTCAGCTTGGCTTTCTTCTTCGCCGCGAGCGGTACGGTCGCCGCGCCTTCCAATTCGGTTCGAATCGCGTTGACCAGTTCGTCGAACTTCTGTTCAAAGCGATCGCGGTTCTTATTGGCCTGTCCGCCGACCCACAGCACCAGATTGCCGCGCGCGTCGGTCACGGCGGCGATCCACACCCGCATGTGCACCAGGTAGAAGGCCACGAACAGCCCCGCGCCCATCAGCAGGCAGCCGGTCCAGACAAACCACTGTCCGGGCTCGTGAGAGACTTCCAAGCCGGTGTAAACCCCCATCTGCATATCGCGATAGTCAAACTGATAGCCGGTGTTCGCGCCTTGCGCCGACTGGTTGTAAGCCGGAAACAGCCACAGCTTGGCGTCGTCGCCGGTTTTGCTGTTCTTCACCTGCAGGCGAAAAGCGGGATTCACCGGATCGTCGGATTTCTTGAAGATCTGGTTGTCCTGAACGTAGAAGTCGGGAATGAACTCGGCCAGGGTGACGGTGGTGTTGGGGTCAAGCGGCACCGGCTGATTCAGGGCCAGAGTAATGTCGCGGGAAGAAGCTTCGCCGCCGCGGGTCACCGCCAGCGTCAAGCCGGCCAGCTTTCCGGTGCTTCCAAAGCTGGCTTGATAGAAGCGGAGTCCTTTGTAGATCAGAGGATCGTTGACCGCGATCTCCTTCGCGTCAATCTGCTTGCCATTCTGCAAGACCGCCAGCTCAGACCACCAGCGCTTGGGGGAACCGTCGGGATAGTTTTCCTGTCCGGCGCCATTGCACTTCACGGCGAAGGGAAGCTGTCGCGTGCCGCCGGTGCGCAGTTCGATGGCGTTGCTGGTTTCTCCCTTTTGCAGCGCCATGAACCCGTGGTAGCCAAAGAGGCCATCAATAATGCCGCCGGCGAAGATCAAAAGCAGGCTGGCGTGGACGATGTACACCGCCATGACCGAGAAACGATGACGTTCGGAATATAAGGAGGGTTCGGCTGCCACAGCAGACGCAAAACCACCCCGATCCGCGCTAACATGCGCGGATTGGGGACCCCGGTCAGCGGCGTCTGCTGGGGACCCCGAGTTGGTCATCCCGTGTGCACTGGCGATGCGCTCTACCGGCCAGCCTGTTTTTTTCAGCGCCCGTTCGGCGGCGTTGAGGCCCTCGGAGGAGTTGTCGATGGGCAGTTCCACTTTGTTACGGACGGAAGAGCGAAAATGACAATCCGGCTTGCGATAGGGGCGGGCGTAGAAGCGCCACGCGTTGGGGAAGCGATCAACGGAGACCAAAACGATGCTCAGGCTCACCAGTCCCAGCAGCGCGAGGAACCACCAGGCGTGAAAGATGTCGGTCAGCCCCAGGCGATCAAGCCATTGCAGCATGGCAGGCGAGTAAGCGCGCGTGAGCTTTTCCGGGTCGGTGGTGGGGCGTTGCAGAATGAAGGTCCCCACAGCCGAAGCCATAACCACCAGGATCAGCAGCACAATGCCGGTCCGCAAGCTGGAAAAAATCTTATGAATGCGTTTTGGAATGGACAAAAGGCTGAACGCCATGCTTGATCTCCACCCCATCCCGCGCAAAACCGGCACGCGATGGGGACCCCGATCTCCACCCCATCCCGCGCAAAACCGGCGCGCGATGGGGACCCCGGCTCCTTCCCGTGAGCAAAGGAAGAACTGCAACTCGGTGACCAGAATCCGGACCGCAGGTAAATTATTGTAATTAGAAGAATTATGCGATTTTGCCCAATGGAGGCGGGCTCTGTCGGTGAGGCATATCACGCAACCCGGTGAGGAAGCGCGCAGCAGAGCTTGACGTTCCGGCAAGCCGCAGATCAGTCGGCTCGGCTACTGCCCGCGGCGGTAGCTATAAATGTAGTCGGTGATGACGGGCGGCGTGGTCATGGGAATGTCGGTCACCATGACCTGCTCTAATCCAGCAGGTACGGCGTCTTCCATTTTGTCATTGGAGAGGAAATAACCGCCTGGCTTCAACATGGAGGCGATGTTGACACGCGCCAGACCCTGCTCGAAGTTGCCGTAGTAAAGGAAGATGTTGGTACCGATTATGAGGTCGAAGCGCTGCTCCGGGGCAAGCGGGAGCCGCTGGAAGACGATGTTCATGTCGACTGGCATGACGCGCTGGATGATATCGGGGCGGATCTTGAGCGCGCGCGTGCTGAAACCGGGCGACGCTTGCGGCACGGGAAGCGGCGGGACCGTTCGACCGATGTGCGAGCCGAGCTGCTGCCAGTACGCCGTGAACTTGGCGCGGAAGTCGCTGGTCCAACGGCCATCGGAGTACCACGGCAGCTGGATGGTGTAGGCCCGACCAAGCGCCGCGTTCTTTCTTGCCATCTGTAGGTGGAGATTGACGCGCGAGCTGATGTCGAAGGTGTAGATCTCAACCGTGCCAGGATTCGCCAGCTCGAGGCGGAACAACGTATCCAGCACGGCGAAAGGCTGCGTGATCTGCGGGGGATAGTAATCGACGCCCTCTTGTTTATTGACGAAGTCCAGCCCGGGGCCGACGATTGCCACACGGCGGATGCTGTTCGGCTTGAGTCTGCCGGAGTCCAGCAAACTTTGGAGGGTGAGATCGAGATCGTAATCCGGCCAGAGATTGCTGTCGAGCGAGATGCCGCGCTGTTCGAACTTGTGGCTGCGACTCGTCCCAGGCTGCGCGCGGAGTTGTAGAAACTCCTTCCGCATGCGGGCGAGATTGGCGAGTAGATAAGCTCTCAGCCTGGCGCGATCAGCCGGGGACTTGAACGAGAATCCTTTCTTCTCGACAAAGGCGCGCATCTCGAGGAAACCCTGGTTCCCGTTGGGTGCAGCGAGCGCTTTAATGAGGTCGTTGGCGCGATTCTCAGCAAAAGCGTTGACCAGAGTACTTTGCCCGTAAAGCGGCAGGTACTCATCATCAATGCGATACTCTTTGGTATAAGTGACGCCGAAGCGCAGCAGGTTGGTCAAGCTGTCTTCCTCGCCGGCTTGCAGACGCTGACGAATTTGCGCATCGGATTTCTGGAGCCAGGCAGTCCACTCTTGGCGGCTGATGGTGGAAGCGGGACACCCGTTGCAGGGTACCTTCTGCAATACTGGCAGCGCGGAATCGAGCGGCAGGAATTCGGGGGCGACCGTGTGTGCTGCGAGCGACGCGACTAGGCAAGAAAAAATTAGAAGGAAGCGCCAATAAGGACGATTCAGAAACACGATACTGGGAATTTCAAAGCCGGATTGGCAGCCCTTGGTTGGCATGACTGCGTTCGTTCGCCGAATAGTACAAGCACTTGGTGTGCCGTCGCGTCAGTCAACGAAGCCCAAGAAAACAGACCGCTCCCAAATTGTGCGAATCGCCAGATCCTGAGAAATCACGCAGACTTTTGCGTCATAAACCGCAGCGTCGGGAGATCTATGCGGGCGCCGAGCTTTTGTGAACTGCGGGATTTTCACCCTTTTATGGGGCTGAAAACCCATCCGAAAGCGCCAAGACATCGCCCGCCCAGACGGCCTCGAATTGTGTTGGCCGCTGCTAAGCTGCACAATCCAGATAATTTATCCTTACTAGACCGGACTTTCGCTGGAAGGTTTCATTTACGGCACACGCCGTGCAAGTACGCCACGTAAGGGTTGGAGGTAGGTTTGAGCAGAGTAGCGCGCGTCGGTCTGGTGTGGGCCTGTTTCGCCAGCGCAAGTTTTCTATTTGCCGGCATCCACCCGGTTCCCCTCGACAAAAACACCGATCCGGCGAAATGCATTGAATGCCACGAAGACAAGGCCAAAGGACAGCACGTTCATTCGGCGATTGCCATGGGCTGCACCAGTTGCCATGAGATCCGCGTAAATCGGGACGTCACGCGCGTGATCCTGACCACCACCACGCCCCAAGCCCTTTGCCTCACCTGCCACGCCGATCACAATGCTGCCGACCTGAAGGGAACCGTGCATCCGCCGGCGGTGCGCGATTGCCTGAAGTGTCACGATCCGCATGAATCTGCCAATAAGTTCCAACTGCTGAAGCCGACCTCGGGCGATAAGGGCCAGAACCTCTGCCTGGAATGCCACACGCAGGGAGTGAACGTTCCTGCCGGGGGCAGCCGCCATGCGGCGCTCGACATGGGTTGCGATACCTGCCACGTCACACATAAGGTCGGCGAGCGGGGCAAGCAGGAGTTTGATTACCACCTCACCAAGGCGACGCCGGCGCTGTGCCTCGACTGCCATGACGCGAAGGACGAGAACCTGATCAAGACGCACCAGGGGCAGCCATTTGCCACCGCCAATTGCGTACAGTGCCACAATCCGCACCAGTCGGCGCAGCCTCACCTGATGCAGGCCTACATGCACGCGCCGTTTGCCATGAATGCCTGCGACACCTGCCACAAGCCCGCCGAAAATGGCAAGGTGGTCTTGACGCAAAGCGATACCCGGGCGCTGTGCGTGAGCTGCCACAGCGACAAAGCGGAGCAGATTGAGAAGGCGAAGGTGCAGCATCCCGGCGCGCAGGGCGAATGCATCGCGTGCCACAATCCTCATGCCGGCAAGACGCCCGATTTCATTCAGCCCGATCCCGTCAACGCCTGCCTGGCCTGCCATAGCGATCAGGCGGAGGATTTCAAGAAGGCGCACCTGCACCAGCCGGCATTCGGCCTGGGCTGCGCGACTTGCCACGAACCGCACGGCGGCAACAACGAGCATCTGCTGCGCGCCCAAGGCAATGCCTTGTGCCTGGAGTGCCACGGGCCGGACTCGCATCCGCAGAAGCTGGCCTCTGAGCACGTACTGACCATCTTCAACGGCAAGGTCAAGCTGCCGGAAAATTATTATGAGAAGAACAAGGTGATTGTCCTGCCCATTCAGTACGGACTCGGGCACCCGGTCTTGGGACATCCGGTCCAGGATGTGATGGACCCGGCCAACATCACCAAGGTGAAGGTGCACATCACCTGCCTGAGCTGCCATCAGCCCCACGCTTCTACGCAACCGGGGCTGCTGGTGAAAGATCAGGCTGACAATATGGCATTTTGCGACAACTGCCACAAGAATCGGCTGATGCTGAAGTAGGAGCTGGAGGAGACAGAGATGACATTCACGCTTCGTCATCGGAGAATGCGAGCGGGCTACCTGGTAGCTGCCTTTGCGGTGCTGCTGACGCTGCTGTTGCCGGCGCCCACCTTCGCCAGGCACAAAAAGAAGTCGGAAGAAAAAGCCGCTCAGCCTGCGCCGGCGCCCAAGCCGCAAATCGATGTCACCAAGCTGGTGTGGCCGGAGCCGCCCAACATCCCGCGCATACGCTACACCACGTACTTCGCCGGCGAGAAGCTGGATACCACGCCCCTGGCCCAGCAGCCCAAGAAAAAGTCCACTTGGATGGACCGGCTGGCCGGCGTGCAGGACGGAAACAACAAGCATCATTACAAGCCGGTGCCGTTCCAGTTGATTGCGCCCAACGGACTGGCGGTTAATTCCAAAGGCGAGCTCTATGTGGCCGACCAGCGAGTTGGCGCCATCTTCATCTTCAACACTGAAACCAAGGACGTCCGCCTGATCGCCAATGGCCGCGACGCCAGCTTCGCTTTGCTCAATGGCCTGGCCATCGACGATGACGACCGCCTTTTTGTAACCGACGGCAAGCTGCGCCGCGTGATGGTTTTCGACAAAACCGGCAAGGTGGTTGATCAGATCAACAAAGGCCTGATCGATCCGGTGGGAATCGCTATCGACACTGATAATCGCCAGCTTTACGTAGTCGACACGCAAGCTGATCAGGTTGTGGTCTATGACGCCGATACGCTAAAGGAGAAGCGCCGCATCGGCACCGGCGGTCATCATCACGAACTCAGTACGCCGGGCAATTTCTCCGCTCCTACGGATGTCGCGGTGGATAAGGACGGCAATGTCTACGTCACCGACACGATGAATTTTCGGGTGGAGATCTTCGACGCCGACGGCAACTACATCAGCCAGTTCGGCAAGCATTGCGACGGTGTGGGCTGCTTCTCTCACCCCAAGGGCATCGCTGTCGATGCCGACGGACACATCTGGGTAGCAGATCCCATGCTCGACCTGCTGCAAGTCTTCACTCGCGACGGGGAACTGGCGGGTTTCCTGGGCGGGCACGGCGAGTATCCCGGGCAATTCTCGTCGATCGCCGATGTTTGTATCGACAAAAACAACCGCGTCTTTACCTCCGAGCAGCTTCCCGGCCGGGTGCAGGAGTTCCGCTACATCACCAATGCCGAGGCGGATCAACTGAAGAAAGAGAAGGAAGCGCAAAGGGGCACAGCGACAGCGGCCACTCACTCTCCCACCCAGCAGGCGGCGGCTGCAACCAGCCCGCCGGCCGCGGCGCCCAAACCGGAGGCGGCAAAGTAGACTGGCGCACCGCTACGGGCCGAGGAAGCAAATAATACGCGCTAGGTCTGCCCACCCTGGCCAAATGAAGGCCAGAATGGGGCACCCGACGTGCGAGTGTCGCAAGCCGCCTCTGGATCGCCCGATCATGCGTCTTACGTGCCACGTCCGTCTGTTTTACAATAAAGTCTTGCTTTGGCCGCCGGCTTTAACCTCGTCTGCCCGGGTCCGTTGGTTATCCTGGGCGGGCTGCGCCATGAAAACCTCGCAAGGCGACGAGGGCTCTCCCCGGCGAGACGGCATCTAAGCTAACCGAAGGCGATGTTGTGCCGTCTGTTTTGACGAACCTTGGCGATTTCTCTGCGTATTCACGAAGGTGGCAATCAAAGTCAAACTAGGGAACCGAAAGCCGGCGACGCGCGCGTCGCGGGGTAAATCGCGCTCCGCCCGGCCGGCGCGCACCCGTCAATTTTCGTTTCACGACCCTCTGGTGAGGCTGTTCTCCGCCGACTTCCTCATCGCCTGCGTTCTCTTCCTCGGCGTTTTCGCCTACTACTACGCGAAATATGACCGGATCGTGGATCGCCGCATGGCGGCCGGCGTCTTCAGCAATGCGGCCAGGATTTACTCCCGGCCACAAACGGTGTTTACCGGAGAGAAGCTGGGTGCCGCCGAAGCGGCCGCAAACCTGCGGCATGCGGGCTACAGCGAAGGCAGCGGATCGCCCGTGGGGTACTACTCCTACACGCACGACGGTCTGGAGGTGAAGCCCGGCCCGCAGTCGTTCCACGCCTCCGGCCCGGCGGTAATCCGCTTTGCCGACGGCAAAGTGGCTTCCATTCGCGAGACCGGAAATAACAAGCGCGAACTGGAAACCTACGAACTGGAGCCGCAACTGGTCACGGCATTGTTTGAGGGCCAGGACCGCTCCAAACGCGAGCTGATTAAGTTTCAGGATATCCCGCCGGTGCTGGTGAACGCGGTGCTGGCCATCGAAGACCGCCGCTTCTTCGAGCACGGCGGCGTGAACTACGTTCGCCTGCTGGAAGCGGCGCTGGTGGATTTGCGCGAGGGGCGTCACGAGCAGGGTGGCTCGACACTTACCATGCAGCTCTCGCGCGGCTTCTTTCTGACCCCGCGGAAGACCATCAAGCGCAAGCTGACGGAGATGCTGATTGCTGTCGAACTGGAACAGAAGTTCTCCAAGGAGCGCATCTTCGAGATGTATGCCAACCAGGTGTATCTGGGACAGCGCGGCTCGTTCACCATCAACGGCTTTGGCGAAGCCGCACACGCCTATTTCAACAAGAACATCCGGAACTTGACGCTGCCGGAGGCTGCCTTGCTGGCGGGGATGATCCAGCGGCCCAATTATCTTTCGCCATACAGGAACCCGAAGCGAGCCCTGGATCGGCGCAACATGGTGCTCGACGCGATGGTCGACACCGGCGCGATCACGCGGGCGCAGGCCGAACACGCTAAAGCCGAGCCGCTCAAACTGGCGGCGCCGAACGTCGAGGCCAGCGACGCTCCCTACTTTGTTGACCTGGTAAAGGACCAGCTCTCCGGCCAATTCAGCGAGGACGAGCTGAACCATCACGCCCTGCGCATCTACACCACCATCGATCCCGCGCTGCAGCGGGCCGCGGCGGAAGCGGTCGCTATCGGCATGAAGCAGGTGGACGAGTTAGTGACCAAGCGGCGCACCCGGCGGATTAAGGTTGGCACGGGAAAACAAGCCCACACGGAGATCAAAGTTGCGCCGGGGCCGATGCCGCAGGTGGCGCTGGTCGCTCTGGATCCGCACACCGGCGAAGTGCTGGCGCTGGTGGGCGGCAGGAACTACGGGATGAGCCAGTTGGACCATGCCATCGCCAAGCGTCCGACGGGCTCCATTTTCAAGCCATTTGTGTACGCCGCCGCTGTCAATACCGCAGTGACCGGGCAGACGCTGTCCCCCAGCGCCGACCCAAATACCGGTGTGGTCACGGAAAACGCCGGCGTGTTTACTCCGGCGAGTCTGCTTGATGATTCACAGGTGAGCATTGTGACCGGCGAGCAGGTTTATGAGCCGCGCAATTATCACGAAGAGTTTCACGGCGAGGTGACCGCTCGCTACGCTTTGGCCGAGTCGCTGAACAACGCCACTGTGCGGCTGGCGCAGGAGGTAGGCTTCGACAAGGTTGCCAATCTGGCAAAGGCGGCCGGCATCGCCAGCGTGCATGCTACGCCATCGATTGCGCTGGGATCCTATGACGCGACGCCCATCGAGATGGCCGGCGCATATACGGTTTTTGCCAACAGCGGGACTCGCCTGTCACCGCTGATGATCCAATCGGTGCGCGACGCCCGCGGCAATACTCTGAACAACTACCACACCGACAAAAAGGACGTTCTCGATCCGCGCGTGGCTTACGTGCTCACCTCGATGATGCAGGCGGTGATCAACAACGGCACCGGCTACACCGTTCGGGCGCGGGGATTCACAGCCCCAGCCGCGGGCAAGACGGGGACCTCGCACGACGCCTGGTTCGCCGGCTACACGACGGACCTGCTGTGCGTAGTGTGGGTGGGCAACGACGACTATACCGACATCAGGTTGTCCGGCAGCGCCGCAGCCGCGCCCATCTGGGCTGAGTTTATGAAGCGCGCCGTCGAACTGCCGCAGTATGCCGGAACGCAGGACTTTCCTGCGCCGCCGGGAGTGGTCACGGTGACCCTCGACAAGGTGACCAATCGCGTGGCAACGGCCTCCTGTCCGGACGATTACACGGTGGCCTTCATCGCGGGAACCGAGCCCACCCAGACCTGCGACCAGGCGGCCGGTGATCATCGGGGATTTTTCCAAAAGATATTCGGACTGGGGTCCCCGCCGGTGGCCGCGCCTCCTCCCACAACGAATGGGCCGGCGCAGTCGGTGGCCAGCAGCGGGCCAGCCACGAATCCGCCCAACAGCAGCCAGGCCGCACAGGTACAGCCCCAGAAGCCCAAAAAGAAGCACGGATTCTTCAGCCGCCTGTTTGGCCGGGGGGATAAGCGGGACGAACCGCAAAACCAGGGGACAGACGGCGCGCAAAATGGGAACAATCCGAGCCCCAATTAGGTCTAATATGTGCAGTAAGGGGTACGCAGAGCTCCTGTCATCCCGCTTGAGTGAGATGGGAGCTGGAGGATGGCCATGGCGCGTCTCCGCTGGTCGCTTCACTTCTTCTGTGGCTCGTGCCTTGTATTGCTGCTGTCCGGCGTTATTGCTTTGCCGCTGAACGGGCAGCAAACCAACTCTCCGGACATTCAAGCCGCCGCCCCGCCCACGCAGGCCGGGCCGCCGTCCATACCGGACACCAGCCTTCCGGCGGCCACGCTGGAGGAGCAGGGGGACCAGTTACGCTCTCAGAAGCGCTACCTCGACTCCATCGACTACTACAATGCAGCGATCAAGAAACATCCCACGGTCTTGCTATGGAACAAGGAGGGCATGTCCTATCTGCTGCTGGAGCGTCCCAAGAATGCGGCGAAGTGTTTCGATCACGCCATCAAGCTCGATAAGACCGCCCCGGAAAGCTACAACAATCGGGGATATGTCGAGCAGATGAAAAGGAAGTACGACAAGGCGATCAAATATTACAAGAAAGCCGTAGCTCTGCAGCCGGACCATCCGGTGTTCTACTACAACATGGGATCTTGCTACTTCGGCAAGCGTGATTATGCGGAGGCAGGACGGCAGTACGGGAAGGCCTTTGCGCTCGATCCGGACATATTTGTCCGTGTCTCTCGCACCGGCATCATGGCGAAAGCGACCTCACCCGAGGACCGCGCGCAGTTTTCGTTCATGGTGGCCAAGATGTATGCCCGAGCTGGCGATCTCGACCACTCGCTCGAGTACCTGCGCCAGGCGATGGAAAACGGCTACAAGCACATTAATAATGTCTATAAAGACCGCGAGTTCGCCACCTTGCGGACCGATAAGCGCTTCGAGGAGTTGATGGCGCAGCGCCCAGAACCTCTGCAATGACTGGGGCGATAGATTTTGCGGTAGGAAACAGCGCGAATCGCGTCACCAACAGCCGCGCAGCGGCGGAATTGCAGTTAGCCCAGGGCGTAAGCCCTGGGTCAAGTGGGAAAGAACCCGAGCCGCGGAGCGGCGACACCTCCCGCGAACTCTCCATACGCCCTGGTGCTAGCACATAGACGCCGCTATCGTCCGGCAAGGTTCTCGGCGATGGGCCCGGACACCGGCAGCAGGAAACGCGAGCCGCTGGCTGCCTTGATCATGCAAACGATCCACAGGACGAAAGTCACCAGCCCCAGCAGACTGAGGATGCTGAGGCCAAGTCCCATACGTCCCCATCCCATGTAGCCCCAGTGGCCGTAACCGCCGAAAAAGAATCCGAAGCCGAAGAGCATTGCGAGCACGACGCGCAGGATGTGCAGACCGCCGAAGGTGACGATCGACTGCGCCGCGTGGAAGCGAACGTAGGGCCGCTTGTCGATAAGAAAGAAGATGATTCCGGTGAGCCAGCCCAGGACGTAGCTGAGACAGGCGGCTGTATTCTCCGACATGCCGGACTGCGCAACCGTGGGCGGCGCGGACTGTAATACGGGCGCCGTACCTGGCGCGGGTTGCGCCTGGCCACAGCTTTGGCAGAACTGCGCATTGGCGGGAACTTCCGCGCCGCACTTCATGCAATGAGGCATGACTCCTCCTGATTTAGCAGCAGGCGATGTCACGGTCAAATGGTAGCGCGGTTGGTCACGCGATTACAGCCTCCTGCTGATAACGTTCCCCTGGGCCCTCTGCGAGCAGAATCAAGCGGACGACGCGGGCGCAACGGTCTACAACGCCGCTGTCCGTTCGGCAATCCAGCTAGCGCATTCCTGCGTGCCCATCGATCCTCCAACATCCACCGTCATCTTGCGCTGGCGGACGGCGTCCAGCACGGCGCTTTCGATCTTCCGGGCTTCGGCACCGAGGCCGAGGTGCGCCAGCATCATCGCGGCGGTGAGGATCGCGCCCATCGGGTTGGCGATGTTCTTGCCCGCGATGGGCGGTGCCGAGCCATGCACCGGCTCAAACATCGAGGTGCGGCCGGGATGAATGTTGCCGCTGGCGGCCATTCCCAAACCGCCCTGCAGCGCGGCGGCCAGATCGGTAATGATGTCGCCGAACATGTTGTTGGTGACGATCACGTCCAGCGAACGCGGCTCGCGCACCATTTGCAGGCAAAGCGCGTCGACGAACATGTGCTGCGTCTGAATCTCGGAATATTCCTTGGCGACTTCCTTGAAAACGCGCTGCCACAGGCCCCCGGCGTAGGTCATCACGTTCGACTTGTCGGACATCAGCACCTTCTTGCGGCCATTGGCGCGGGCATATTCGAAGGCGAAGCGGATGACCCGCTCCACGCCCTTGCGGGTGTTGATGTCCTCCTGCGTGGCCAGCTCGTCGGGCGTGCCCATCTTGAAGTTGCCGCCCATGTCCATGTACACGCCTTCGGTGTTCTCGCGGATGACGGTGAAATCGATGTCTTGGGGCGTGGCGTTCTTCAGCGGGCAAAGCGAAGCGTCGAGCAGCCGCACCGGGCGCACGTTGGCGTAGAGGTCCATCTTGAAGCGCATGCCCAGCAGGATTTCCTTGGCGTGAATGTTGCTGGGCACGCGGGGATCGCCCAGCGCGCCGACGAAGATGGCATCGAAGTCGCGCGCCAGCATCTGGAAGCCGTCAGCGGGAACGGTGGTGCCGTCGATGAGGTAGCGGTCCGCGCCCCAATCGAAGCTGGTGAACTCAACCTCGGCGCCGGACGAGCGCACCACATCAAGCGCCGTGGGAATGACTTCCTTGCCGATCCCGTCGCCGGGCACGACTGCAATACGTTTTGGCATGAGGATGATAGTAGCATTCAGCATTCAGCAATTAGCCAGATCTACCGGGCCTTGGCGCTTAGCTCTTAGCAAAAGGAGCCACACCGGCTGAGTGCTGAATGCTAAGTGCTGAATGCTGCGGCTGATAACCATCTTCTATAATCAAATTTTCGATATGGCAGTCGTCACTTTCCAGGACAAGCTGATCAGCTCCGGGGCAAAGCTCGCCGGCTATCGCGGCGCGGAGACTCCGGCCAGCTTTGGCGACAGAGCGGCTGAGTTTCGGGCGCTGGTGGAGGGCTGTGCTGTCTTCGACATGAGCTGGCAGGCCAAGGTGATCTTCAGCGGCCGCGATCGCGTGCGCTGGATGAATGGCATGGTCACCAATAACATCCGCGATCTGGCGGCCGGGCGGGGAGTTTACAGTTTCATCCTCACGCCGCAGGGACATAACCAGGGCGATCTGGTGGCCTATAATCGCGGCGATTATCTGCTGGCCACCACCGACCGCGAGCAGGCGCCGAAGATCACGGCGTTGTTGCAGCGGTACATCATCATGGACCAGGTGGAAATCGAGGACATCAGCGACAAGCTGGGCGCGATCGGCCTTGCCGGGCCCAAGTCCGGCGAGGCGCTGTCCCGGCTCGGCGTCGATGTTTCTCGGCTTGAACTCGGTTACGTGGTAGATACGGTTCTGGGCGACGTAGGTGTTTCCGTCGCGCGCCATACGCATGCGCACTGGTATGGCTACGAGATCTGGATCGCGCCGGAGAACATCGATAGAATTTGGGACGCGCTGAGAGGCGCTGGAGCGACGCCGGCAGGGAGCGAGGCGCTGGAGATGTATCGCATCGCGCGCGGCGTGCCGCGATACGGTATCGATCTGCGCGAGCGCGACCTGCCGCAGGAGACCGGCCAGCAGCACGCGCTGAACTTCACCAAGGGTTGCTATATCGGGCAGGAGATTGTGGAGCGCATTCGCGCGCGCGGTAACGTGCATCGAAGCTTTGTCGGTTTTGAAGTACAGGGCCAGCCCCCGGCGCCGGGAACGAAAGTCCGTGCCGGCGACAAAGACCTGGGCGAGCTCACCAGCGCCGCCAGCGTGCCGTTTCCCGGCGGCGAGCAGACATTAGCGCTCGGTTATTTGCGCCGCGAGGCTGCGGGCGCTGGTACGAGCGTGCACGTGGGCGAGCAGAATGCGATCGTACGCACGCTTCCATTTTGAGCGGAATTTTTCACCACGGAGGCACGGAGAACACGGAGGATTTGAAAGGTCTGCATTTGAAGCGACTGACCCGGGCGAGAACTGCAGCAACCATTGCCAGAGCAGTCTTTGAAAACCTCAGTGTTCTCCGTGCCGCCGTGGTGAAATCGAATTTATGCCAGAAAAAGAAAAGAAACCCGAATTCGTAGTCACTGACCGGCGGCTGTTCAGCACCGATGGCGAGTTGCGCCAGGACGTGGTGGAAGCCGAAGAGCTGCGGGCCGAGCGCGAGCGCGAAAAGAAGCAAGCCCAGCAGCGCGCCAACGAAGAGCGCGCAACACATAACCACACGGCCCAAGCGCCGCCCGCACCGACAGCATCTTCCGTCGGGGAAGCGGATGTCGCTCCGCCCAGCGAGCAGGAGCAGCAGGCCTCAGCCGCCGCTTATAAGGAGTCCACGCGCGAAATCGACGCCGAGATCGAAAAGGAGATGCGCCAGCAAGGCCAGGCGCATCGCGCCCAGGATTTCGAGATTACCTTCGACAAGTTCACCGCCTCCCTCTATATGACCGCGCTGCTGCAACTTGGGCTGGCGGCTCCGGAGGGCGCAAAGCCGGAGGTGGATTTGATGGGCGCGCGGCAAACCATCGACACGCTGGCCCTTCTACAGGAGAAGACCAAGGGAAACCTCACCTCCGGCGAGGAGGGCATGCTACAAAACTGCCTGTACGAGCTGCGTATGGCATACCTGGAAGTCACCAATCTGATCGCGCGTCCGCCGCAGACTCCCCGCGCTAACGGTCAGGCCTGATGAAAGCGACGCTTACCGTGCTGGGCAGCGGGACGTCGATGGGAGTGCCCACCATCGGCTGCGAGTGCGCGGTGTGCACCTCGGCCGATCCCCACGACTGCCGCACCCGCCCCTCGATCATGGTGCAGTGGGACGACCCCCACCCCATCGCGCCAACTACGGGCGCGCCGGGGACCCCGCGGCACACGGTGCTCATCGACACCACTCCCGACTTTCGCCAGCAGGCCATCCGCGAAGGCATTCGGCGAATCGACGCCGTGCTCTACACCCACGGCCATGCCGACCACATCCTGGGACTGGATGACGTCCGCCCGCTGAGCTTTCCACGCATCACCGGCGGCGGCAAGGTTCCGCTGTTCGCCAGCGACAACACCGCCCGGGTCCTGCGCAACGTCTTTCGCTACATCTTTGAGGCGGACTACAAGTTCGGTGGACTGGCGCAGGTAGAGTTGCGGCCGATCAACGGGCCGGTCGAGCTGTTTGGCGTAGCTTTCCAGCCGCTGGTGGTGATCCACGGCGATGCGCCGATTGAAGCTTTTCGCTTTGGCAGCGCGGCTTATCTTACAGATTTCAGCCAGGTGCCCGAGGAGTCGATGGCGCAACTCGAAGGTCTGGACATTTTGTTTCTTGATGCGCTACGCCATCATCCTCATCCCACGCATTCGACGGTGGAGAATTCGTTGAAGATCGTCGAGAGACTGAAGCCGCGGCGAGCCTACTTTACGCACATCTCGCATGACCTTCCGCACGAGGCCACGAATGCGGCCCTGCCGGAAGGGGTGCGGCTTTCGCACGATGGGTTGAAGCTGGAGTTTGACCTGTGAAGGCGTTGGATTGCAAAACAGTGCGCGCCTGAAACGGTCAAAACAGTAGATATTCACTGTCTGGGGTCCGTCGTGGTGACAATCAAAGAAGGCGCAGCTACTAGAGCTGCGCCCGTTGCAACCTATTTACACGCTTTTCAAGCACGCAAACTCAAGGCCCGCCTTACTGCTGCGCCGGCGGATTCGTATTACCCATTGGTTGCGTCCGCGCCGGTTGTGCCTGGGCCGGCTGAGCGAGATAGCTATTGGTTTGACTCGGCGGGACAGGGTTGCTTGCCGCCGAGTTGTTGGCCGACGCGTTGGTCGTCGCCGGGTTGGTCATCGCCGCAGGCGGCTGCGACATTGCGTCCAACTGATCAACGTTGTTCTTCAACAAGCTGATCTCCACGCGATTGCCGTGAACGCTCTTGGTCTCACCGTTTTCGGCAGGCAGACGCGCATTACCCATGCCGATCTGGTAGATGCGATACACCGGGATATTGTTCTTCTCAACCAGATACCGCACCACCGCGTTTGCCATGGCTTGCGAGTGGTGCACGCCGGCCGATCCAGCGCTCGCCGAAAAGCCCTGCACCTGGAGGATGTATCCCTTCTGGTTCTGCAGATTCACGGTCATGTCATCGAGCGCGGTCCTGTCTTTGCGGCTCAACACCGTCTGACCGGAGCGGTAACGAATTTCGGTCACCGTCGCCGGCTGGTACTGATCGATGTTGCCGACTACCTGCTGCATCGTGTTCAGGTGATTGTTGGCCTCAGTTGCGGCCTGGTTCGCCTGCTGCGCGCGATTGCCGGCATCGACCGCGTGCTGATCGGCCAGGGTTGCCTTCGCGTCCGCCTGCCGAATGCCTTCCTGCGCCCGCGCGTCCACATCCTTGATTTGCCGGGCATTCTGGGACGTGAGATCGTCGAGCTCATTGACGCGGTCACGAATCGGGGTGACCTGGCGCTGCACATACTTCTTGCGCGCGAAGGGATTGAGCTTGCCCCAGAAACCCTCGCGGGTTTGCGGCTGTAGCGGCTGCCGCGCCGACAGGTTCTGGTCAGAGTAGTCGTTCGACGCGGATGGCGAATTGCTCTCGGCGGGCTGCGAGCTGCTCTGCGTGGATGAAGCAGCCGGCTGCTGGCTGGGCGGCGCCGTCTGCTGCGCCAGGGCCGGAAGCGCCAGCGCGGCAGCCAACGGTAAGGTGAATAACATCGAGATCTTCATTTACGAACCCCCTCCAAAATCCTTGGCACGTTGTGCCTCGTGTGCAGCTCCCTCGACGGCTTCTGCGAAGGCGACGACACGCAATCCGGCAGCGGCCGCTGATACGTACTACAGGTCTGATGCCAAATTCTGATGGCTTACAGTTGCCGCTAAACCTTTTGCTTTCAAGGCCGCACGTCGGCGTGCCGAAGATGGGGATGAGTAGGAACTAGCCGCAGCGAGTAATTGTTACAGAGCGAATTGAAGAACTTAGACGGCTTCTGCCCTATCGAAACCCTCCGGGACAGCTTCCCGATGCGCCGGCCAAAGATGCTCAACAGCTTTCTCGACTTCACCAACAGCGTCGGCAAGCTCAAGCGGGGGAATCACGGTCATATGTCCAAGCATGTGCGCCAAGCGAAGATAGGAGCGTCGGCACGAGTAGAGGAAGTCCAGAGGATACTCTGGTTTACGTTGGCGCGCCTGCTCGGGATCTACATCCAGCAGGTAAGCGAGGTCGGGTCGCGGAACGATGCCGTGGACCGCGCGAACAAAAATTCTCGTTGCAGGATTGGCGAGGGGCAAGTTGGCGAGCTCGTCGTAGATGTAGCGATCCATGATGATGGCGTCAACGCCGGATCGCTTCGCGGCGGCGACGACCATGGCCAGATGCAATGCATCCAGCAGATACAGCCCGTGGCGCGCCAGCGTCAGATACCACTTGCGAACATTTTTGTCCCGGCGATTCACCGGCTGTCCGGGCGCGCCGATGCCTCGCTCGCTCCCATAGACTTTGTGGACGAAGCCTTCGCGATATCGGGAAAGCACTACAACGTCATCCCAAAAGGCGAGCCGCTTGCAATGCAGGCCGCGGTTCTGCAGCAACTGCTGCAAATTTGCGATCTGCGTGCTCTTGCCCGAGCCATCCAGGCCGGAAAAGGAAATGAGCAACGGTGGGCCCTTAGCTGCGAGCCGCGAGCCCCAAGCTGCGAGCTTAGAGCCGCGAGCTGCGAGCCCCGAGCTGCGAGCCTCGAGCTGCGAGCTATGGGCGAGGAGTTTGGAACCGCCAGCTTTCATTTCCCATCCCCTTGTCATTCACCTGGATCTTGCATGGGTCCTTATGACATCTGGCCTAACGCCCCAAAAGCTAAGAGGACTGACCGTAAACTTCCTGATCGCTAGCTTGCAGATCGGGGCTCGCGGCTCGTAGCTACTTAGGCTTGCTGGGCGTGCCTTTCGACAACGCGTACACCGTACCAATTGCGATTCCCGCTGCCGCGATGAGACCCATCTTCAGCAACAGCGACCGGCGCTGCTTCTGCTTGGCGGGAGCGAGGGCTTCTCCGGCGGGGCGCGAGGCTGCTCCACCTACGGTCGGCACCCCTTCGGCGGTGGCCGCTCCTAGCGGTTCCGGGATTTGCGGCTGCTCGCTCTTTGTCTGTGGCATCGGCATTGCCGGAGGCTGCTGTCCCGGGTTTTCGTCCGGCGGCAATGGATTCTGTGTGCCGTTCTCATTGGGCACAGGGACCGGTACCAGCGGGCCCTGCGACGGATTGATGGTTGTACCCGGCTGCTGGCTCTGCTGGCTGTTCTGCGGAGGCGGGGCTTGTTGCGACGAGGCCTCCGCGTACTGCGGGAGCCCGCACAAGACGAGCCCAGTCACCAGCGCCATGATTCCGGCGACTGCTTTCTGATGAGCCTTCATGTCAGCCCTCCAGGGGAAAAATCTCACTAGGGCCTGCTTGCTTCGGAATTAGTGAGAACCTCGTGTGCGGTGGCGGGCGCCAGCACCGCAGCCGCTCCGGTGTCACCATGCGGCGCGGGCTTCATCAGTCGCTCCACATCCGCATCGCGGTCATAGAAAAAATTGCGCGCCCGATTGCGCGCATAGCGCCACAAGTTCGGCAAATTGGTCTCATACCAGCACGACTCCGCCATGCGCGGCGACAATCCACAAAACACCCGGAAGCGCTCCTGCAACACCTTGGGGGACGCCAGCAGCGCCGCAGCCAACCGATGATTGCCTTCGATCACGGTCACCGGGTTCTCATCGTCGATGCCAATCAGCAGCACCGCGCTGTGGTCCTGGTAGTCGCGTAGGCGGTAGCTGAAAGCCTGGATCTTGGCGACAAATTCGCGGGTGCGGCCGTGGAAGGGCCCACTCTTGATCCGCCGTACGATGTCTTTCAGCAGCAAACTGTCGTCGGCAACGCGCCGCCACTGGGCGCGAGGAAATACCCGCACTCGCTCCAGGTCCGCAGCTTCGATCTGCACCTGCCACCATTGCGTGTCACTGGGCAGTTCGCGCCACATGTGGCCGCGGCGGCGAAACAGCAGCGCGCGGCGTAAGGCGTTGCCCATTTCATCGGTAATCTGCGCCCCCAGCACGAGATGCTCAAACTGCTCGCGGACCTGATGGAACTCTTCCCCATAGAACTCGTTCTTCAAAAACTCAGCAATGATCTCTGCTTCAGTAACGCGCCGTAACTTCTTCATGAACCCCCCCGCCGGCAGTGACCCACATTTTGAGAAAAGGAAAGGCCACCGCAACGAGCAAGAAAACTCTAAGTACCTGCTGGACGATGATTACCTCCAACAGTGTGGAATGGAACCATGAGATTCCAAGCACAATCAGACCGCTTACTACCAACTGCAGCCAGCCGGTGTTGGCGATACGTTGCGACATTTCGTAGGTAATCAGCACCACCGCAATGGCATAGACGCCGGTCGCCGCCGCGTTCATGCCGAGCAGCCAGTTCAGACTTCCTACGTTCGTCGGGAAGTGAGAACCGAATAGCGACTGGAAGACCAGCCGGGGAAATGCGGCCAGCAATAACACGAAGACGGCCGACATCCCCGTGACCAGCATGAGCGGAATGGCCAACAGCGTGCCGGAGCCGTTTCCGTGCTTGGTTTCCGCCGAGACCGGGAACATGGCGCTCACCACCGACCACGCCCCAAAGTAAAGCAGCCGTCCTACCAGGGCGATGGCGGCATAGAGCCCGGCTACGTCCGGCGGGAAGAAATGTTTCACCATCAGGATGTCGATGTTGCTGATGACCACCTGCCCGATGAAGAAAACGATGGCCTGCCGCGCCTCCCCCACCGGCGCCGGACGCCCGGCCACGGCGGGGCCGCGAAGCTCACGGGCTTTGTCGGGCAGGCAAAAGGCGACAATTACCGAAGCCGAGATGGCCGCTACCGCCCCCAGCACTCCGAAGCCCATCTCGATCAGGACAATCGCTCCCAGGAATTTTGCGATCGCTTCGGCGGCCATGTTCCAGGCCAATCCGCGGAAGCGGCAGGTGCCCTGCAGTCCACCGCGCTTGACCCCCAGAGGAACATAAATGCTCAGCCCAACGGCCAGCAGAATGATGATCCAGGGCGTCGAGAGCCGCAGGTAGCTGGTGAGAGCAGAGCTCGCCAGCAGCATGAAAACGCCCAGAGCAAACCCAATGCCCCAGGCTCTTTTCATCAGGTTCTGATAAATGGCGGCTTTGTTCTCCGCGCTTTCCGCCTTGGCAATCAGTTTGGTGCACATGAGCTGAAAGGCCAGCGTGATGGCGGAGATCAACATGAGGATGGTGACAGCCGCCGCGGCGTGGCTGAAATCGGAAGGCCCGAGCAGTCGCGCCACCCCGATGTTGTAGCCGAAGTTCGCCAGGCTGACGAACACGGACCCGATCAGCAAAATGATGCTGCCGTTCAGGATCTTGGCGTGAAAGGCGTATTCAGGGCGCCAACGCGCGACCTGTTCGCGCCAGCCCCTCAGAAGCAAGCTCGCGGCAGACCTTCCGCTGTTATGCTCGACGACCGCCAGGTCTGGATTTGCGCTCATGCCGCCAGTTCGGCGCCTCCCGGGGAATCCGTATCCAGCGGCGGTTCGGGCGCAAGCATCTGCAGTGTGGCCTCTGCAACCTGAGCATACGAATGCTTGATGGCATTGGGCAGGAAGCAACTGAAGCTCTTCACGGCTGCGGTCGAAGTCGCATAGATCTCGAACAAACGTCCGGCACGCGTCAGTTCCAGGACGATAGCGGCCTGTGACGACAGCGCGGCCAGCTTCAAGTCGCCATCGTGCTTGCTGGCTTCATGCATGCACTGCAGCAGCACTTCCACTCCGGCAGCATCCATGTGCCGCACCTGCGACATATCGAAGACAATCTGGGGGCGGTCGGAGGTCAAGAACGGCTCAACTTCCTTGAGAAATGTGCGCGCCTGTTTGAGGCTCATCCGTTCCGGCATTCGTTTCACAACTACGGGCCGACTAGTGATCTCCATATCTCCTCACTACTGCTAGGTTCGAGGGGAACTCGGAAGTCTCCGCAGCGGTAGCCGGGACCTCCAAAACCTGCGCCTCCTGCGCGGCTGGGCCGCCTTCCAGGGGTGCGGGAATTCGTGCGGCCCTCCTGCGATGGGACTTCGCAAGAAGGCCGCGATAAAGCTGCATAGGTAGGAAGGTAAAAAGCGCCGCCGTGCTGCCTGCCAAACGGGAAATTGCACGCAGGGGGACCATGCCGATAAACTTCTCATCGGCGATTTCAACTTCTATAGCGCGCTGCAGATGGGCGAGGCGACGAAATCCGACTACGGAGTGCATCACTTCCAGTCCGGCGCCGATGCGGGTGGAGGGCAGCACCGTCGAGTTTTCCACGACCGTGCCGCAATCGATCTCCCCGTGATGCTCGATGACCGTTCCTCGGGTGATCAGCGCCGCCGCACGGACCTTGGCGTGGTCTCCAATGAAGGCAGGGGCGATGACCCTCGCGCGACGATGAATGCGCGTGCGCCACCCCACCCACACGCCAGGCTTCAGCTCCGTGCCTTCGGGATGCACTGCATTCCGCGCCAGCAGGCCATCCACCGCCAGCCGCCGCAAGTCGGACGGAGTCTGCAGCCGATTGACATATCCGGAAACTAGAAAGCGCGCGCACTCTCGGCGCGTTCGCCGCAGCCCGCTTTGAAACAACGCTGCGGCATCTTGGCGGGCGGAGGCGTTCAATACGAACAGGTCAACTGCCGCGCCGTCGCGGTCCACCGCCATGGAAACGCAGCAGTGATGGTCAAGATGGTGCTGGATCAGCGCTTCGTAATCGACTTCCACGTAGGGACCGAGCCGCAGCACCAAAACGAGATCAGCGCCATCCTCCGCGTAGCGCAAGAAAGTCTCTGCGGCAGATTGCCAGAGTTGCTCCCCGGCAACCTGGAAGCGGGGCACATCGGACGACGCAAGCTTCGGACGAGCAAACGACGGTGGCTCGGCTGCGTCGCTAACCAGGGTCGCCGTGGTAATGCCATAGCGCCGCAGTCGATCGAGCGCACGCTCCACTACCGGCAGGCCCAACACGTCAAGATAGGCCGTCGCGAATCCGCTAACCCGTTCGGTCGCGTCCGCAGCGTCGGCTGCCACACCTCCAATCACTACCACGGCCCTTATGTCCACGATCGCCACCTCGGCGCGGCAGCGCGGAAAATAGCAGAGCGCGAAGGAATCCACGCGGGAATCCGCCGGAATCGCGAGATGGGTTCCAGCGCGCGGGCGCGCTGCTGAAGATCAAAGGAGCGCAGGTACTGCCGCATAATCTGTGGCATCGTCATACGTAACGCCGCGGAAAAATTTTGCTGGGCCATCTCGTGCATTCGCGCCGGGGCCTGGAGCAGGTTATGCAATTGCTTCGCCAGACTCTCTGCACTGCCGGTTTCATAAAAATCAACTGCCAAACCCTCATCGAAAGCCATTTCGCGAAAGTCGTCGATATCCGCCGATAGGATTGGGACGCCAAATTCGCAGGCAAGGTGGGCTACGCCACTGGCTCCCGTTGCGGAAGAGTAGGGAAGCACCAGCACACTGGCGGACTGGAACAGTGGCGAGATGGCCTCTTCTTCCACATAGCCGGTAAATTTGACACGCTGCTCGCCTTGCATCTCCGCGGCTACCGATGCGACGTAGCCGGGCGTTTGCGGATGATCGCCGCCGGCGACGATCAATCGAGCGTTAGGCATTTGCTGCACCAGCTTCTGGAAAGCTTCCAGCAGCAAATCAAGCTTCTTATAGGTGCCCCACTTGCCAAAGGCCAGGATGCGGTGTTCGGGATTGTCACGCCGGCTGAAGTCGGGAGCTTCAGGGCGTCCACCCAGAATGCCGTGAGCCCGGAAGTGCACGTTTTCTCCGCGGTACTTCTCGATGAGCGTGCGGCGATAAACCGGCAGCAGTACCGAGATGGAATTGGCCATCAGCAACATCCGCGTTGCCACCGAACCGCCGGTTCGATACAGGCGGGGGAAACGAACGCCGAAGTCGGTGAGATTGATGTTGTCCATCAGGTGATGCAGCGTCACGTGCGTGTAGTGGCCGCTAAGGCGCGCCAGTGCCGGCTGCATTAGCCCCAGGAAAGCAGCCGGCGGACGGCTGCCGAAGGAGGAGAATAATAGGTTGAACCAGACCACGTCGGGCCGTAGATTGTGGATGACCTTCAACAACCGCAGCGGGTTCAGCGCTGAATCGAAGCGCCAGCAGCGCACGACATCATAGCCAGGCAGCTCCTCCGCGGCGCCGTCGAGTTCGTCCGCCAGGATGGTCAGACTCAAAACCGGATCGCGACGCAACTCCTGGGCGATGTGGAAGCCATATTCGTTCAGCCCCCTCCTGCTGGGCGGAAAAGCCGTTACTAGACAAATCTTCATCTACTTCCCTTGGGTCAAAAGATCGAGACGCTTACCACAGGACGGATCAATGTCCCGATCGGAGCAGTTCCGGTAAAGTTTGGAAATTGCTCTGCCGTCAAACCAACAGAAAATTTCAGCGGATATGCGATCTTGTGCTGTCCAGTGTCATCGCCAAAACCGCGGTGAATCGGTCTTACATAACTGATGAAAAAACTGCTGTAGATGTTGTCATACTGGGTAAACCTTGAGGCGCCCTCGTAAGCGAACTGGCCGTCCACGCTCCACGAGGGATTTACGTCGTAGTGAACCGTGCCAACCGGGCGCAGAATATTCGCGGTGGCATACAGTGTGTCCTGCACGCGAAAAGCGCGAATGTACTCGCCCATAACGCTGGCTATGAGTTTCTGGTTGAGAAATTTGCGCTGCAGCCCGCCGTACCCCGACGTAGTGAAGAACTGCCGCACCAGCGGGCTGAAGGTCAGGTCGCGCCGCGTATAGCCGGTAATGAGAGCGGTGTTGCCCCAGGGTCGCCCCACGGTGAACTGCAGCGTAGTTCCCACATCGCTCGAGTTCAGCGGGTATGGAGTCGCGGTGAAAGGTCCGGCCTCGTGATAGACGCTGCCGTTCAACTGCAGCCAATTGAAGAAATAGTTGCTGGTGACATACATGAACTGGCGGAACAGGTTCTGGTCTTCGTAAATGGCCGCCGTGGGGTCGCGACGTATAGTGAATTGCAGGCCGGTATTAAAGGCGAGCCAATTGTTGCCCAGGTGGAGCACCGGATTGATCGCGCTATTGAAGTTATAGTCCCAGGTATTGCGATTGATGATCAGCGCTTCCTGCGGTAGCGAATAAGGACCCGTGGCATTGCGGACTTGGAAGAATCCGCTGACCATGGGGAAGTTGTTGTCAAAGTGATAGCGGTAGGCCGTGGTCCACAGCGATTCCTGCTCCGACCGCGGCGGCGGCAGATTCGGACTCTTGCTGTTGAGCCCGAAGATTTGCTGGTCGAGCACGTACACCGTGTAATCGTCGTACAGCCCGCCGGTGGTGAAGTCGGTGTTCATGCTGAGATGGTCGTTCACCCGCACGCCTTCTTCGCCGGCCACGCGCATGCCTTCCTGCGCAGCGATGTCGCTACCGCCGAGTTGGCTGGCCTCGGAAAGCGCCGTCATTGCGTTCCAGTTCTGATGACGTTGCTGGTAAACTTCGCTTTGCGCCAGCAGGTAGTCATAATTTTGATTGGCTGCAGGGTCAGCCCCGAGCGGCGCCAGTGCCTCCGCCGCTTGCTGCGTCTTGCCTTGAGCTAAATCGGCATTCGCCATACCGATGGCGACCACATCCGGTGACGCCCCGGCCTGCTGCGCTTTCTGGAAGTACAGGCTGGCGAGGTCGAAGTTGTGCATCGCCAGCAGCAGGTTGGCGGCTTCCATCAGGTTCCCCGCGGTGACGGGAGGCGCTTCGCCGATGCGGCTCTCGGCAAATCCCAGGCTGATTTGTTGCTGCGCGTCGGCATACTTGCCGTACTGGACCATCAGCCGCGCGATCGCCAGACGGGCTTTCACCCGATTCGCATCCGGCGCTTCCAGCGCCCGGCTAAAGCGATCCATGGCCGCCTTGCGATCGCCTAAGGTCAGCAGAGCATCGCCGGTGTCGAGCAGAATGGCTGACTGATCTCCCCCGGCGCGCTCGGCCGCTGCCACATAGCGCAAGGTGTCGTCCCGATCGCCGAGGCGCGCGTAGGCATGGGCCATACGGCCGTAAATCAGCGGATCGTCGGGGGAAACGGCCAGCGCAGCTTGCAGCACAAAGATGGATTGCCGATAGTGGTGCATGTCATACAGGGTGTCCGCCAGCGCCAGTTGCAGTGGCAAATCTTTGGGCGCGTACTTGAGCGCCGCCCGGTACTCCTGCTCCGCGCTGGCCAGCAAATGTTGCTGCCGATAGGCGGTCGCCAGCGCCAGGTGGATCGCCCCCGATTCGCCCATTAGCGTGTGCGCCTGCTGCGCTTCCTCCAGTGCCGGCCCGGGCTGCCGCAGTTGCAAATCGCTGAACGCCAGCCCCAGATGCGCTATCCCATTGTTCGGCGCCAGCTTCAGCGCAGTTTGGAAATCCTGCGCCGCCTGCTGGGGCTTCTGCATGTCATTCTCGGTGTAGCCGCGGTTCACATAGGCTTCTACCATCGTGGGATCGCGCTCAATGGCCCGCGTGTAATCATCTACGGCTTGGTCCAGAAGCTGCGCGTGCTTGTGGACATGCCCTTCCAGCAGAGGAAAATTCGGCTCTTTGGGTAATACGGCGCCGTACTTATCGGAAACCTCAAGCGCCTCGTCGAAATGGCCAAGGTTGTAGAGGTCGTAGGCAAGATAGACGGAGGCGTCGCGGTCTCTCGGATTTACCTGCAACACCTTGTAGCCTAGCTTCGCCGATTCCGCATAATTGCCTATGTGTAGCAGGTAGCGTTCGCGCTCGCGCATCACGCGCGGATCGTCATTCATCTTGCCGGTGGCACGATTGACCCACTCCCCGGCCAGCTTGATCTGCTGCGATGCGATTGCCGCACTGGCTGCGTTAGCGATAATTACCGGATTCTGCGACGCCCGCTTGTACGCGAGCTGGTAGTTTTCGTCGGCGCGCTTGAAATCCTTGGTTTGCGTGTAGAGGTCGCCCAGGGCGAGATAGGGTATGTAATCGTCCGGGTAGTCCTTCGCCAGCCGATGGAAGTATTCCGCCGCCTTCGCCGGATTGTTGTCCTCGCGATAGAGGTAGCCGATGGCCTCTAAGGCGTCGCGGTTCGCCGGATCATTGGCGAGCACCTGATTGTAGCCGTCGAGCGCCTCATCTTTGCGACCCTCTTTCCACAGCAGGTTGGCGTATTGCAGCTTGATGTTGGTGTTGGTGGGATCCAGCTTGCGGGCTTCCAGCAGATCGGCTTGGGCGGCCTTCAGGTCATTGTCTGACATTTCTAAAGATGCGCGGACCCGCAGGAACTCGGCCCTTGCCGCGCCCTGCAGGTTGAGCTTGTTGATCTCCTGCTCCGCGGTGGCGATCTGCTGATGGGCGGCCTGATCGTCGCCGTTCTGGCGATAGAGTTCCGCGAGATTCAGGCGCAACTGGATCGGATACAGTTCTCCTTCCGGCACCCCTTCCGGCGGCAGCGCCGCGATCGCCGCTTTGTACTCCGCAATGGCGTCGGCTTGGCGATTTTGCTGCTTGGCCAGCAGCGCGCGGATGGCATGCAAGCGATAGTGGTTCGGGTTGAGAGCCGCGGCACGGTTCAAGTATTGCTGTGCCTTGTCGGCGTTGCCGATTCCCAACTGCGCCTGGGCGGCGCTGAGCTGATATCCAATGTCCTTCGGCTGCTCATTGGCGGCGCGCGTGTACGCGTCGGCAGCCTGTTCTTTGTCACCATCGAGTTCATAGGTGTAGCCGAGGTCGGCGAGCACCGGCCCCGTCATCCGCGGCGCGCTCTTCAACGTGGCGATCGCCGACTTGTAGTCATGCTCCTCGCGGTAATAATTGGCCGCAGCCTGGAAGATCTCCACGTTGTTGGGTGAGTGCTGCTTGGCCAGGTCGAGCATCTGCTTGGCCCGGTCAGGCTCGTTGAGTTTGAGATAGGCGACCGCCAGCATCAGTTCGGCACGCGCGTTCGGCTTCTGCGATTCGGCGCGCTGCAACAGATTGATGCCTTGCTGCGTGTCTCCTGTCCGCAGGTAGAGCTCGCCGGCAATCAGCAGATCGTCGACGCGATTGGGATTGGCGCGGATCACCTGCGCCAGCAGGCGCTTGGCGTCATCCGTGCGCCCCATCCTTTCGTAGGTCTGCGCCATGCCGCTCATGCCGTCCGGATTGCCAGGAGCAACCTGCAAGCCGTGCTGGTAAGCCTCAAGCGAGGTTGGATAGCGCCCCGCCAGGCGCGCCGTGTAGCCCAGCAAAAACCACAGCTTGTTGTCCTGCGGCGCAGCATTCACCGCGCGCTGCGCATAGTCCATGGCCGCAGCAGCATCGCCACGACGCAGGGCGTCTTGTGCTGCCCGAGCCAGGCGGCCTACCTCGATGCTGCTTCCCCATCCGATCCCGCTTTGGCCGCTGGCGTTCGACTTCTGTTCCTTCGCATGGGGGCCCTTGGCCGGCTGCGCCTGTTGGCCGTTGATCTCGTAGGTTTGCGCTCGCACGGCTACCGGCAAGCACAACAAACATAGGGTCAGGGGAACAGTTTTTATATTCACGAAAAGCACTCGCGAAAGCTCGAGACTGTGAGATGTGAAGAAACGGCGCTCCCTCGGCGGAAGCTGAATCCGTGTATTTGGATGCGAGTTGCCTCCAATGGGCTGTCCGCCAACTCGGCGACTCGTGCGCTTGCGAACGATGATTTCGGCAATTCGCACAACCTATCGGCAAAGATCCGAATCGAACCGCCTTGTACCGTTTATCGCGGGAGGCAGTCCCTTGACTTCGCAGTCGCCCACGTTCCCCGGCGCAACGCGCACAAATGCTCCTGGCGTTGGGGCGCTCGGTTTCCTCTCACGGCCGATTCCGCTTTCCGCAATTTTGCTGATTACTTTGGCGGTGCATGGCCCGCTGTTGCTGATGCAGTTGCCGCTCTCTTCCTACGATGCCAACACGCATATCTTTTTTGCGGCGCATTACGCTCAGCATTGGTTCAATCCCTGGAATCCGAAATGGTTTGGCGGCTTCTCGCAGACCACCTATCCGCCCCTGACCCACCAGTGGATCGCGCTCTTTTCGCACATCATGGGGCTGAAGATGGCCTACATGCTCGTGCAGTTCATCGCTATCTTGTTGCTGCCGATCGGCATCTACCGCTACGCCGGCTTGTGGGTCGATGAAATCTCCGCCAGCTATGCGGCGCTGGCTTCGGTGTTTCTGGGATCGCTCTCCATGCTGGTGTACCAGTCGGGACAGTTGCCCACCACGGCGGCAGCGGCCCTGGTTCTGAACGCGGCGCCATTTTTCTATTTCTGGCTGCGGCGAGGCGGCTTTCTCGACCTTCTCAAGGGCGTGGCAATCGCCTGGGCCGCGGCGGCCGCGCACCACGTCACCTTGTTATTTGGCGCAATCCTGTTTGCCATTCCTGTGCTGGTGCTCGCGATCCTTGATCGCAAAGCGGGAGTCAGCGAAGACGATCGTGCCTCCGTGGGCGGCGTTTTGGGCCGCGCAGTCGTCTTCGCCTTCATCTCCATTGCCGGGGTAGCGGTGGTCCTGTGGCCGTATTGGGTCGCGCTCCTCAAGAACCCCATCAACCAGATGCCGATTCCGCACGGCTCGCGCGACAACTACATCCTGCATCTCTTCAGCGGCCTCAATTTCTGGATCATTCCCATGGGCGCGCTGATCCTGGCAATTCCCTTCATCATCTGGCGTGGATCGGCGGAGCGTAGGTTGCGGCCGCTACTCATCGGATGGTACGTCACGACGCTGATCGGCTTGGGGGGAACGACGCCGGTGGGCAAGTTGCTGCTGGGTCGTGCCTATGAAGTTTTGACCTACGAGCGCTTCACCTTTTGGGCGACGTTGATGGCGCTGCCCTTCGTTGGCCTGCTTGCAGTGGAGTTGATCCAGCGCTTCCGCATGAAGGCAATCGTTGGCCTGAGCATCGCCGCAGTCGCGACCATGGCGACTGCCGTTGCCTGGATCGAGATCAATCCCATCACCGTAACCCCCTTCAGCGTGAAACAGGTGATCGCATTTCTCAATCGCGACGATCATGCAAAATTCCGCTACATCACGCTGGGATTCGGCAGCAAGTTCGCCCAGGTTTCCACCTATTCCAAAGCTAATAGCGTCGATGGCGACTACAACTCCGCTCGCCTGCTGCCGGAAATGACGGCCTACGGTGCAGGCCAGCTTTACAACGCCAAGTATTACGGCCTGTCCGGAATGGAGTCTTTGCGTGCCGTACTGAAGCACGCTGACAAATATGGCTTGAAGTACATCTTCGTCCGCGATCGTTACTACGAGCCGCTGCTTGCCTTCGCGGGTTGGCGCGAAGAAGAGATCTACGACAACGGCAATGTGACGCTGTGGGCCAAGGAAGATGTTCCGCCCGCCAAACCGCTGGAGTTCGTCGGGTTTATGCCAACAAAGATGGAGGGCCTGATGTGGGGAATTCTTCCCTTGGCCAGCAGCTTGCTTGCCTTGTTCCTCGTGCTGCTCGTGCCCGAGCGTCGCCGCGCCGAGTCGATGCTAAATTTTCCGGCTCGGGCCACAGTCGAGCCGGTGGTTTTGCGGGAGGCCCAGTCATGAAGCGCGGTCTGCCCATCGCGATCATTGTTCTTACCGTCGCTCTGATTGCGATGGCGACGATTCAGCCTAAGCAACTGTCTCCCGCCCGCTCCCCCGACGGCGCCGTACGCTCGCTTTTCGCCCAGGTGAAAGCCCGCGACTACGCGGGAGCGTTTTCGTACGTCGCCAACGCGGGCGACACCACTGAGCAGGCGTTCGCGCAGGATTTGGCGGGCCGCGACGGCGGCCTGCGTACCTACTCTTCCTTGCAAGCAGCCGATACCAAGATCCTGCACGCTACGGACGACGAAGCTCTGGTTCGCGCCACGCTCGAGTATGCGACCGCGGTCGGCGCCTTCTATAACACGCGCGATCTGAAGGTGGTGAAGCAAGGCGATCGCTGGAAAGTAGTTTGGCCGGTGACCAAGCAAGCCAACGTGCCGCCGCAGGTAATTCAGGAGAATTACTTGCGCTGGGACGTCATCACTCGCGGTGCCAGAGACGACTGGGGCGCGCAGAACGTCGAGGCGCCGCGCGTGCGCATCATTTCCATGAATGCCATACCGCAAGGCAATAACACCATCATTGTCGGCGAAGTCGAGAACGAAGATACTGTCCCGGGCTTTGTTTCGGTCGGGGCAACGCTCGTCGGCGCGAGCGGAAAAGTTCTGGGCTCGGAGACCAGCTTCGACAAAATTTCGCATACCCTGCTGCCCAAGGAGATTTCTCCCTTCCGTATCGACTTTCCTAAGGTGCGGCTGGCGACGGTGAACAGCGTGCGCATGACGCCGAATTCCTTGCTGGTGCCGGCTTCAGCCGATCCGGTCATCGGTGTCCTGCACCAGCGCGTGGAGGTCGACTCGCGCGGGCGTCACGTGCTGCGAGGCGAACTGCTGAACGAGAGCGGCGAAATCGTGAACATTCCGCATGTGCTAGCCACTTACTACGACAAGTCCGGCAAGGTCATCTGGGTCTCCGACGGTTACGTTGACCAGGCATTGCTGCCGGCAACGCCGGTGCCCTTCGCCGTCGATTTGCGCGATGACTTGGCGCCCCAGGTTCAGAGCTATCGTGTCACGGTTAACCAGTACATGCTGAACGCTAAAGATTAGCCTTTAAGCAGGAACTGTTGCAGGAACGGATTTGTAACAGGGCACGGCTTCGCAGGATGCAGAAAAACTTCAATTCGGAGGACTTTGTAACAGGGTACGACTTGAGTCGTGCCGATAAGTCTCTCCATTTTTCTTTTCCCGAGTGGGCTTTAGCCCGCGAGGGATCTGCTATTTGGCACTAGTCTATGACACACAACCCTGGCGCGGCGCTAATTATCGGGCTGGTTGCATCCTGTCTGTGCCTCGGCGCTTCCGCGTCGGAATTGCACGTCCCCGCAAGCGTGACCGCGGGATCCGGCCTGAGCATTTCCGCCTCCGGCAGCGGCACCGCGACTCTTTACGTCATTGGGCCAGGCACCGCCATCAAGCGAAAGGTCGAACTTGGACAGGCGATTCAGCTCAGCGCAGATGATTTGCAGAATGCTGGCCGCTACGTCGTGTCGCTCGCCGGCGACAGCGCAACGTTCTTTGTCACCGCCGGCCCGGTCCACGCCATCGCGTTTCTGGCGCGGCCTTCGCGCGTGCCGGTTGACACTCCCAACGTCATCAGCGGCACAGCCTTCGTCTTCGACAAATACCGGAATCTCGTCCTCGAACCGCAGACGGTGAAGTTCGAGCTCAGCGCCAACGGGCAAACGGTTAGCCACAGCCAGATGACAAAGGACGGCATCGCCTACACCAAGCTGGATTCGTCGAAGAAAGAAGGTGTTGCGCAGTTTGTGGCTTCCAGTGGGCCGGCCTCGGTGCGGCGCGTGGTGCAGGAGGTCGCGTCTGACCCGTGCAGCATCCGCATGAATGCTGCGCCCAACCAGCAGGGCATTCTGTTGCGGACCGACCCCATTCGCGATTGCGCCGGCAATCTCGTTCCCGACGGAACGATCGTGACGTTTACCGCGACCGATTCCGAGGGCAAGAGCACGGTGGATGCCCGCATCCGCCAGGGCATCGCCCAGGCGGAACTGCCTGCCTCGAACAACGCCACGATTTCCGTCGCCTCTGGCGTCGTGGTGGGTAATGAAATCCAGTGGCGAGGTGACCGATGACGCGCATGATTTGGCTCGGCGTGGCCTTGGCCCCGTTGGCTACGCTAGCGCTCGTGCTTTCAGGGCAGAATGTCGGTCCGGTCTACGCCGCCGCGATGCCGGTGGTGACGGTCAGTGTTGAACACGCTGGTCCGCGGCAGGTTGAGGACACGACCCAAAAGGCTGTGACCCGCGACTATGCCGCGGCCTGGCAAGCGATGGCAGACGCACTCGACGAGAACCGCGCTGATCTGCTGGGTGGAAACTTCATCGGCGCGGCTGATCGCAAGCTGGCCGCCACCATCACGGAACAACGCAAATCCGGCTTGCATCAGCGCATCACCGACCAGGGTCACACGGTGGATACGATCTTTTATTCTCCCGACGGCTCGGCGATCGAGCTCCACGACACCGCCCATTTGCGGCTTGACCTAATGGACGGCAACACCGTGGTCCACTCGCAAGACGGAGCCGTACACTATGTGGCCTTGCTCACCGCTGCCGCCAATTCCTGGAAGGTGCGGGTATTGCAAGCAGTTCCAGCTTTTTAAGCGGCTCCAGCTTTATAGGTTGCGCTCATAGGGCGTGCCTCAATCGGCCTTGACCTTTTCCTTTTCGCGCCGTCCAAGTAGTTTAAGGTATAAGGTATTTTGCTCAAATTTCAGCGGTTCTGAGCGTTCTGCGGAGGGCCCACAAATCCTTTTCCGCGCGCTGGGAATAACGGATAAAATAGCTAGAGACTCCAGTGTGAGGCGCGGCATCCAATCGCTGTTGAGTGGCTGGTCCTGAATGATTCTTAAATGTACCCGTGTCCTGACACTGCTGCTGGCCGGCTCAATGGCCGGCGTTGCCCAAAACCCGCCGGCCAAGTCCATGCCGGCTGCTCCGCCGCCGAAGGCTTCCGAGACAACGAGCCCGCAGCAAAGCTCCTCCCCTGCGGCGCAAGCTTCGGCAACTGCTTCGGCAACTGCTTCGGCGAACAAGCCCGATAAGGCCGCGGCTTACTATCACTTCATGCTGGCCCGGATGTACGAGGAGATGGTCTCCATGTATGGCCGCTCCGACTACGCCAGCAAGGCCGTCAACCAGTATCAGCTCGCGATTCAGAACGATCCCAACTCCGATTACCTGAATGCCGGCCTCGCCGAGTTGTATGCTCGCACCGGTCGCATTCGCGACGCCGTTCTGCAGGCCCAGGACATCCTGAAGCGCGATGGCAGTAATCTGGACGCGCGCCGCTTGCTGGGCACCATTTACCTTCGTTCGCTGGGCGACCTGCAGGGAGGCACGCAGTCGCAGGACATCCTGAAGCTTGCTATCGATCAGTATGAGCAGATCGTAAAGCTCGATCCCAAGAGCGTCGATGACCATCTGCTGCTTGGCCGTCTCTACCGCCAGAACGACCAGTTGTTGAAAGCAGAGAACGAGTTCAAGACCGCCGTAGCCATCCAGCCCGATTCAGAAGAAGCTGTCACAACGTTGGCCTATCTCTACAACGAGGAAGGTGATTCCAATCGCGCCTTGCAGGTGCTGAACGCGATTCCGGAAGCCCAACGCAGCGCGAAGCTGTACTCGGCGCTGGGCTACACCTACGAGCAGCAGAAGGACTACAAACAGGCCGTCGACGCCTATCGCAAATCCACGCAACTGGACCGCGACAACCTGGATGCCGTGCGCGGCCTGGCCCAGAACCTGATGAACGACGGCCAGACCGAAGCTGCCCTGGAAGAGTACAAGACGATCGTCCAGGCCGACCCGTCCGACGCCCAGACCTACATGCTCATTGCCGAAATCGACCGCCGCGACGGCAAGTTCGATCAGGCCATGGATGCGCTCAAGAAGGCCAACGCCATTGTCCCCGATTCGCTGGAGGTGCAGTACAACATGGCCGTGGTGGATGAGGCCCGGGGCAAGTACGATGAGGCCATCCAGATCCTGAATCAATTGCTGAACAAGAGCGCGCAGGGCCAGGCCGACTTCACCGCCGCCGATAAAAACAACCGCGCCCTTTTCCTGGAGCGCCTGGGCAGCATCTACCGCGATACCAACAAAAACCAGCTCGCGCTCGACACCTTCCGCAAGATGTTCGATCTCGGCGACGATAATGCCATTCGCGGCTATCAGGAGATCATTGAGACCTACCGCGACAATAAGCAGTGGCAGTTGGCCACCAATGTTGCCGAGGAAGCGGCCAAAAAATATCCCGACGACCGCGATCTGCAAATGGTCGCCGCTTCGCAACAGGCCGATATGGGCACTCCATCGGCTGCCATCGCACGCGTGAAGTCGCTACTCAATGACGACCCCGCCAACAATCAGAAGGTCTACGTCGCGCTGGCGCAGATGTACAGCCGTGTCAGGGACTGGCCCAACGCGGAAGAAAACATCAATCAGGCAATCGCGCTGTCCACGAAGCAGGACGACAAAGACTACGCGCTCTTCGTCGCCGGCTCCATTTACGAGCGGCAAAAGAAGTACGACAAAGCGGAAGAGGAATTCCACAAAGTTCTGGCGGATGATCCCAAGAACGCCATGGCTCTGAACTATCTCGGATACATGCTGGCCGATCGCGGCACCCGCCTGGAAGAAGCGCTGGGCTATATTCGCCGCGCCGTGGCCCTTGATCCGCAAAATGGCGCTTACCTGGATTCGCTTGGCTGGATCTACTTCAAGCTGGGCAACTACGATCTGGCGGAAGAAAATTTGCGCCGCGCCTCGGAGCGCATCAGCAACGATCCCACCATCCACCAGCACCTGGCCGAGCTCTATCAGAAGACGGGACGCCTGAGACTCGCCGCCACCTATTGGGAGCGCTCGCTGGAAGAGTGGAACAAGACCGTTCCCGCCGAGGTCGATGCTGATAGCGTGGCTAAGGTGCAGCGAGAGCTGGAGACCGTGCGCGTGAAACTGGCCAAGCAGAATGCCACGGCCCCGACCGCGACAAAGCAGTAGTCGCTCCGGATGGTGTTTCAGGTTGAATTCCACCGGCGCAGGATGGCAAAACGGAGTTGTCACCCTGCGCGGCTTTCTTTGCGAGCGAAGGATCTGGGCGCGCCGATTCGAGTCAGCCTCTTTTTGCCTTCACGCAACCACTCTGTTCTTGATAAGCGGCTTCACTCCAGCAGGAACGGGCGGTTTCCCAGGGCCGTCCGCAGGCCGTAGAGCAGCAACGCCAGCAGCACGGTAAACATCAAAAGCGAATTCGGCGCATACCACCTCGACAGATCAAGGGTGATCGGGAAAGCGACCAGCAGAGCATTCGTGAAGACGGCGACCGTCAGGGCAAGCATCCCAAAGCGCAACAGCACAAACATCGTGATCGCGGTGGTGAGAATTGCGAACGGCGTTTCCAGCAGAAAGTTTTCTCCTCCCAAATTGCTGAGCAGTACCAGCAAGCCGGTCAGTACCACGCTCGCCCAATAGCTCCGCAGCAAAGATCTTGTGAGAAATAAAGCGAAGACAATGGAAAAGGGCGGCAACAGTCCCGCCAACACGAATTTCAGAAGCGCCCCCACGACATCGTCGGCGGGCCCTAAAGTGAGTGGGTTCGGGGGAATGGTGGTCTGTCCGGCAAGGTTAAACCAGCGCCGGCGAATCCATCAAATTCGCTTGCGAAACGGGCGAGCTGCCAATCGTTACTCCCGGACCCAGCGTCACCGCAGTATGCGGGTCCGACGGCGCTCCGCACGCCGGGCAGTATTGTGCATTTGCGGGTAGATCAGAGGCACAGCGGACGCAGCGCAGAACTTGCACGGGTTTCTTTCCGATGCCAATAGAGTAATGCACTCTGGCCGTGAGGGCTAATGGATGTCCTGCAAAATCGGCATGGCCTTGCCAATTTGGGCCGGCACAGGCCGGAGCTTGTGCGGAAACACCGGACCGCTTGAGGGCCGTCTGTTTCAAAGCCGAACTTAATCAGAGTTTCGTTCAGCCGAAGGACATGTCTGTCTTCTTCGACGACAGCAGCTTCTTGCGCGCATCTTCCACGTAATGGTCAGTCATGCCGGCGATGTAATCGCACACCACGCGCACTAGTTTCTCTTTCTGCGCGCGCTGCTGGTAGGCGTGCGGCAGCGCCTCGGGATGAGCGATCCAATAATTGAATACCTCGGTGATGACTTTTTCTGCCTGCCGTTTCTCCGGCTCCAGCGGCTTCGAGTTGTAGAGCGCCTGGTAGAGAAAATCCTTCACCTCGCGGCGCTCTTCTTCCACCTCGGAACTGAACGATGCCAGCCGTTGAGGAAAGCGGCGTAGCTCGTCAAGGCTGACGATGCCGGCTTCTTCGACGCGCCGCCGCGTGTTCTCGATCAGGTCGGTGACAAAGCGATTGAGCACGCGCTTCAGCGCTTCATTGAACTTCAGCTTCTCCGGAGCCCCGGGATATTTGGTCTCGGCTTCAGCGTAGTAGCGCTCGAAGACGTGCACGTGCCGGCGAATTTCGGGCAGCTTGAGCAGCCGGGCTTCAAAACCGTCGTCCAGATCGGCGGTGCTGTAAGCGATCTCGTCGGTCAGGTCGATGAGTTGCGCCTCCAGCGGAGGCCGCAGGTCAAGAAGGTATTCGGTCAGCTCCGGATGCTCCGTCGCTCTGTAATCATGCGAATGCTTGATGATGCCTTCGCGCACTTCGAAGGTGAGGTTGAGTCCGTGAAATTCCGCATAGCGCAGCTCCATCTCTTCCACGGTGCGCAGGGCCTGCAAATTGTGGTCGAAGAACTCGCCGTGCTGCCGCATCAGCAGGTCCAGGGTGCGCTCGCCGGAGTGGCCGAACGGCGGATGGCCAATGTCATGCACCAGCGCCAACGCTTCCACCAGATCGACGTTCAAGTTAAGTTGCGCGGCGATGGTGCGCGAGATTTGCGCCACCTCCATGGTGTGGGTCAGGCGAGTGCGAAAGTGGTCGGAGTAGCGGCGGGTGAAGACCTGGGTCTTGTTCTCCAGCCGGCGGAAGGCGCGGGCGTGGATGACGCGGTCGCGATCACGCTGAAAGGGATTGCGATAGGGATGCGGCGGCTCAGGATAGCGGCGCCCGCGCGAATCTTCTACGCGAACAGCGTACGGAGCGAGCATAAGCGCAGTGTAGCAGGCTGCTCAATCCAGCGCGGCAATGGCGGGCGCGATCTCTTCCACGCTGACAATGTTGGTGGGATACTCGCGCGAATAACAGGCCGTGCAATACATGTGCTCGTCGCCTTCGCCTGCGGCCTTGCGCAGCCCCTCGAGCGAAAGATAGGCCAGCGAATCGGCGGCGATGTATTCGCGAATCTCCTCCACCGACTTGTTGGCGGCGATGAGCTGTTTTTTGTGCGGCGTGTCCACGCCGTAGTAGCACGGCGAGATGGTGGGCGGGCAGGAAATGCGCACGTGAATTTCCTTGGCGCCGGCGTCGCGCACCATGCGCACGATCTTCTTGCTGGTGGTGCCGCGCACAATGGAGTCGTCGATCAGCACCACCCGCTGGCCCGCCAGGACATGGCGCACCGGATTTAGCTTGAGCTTCACGCCGAAGTCGCGCACGCGCTGCTCCGGCTCAATGAAGGTGCGGCCCACATAGTGGTTGCGGATCAGCCCAAACTGCAGCGGAATGCCGCTTTCATGCGCGAAGCCCATGGCCGCGGTCACTCCGGAATCGGGCACCGGCACGACAATATCAGCATGCACCGGAGCCTCGCGGGCGAGCTGGCGGCCCATCGCATCGCGCGTCTGCTGAACAGCGCGTCCGAAGACGAAGCTGTCCGGCCGGGAAAAGTAGACGTGCTCGAAGATGCAGCTCGATTGCGGCTGCTGCGGCGAATAGAAACGCGAATGTATCCCCTCCGGGCCCACGATCACCATCTCGCCGGGCCTGACCTCGCGCTCATACGTGGCGCCGATCAGGTCGAAGGCACAGGTCTCAGACGCAAAAACAATTGCGTCCGCCTGGTGAAGCGCCTGCCCTTTGATGCGGCCCATCGCCAGAGGCCGGAAGCCGCGCGGGTCGCGCGCCGCAAAGACGCGGTCGGAAGTGAGCATCACCAGCGAAAATGCGCCTTCCAGCCGGCGCAGGGAATCGGCCATAGCATCGGCCAGGGTCTGCTCGCGGGAGCGGGCTACCAGGTGGACAATAACCTCGGTATCGCTGTTGGTCTGGAAGATCGAGCCTTGCTGGTCCAGTTGGGCTCGGATCTCCAGCGCATTGGTGATGTTGCCGTTGTGTGCCAGCGCGATCTTGCCCTTATTGCACTCCACCATAATGGGCTGCGCGTTGAGCAGCGCCGAATCGCCGCTGGTGGAGTAGCGGGTGTGTCCAATGGCCAGCGAGCCGGGAAGGCGGGCCAGGGTTTCGGCATTGAAGATGTCGGAGACCAGGCCCATCGCCTTGTGCAGACGAAGCAGCTCGCCATCGGAGGCGACGATGCCGGCGGACTCCTGCCCGCGATGCTGCAGCGCGTACAGGCCAAGGTAGGTGAGCTTCGAGGCCTCAGAATGGCCGTAGATGGCCATCACTCCGCAAGCTTCGTGCAGCTTGTCGTCGGTGTCCGTGGCCAGTGGCCCGTGGTCAGTTGTCAGTTGCACGGTATCAACTCTTTTGCAGCGCTTCCGGCACCAACCGCTCTTCCGTTTCCGCGTGCAACGCCCGCTGCAGAGCGCCCGCCCATGCGTCCTTCAGATCCGAAACCTGTGCCGCAACGGCCATTCTGCCATCCACGCAAATTTCCAACTTACCGGAGATAGTACTACCAATCTGTTCGGCTGAGACTGTGAATTTCCCCGCTACTTCTTGGATTCTCCCCAGATTTCGCGGGTCGCAGGAAATCAGGATGCGGCTGGCGTCCTCGCCGAAGAGCACAAATTCGGGCGCTAAGTCGCGCGAACCGAGCTCGGCTTGTACCCCGATCTCGTGCGCGAAGCCGCACTCAGCCAAGGTCACCGCCAGCCCGCCCTCCGAGCAATCTTTGGCGCTCTCCACCAGTCCCGCGTCGATCATCTTCACAATCGCCTTTTGCAGGGCCGCTTCGTTCTCCAGCTCCAGCGACGGCGGAAAGCCCCATACGCACCCCACGATCTCCTTGGCATACTCCGACGAGCCGAACTCGGCTTCGGCGTCAACCGCGTCACCCTGCTCGGAGCCGCGCAATAGCACGAGCGCTCGGCCGGGCTCGCGAAAGTGTGGCGCCACGGCCTTGTGGACGTCCTCGATCACGCCGACCACCCCGATTACTGGCGTGGGATAAACGCCTTCGCCCAGCGTCTCGTTGTAGAAGCTCACGTTGCCGCCGGTGATCGGCGTCTCCAGCTCCTCGCAGGCCTTGGTTATGCCGTCGATAGTCTGGGAGAACTGCCACATGATCTGCGGCTTTTCTGGATTGCCGAAGTTGAGACAGTTTGTCGCCGCGACGGGCGTCGCGCCTGTGCAAGCCACGTTGCGTGCCGACTCCGCCACGGCGTGCATGGCACCCAGCTTGGGATCCAGATAACCCCAGCGCCCGTTGCCGTCCAGCGCCATTGCCAACCCGCGATTCGTCCCCTTCACGCGAATCACGCCTGCCTCGCCGCCGGGCCCTTCGACCGTGTTGATCTGCACCATCGAGTCGTACTGCTCATAGACCCAGCGCTTGGAACAGATATTCGGGCTGGCCAGCAGGCGCTTCAGCTCTTCCGTGAATTCGCTCTTCTGCCCGAACGCGACTCCCTCCGGGACCTCACGCGGCAGCGGCGGCTCCCAGCGCTCCAGCGGCCGGCGATACAGGGGCGCATCGTCGGTCAGCGCCGCATTAGGAATCTCCGCCACCACATTGCCATGCTGCAGCACCCGCATCGTGGGCTCGCCGATCACCCGGCCAACCGTGACCGCATCAAGCCCCCATTTCTGGAAGACGCGAAATACTTCCTCTTCGCGACCTTTGTCCGCCACCAGCAGCATCCGCTCCTGCGACTCGCTCAGCATGATCTCGTAAGGAGTCATGCCGGTCTCGCGCTGCGGCACCAGGTCAAGCTCAATCTCCAGTCCAACGCCGCCGCGGCCGCCCATCTCGCAAGTCGAGCAGGTCAGCCCCGCCGCGCCCATGTCCTGAATGCCGACCACCGCGCCCGTCTGCATCGCCTCCAGGCAAGCTTCCAGCAGCAGCTTCTCCATGAAAGGATCGCCCACCTGCACGTTGGGCCGCTTGGCTTCGGATTCTTCGCTGAACTCCTCGCTGGCCATGGTGGCGCCATGAATGCCGTCGCGCCCGGTCTTGGAGCCGACGTAGATGACGGGATTGCCCTCACCCGCAGCCTTGGCATAGAAGATCTGGTCGCGTCGCACCAGCCCCAGCGCGAAAGCGTTCACCAGCGGATTGCCGGAGTAGCATGCCTCGAACTTGGTTTCTCCGCCCAGGTTGGGCACGCCAAAACAGTTGCCATAGGACGCGATCCCGCTCACTACGCCTTCCAGAACGGAATGGTTCTTATGCAGAGTCGCCTGGTCGAGTGTGGGTGCCCCCACGTCGTCGCCATCCTTTGGCGACAGGGTGGGCTTGGTGATTGGCCCGAAACGCAGCGAATCCATTACCGCAACGGGCCGCGCGCCCATGGTGAAGATGTCGCGCAGGATGCCGCCCACGCCGGTGGCCGCGCCCTGAAACGGCTCGATGAAAGAAGGGTGGTTGTGCGATTCGATCTTGAAGGCGCAGGCCCAGCCGTCGCCGATGTCGATGATGCCGGCGTTCTCGCCCGGTCCCTGTAGCACGCGACGGCTGCGTGTCGGCAGGCGCTTCAGATGCACCCGCGAGGATTTATAGGAGCAGTGCTCGCTCCACATCACGCTGAAGATGCCCAGCTCAGTGAAGCTTGGCTCACGGCCCAGCGCCTTCAGGATGCGGTCGTACTCTTCCGGCGAGATGCCATGATCGCGCAGCAGTTTGGGAGTGATGGTGGGGCCTTCGGCGTGAGTGGGAGCGCTCTCAAGCTTTTCCATGGTGGGGAAGTTCTATTGTCGCACGCCGAGGGCGGCGGGGGAATGACAATCGCTCTTTGGGTTATTGGGTTATAGGGTGGAGATGAGGCATTAAGAAAGTTACCCCGTCGGACGGTTAAAGGAGCGGCATAAAGCATTGGTGCCATGCCAAAATGGATAGCAACCTGTGAGTCTCGACCTGATACGCAAGAGTGTTCGCAAACGATACTGCCTGGATGAGCGCGGACATGCGGTCGCTATCCTCGCCAATGATTTTCCTTCCGAGTTCAATGACATTCTCGATACGCTGGACGCTTTCACGTTGAAGAGGTCCGACATTCTTACGCCTGGAGGCGGGCGATCACCGATCCCGAAGGCGATTGACGGATTCCTGAAGACGAGGGGATGGGGTGAAAAGTCCTTCGACATTAAAATCACCGTTGACGGCCACCTTGTTCCCATACCGACGCACAAGATTGACAACTTCAAGAACCGCATCGGGGTGGAGGTGGAGTGGAACAATAAGACTGAGTTTTACGACCGTGACCTGAACCCAAGATGACAGTCGTGCCTCCGGAGGAATCAATGAAGAAAATATTCATTACAGTAAGCGGCGGTGTCGCCTACGTAGTGGAAGATACTGTGCCCCCGGGTTATACCGCCGAGATCGTCGACTTCGATAATATCGATGCTGGTGGCGAGTTTCCCTCGGATGAGGCTCGCGAGTACTATTTAAGAGACGGCCTTTATGTTCCTCCGAGCCGATCGGGAGCATGAACCTCGAGTGCAGATTTGCGGTAGCGTCGGCCTACAAGTCTCCTTCGCAAGTTGCACGGATAGTCACAGAGGACTGGTGCGCTCGCGAGCTGTATTGCGCAGCATGTCCGTCCAATCGCTTATCGCCCGCAAGAACTAATACGCCTGCCGTCGATTTTCTTTGTCCAGAATGCAAGCAGCCTTACCAGCTAAAGAGTCTCAGACACCGGGCCTCCGATAGAATTCCGGATGCCGGTTATGACGCAATGATGCGGGCGATCTGGAAAGACGAGACGCCGAATCTACTCGTATTGCAATACTCGAATGACTGGCTTGTCAGTAGGCTTTTGCTGGTGCACAAGGCTTTCTTTTCCGAGAGTGCTATCGAACGGCGCCCACCACTGAGCCCCACAGCCCGGCGTGCTGGGTGGGTCGGATGCAACATCCTCCTAAACCGGATACCTTCAGACGGCAAGATTCTCGTCGTATCCGACGGATTGGCCGCACCGATGGAAGAAGTTCGGAGCGAATTTGCACGTGTCTCTCGTTTGTCCGTCATATCTCCGACTGTGAGGGGTTGGACGCTCGACGTGCTTAATGCAATCAGGGGGTTGGGAAAGACGCGGTTCTCTCTCACCGAGCTTTACGAGGCCGAGGGGGACCTGCAGGCCCTGCACCCGGCAAACCGCAATGTGCGGCCAAAGATGCGGCAGCAGTTGCAGGTGCTCAGAGACCTGGGCTTCGTGCGGTTCATCTCTCCAGGTGAGTATCTGCTCGCACAAGCCTGACCTGGATTATTCATGAAGGTGGGCCTATTACTGTGTCATCCTGAGCGGAGCGTCCACCATGCCTTTCCGATCCGCGTCTTTTGCCGGTCGGGCGGACGCGTAGTCGAAGGACCTGCTGTTGGCGCGAAATAGACAGGCTGTTGGGGCGAACAGCAGGTCCTCCACGCGGGCTGAAGCCCTTGGTCGGGAGGACAATCATCAACAAGGCGCGACATTCATGAATAATCCAGCCTAAAGGCCAGCTCTACCCGACAAGACTTCAAACTGACCCACCGCCCGCTACTCGTACCGCAGAGCCTCAATCGGGTCGAGCCGTGCGGCCTTGATGGCCGGCAGCATCCCGCTCACCAGGCCCACCAGGGTCAGAATGATGGTCGCAACCACCACCGTCGACGGATCGATGATGAGGCGAATATCGGCGTCTTGGGCATGGGTGGCGACCGCGCTATAGAAGGTGATTCGTCCCACGCCGATCGCGACCGCATACGCCAGCAGGATGCCTGCGATGCCGCCGGCAAAGGTGATGGCCAGCGCCTCCGCCAGAAACTGAAATAGGATATGGCGCCGCCGCCCGCCCAGCGCTTTCTCCACGCCGATCTCGCGCGTGCGCTGCGTCACCGAGACCAGCATGATGTTCATCAGCCCCACGCCGCCGATGCCCAGGGTCAGCGTCCCGATAAAGCCCAGCAGGATCTTCAGCCCGGTGATGATGATCTCGAACTGCTGTAGTTGCTGCATCATGTTATAGATGACGGCGGCACGCTTGTCGTCGGGCTTGAAGTTGTACTGCTGGGCCAGCGCCCCGCGTATCTGCTTTTCCACCAGCTTGTAGTCGGTGCCTTCATACGAGGCCCAGATGCCGTCAAGGTAATGCGTGTCCTTGAAGTCGCTCATGGCGCTGAAGGGAATGTAGATGACTTTGTTGACGTTGTCGTCCCCTTCCTGCATGTGCGGAGCAAGCACGCCGATCACCTGATAGCTGATGCCTCCAATGCGTATGTGCTGGCCCAGAGCATATTCGCCGGAAAACAGCTTGAGCTTGGCGTCCGAGCTGAGCACAGCGACCCGCGCCCGCGAGGCTTCGTCCTCCGCATTCATCAGGCGGCCCTCGGCAAGCTTCAAGGCCAGTATCTTGAATATGCTTGGGTAATCTCCCTGTATGGGCAGATCGTAGGTGCGCACATCGTACTGCACGCTGACCGTCTTGTCTTCTTCGGGCGTGATGTGGTTGATGAGCGGTGCGGCCGCCTGGATACGGTCGATGTCGTCCAGCGTGAATTTGATCTGGGTCCCGGCCTTCTGACCGCCGGCCTGCTGCGAGGTTCGGCCCGGAAAGACGCCAATGATGCGCGTGCCCCAGCTCTCGAAGATCGCCTCAATCGCGTGGCCAAAACCGGCGCCATAAGCCAGCAACAGGACCACCGTGGCGATTCCCCATGCCATTCCCAGCATGGTGAGCGCCGTGCGACGCCGGTTGAAGCGCATCGCGCTATAGGCCTGCTTTAGCAGATCGCGTATCATGATTGCCTACCTAGAATCGCTCTTTGTTGTCGGTTGTCCGTTGTAGGTTGTCGGAAATCCGTTTCAACTGACAACCGACAACGGACAACTGACAACCGGGTTCCTTTACTCCTGCCGCAGCGCATCCACCGGCTGCAACATGGCAGCCTTGCGGGCAGGATAAATTCCCGCGATGATGCCCGCCGCTGCCAGCGTTCCAATGGCGAGCATGGCCGACATCGCTGACATCGTCGGCGGATCGAAGCCGGGCACCTGGCCCATGCCTCGCATCAGGTACATCAGCAGCCCCGCGCCGCCCATGCCGACGGCCCCGCTTAGCAGCGTGAGGAAAGCGCCCTCCAGGAAAAACTGCAGCAGGATGCTGTGATTGGTGGCGCCCAGAGCCTTGCGCAATCCAATCTCCCGCGTCCGTTCGCTCACTGAAACCAACATGATGTTGATGACCCCGATCGCGCCCAAGGTCAGCGTTACCACCCCGACCCCGCCCAGAAAGATATCCATGGCATCGAAGATCTTGCCCACCGTGTCGGAGGCCTTCACCGTGTCCCAATCATCGAAGGCATCCTCGTCATGCCAGTCGAAGCCGTGGTTGCGGGCGATGATCTTGCGCACCTCCTCGCGCGCCAGGGTATGCTCCTCGCGGGTGCGCGGACGGTAGTTGATAAACGAGACCGCATCCCGCTGTTCCTCCTTGGTCAGCGGAAAGTACACGCGCATCGTGGTAAACGGCAGCAAAACGCGATTGTTGGTGGAGTTGTTGTCGCCGTGTCCAACGCGCTTTATCACCCCAATCACCTGGAAGCGAATACCGTTCAGCATGATGGTATTGCCCACCGCAGGGCGGCCCGGAAACAGGTTCTTCAGCATCTCGTCGCCGATTACGGCGACCTGCCGCCGCTGCGATTCGTCGTCCTGGTTCAGCCAGCGCCCGGCGGCCAGGGGCAGGTAACGGATCTGGTTGTAGTTCGGCGGAACGCCGCTGACCTCGCCGTTGGTGTTGTTGTAGTCGCTGACCTCGCGGATGTCCATCCGCGACAACACGGGAGCAGCAGACAGCACGGCCGGGCATTCATGCACGATGTCGTAATAATCCTTACTGGTGAGGTTGTAGTCCCGCGCCGAACTCATATTCCCGGCAACGGCAGGGGCGCGGCCGGGAAAGACGAACATGATGTCCTCTCCCAGAGAGTTCAGTTCGCGGCGATTGCCCGAGCGGAAGCCCTCGCCCAGTCCCACCAGCAGCAGCAACGACCCCACGCCCCAGGCGATTCCGAACATGGTGAGGAAGGAGCGCAGCTTGTTCGCCCACAGCGTGCGCAGCATCTGCCGGAGAATCTCTAAAAGCATCATGGGACGAGTCAGGCTCCCGTGGGACGCAATTCCACCTGAAGTGATTTACGTGGGTGTGCCTAAGTTGGTTCCAGGAAACCGTCAACGATACTCATTGGACGTCATTAAGTTGCGAAATGATAGCAAGTTAGAAAAGCGGGCGGGAATCGCGCTGCGGCACGCCCAGGATTCATGAAAATCGCGAAAATTGGCAACAGCCGCCCCCAAAATGCTACCAAATTGTTTATAGTGGATACAACAGCCAGCTCATCATTGCGTTGAGGGGGTTGTAAATTTTTTTCATGGTTTTAGGAGTTAAGCACGATGGCAAAGCTACCTCGAGACAAGCAAGGCGCAACGTTGAAGAAAAGCACCCGCAAAACCACGCCACAGCCGGGAAATGGCCTCCATGCGGACGGAAACGGCGCGGTAACGTCGTCGGTCGCCGTCTCGCCGGAGTCCACCAGCAATAAGCAAGTTTTGTCCAACGTTGAGGAGCGGATTCGTCTGCGGGCCTACCAGCTTTATCTTGAGCGGGGCGGCAACGGGGGCTCCCCGGAGCAGGACTGGTTTCGCGCCCAGGAGGAAATTCGCGGCAGGGGGAATGCGGCATAGCTTTCGAGGATTTGGGCTGATTTCGGCGCGCAGGATAGAGCTTTCTTTCAGCAGCGGGTCGTGCCGGACAGGAATTTCGCGGTGGCACTCCGCCATGGAAGCCGCATAGCTGCGGTTTTCAGCAAGCCCCGCGGGAGCCTGCCCTGAGTGAAGTCAAAGAGGACTTGTTGAAATGTAAGCCCCAACAAGACAAAGGGGGACCGAAGGACTTGAGGCAGGTTCTGCTGGTTGACGACAATCCATCGCAACTGAGTCTCCGCGAAATCATTCTGCGGCAAGCAGGCTTTCAGCTCTCGGTGGCTACAACGGCGGAAAGTGCTCTGGCCACGCTGCGCGTCTTGCCCAACCAGATCGGCGTGGTGGTGACCGACCATCTCATGCCGGGGTGCACCGGGTCGGAGTTGGTGCGGCAGATTCGCGCACTCAGCCCTGGCTTGCCGGTGATTGTGCTGAGCGGCTTACCCGATGCCGAATCCGAGTACCACGGGCTGGAGGTGATCTTCCGGCGGAAGCCCTTGCCTCCTCCGGAATTGATTGAGCTGGTGCGTTCCAGCCTGCAGCCGGTTGACAACCGCTCGGGTGCAGCCTAGAACTGGTCTGGAACATCGTAGTGAGCTGCCGGCAGTCTGTTTTCTCTACTCGACTAAAATTCTATGGCGCTGCGCCTGCCGCCGCGCTATGCTTAGGACAACGTTTGCGACCGGCAGCGGCCGCGGCACTTAAGAAGGGGTTCTATCCAAATGTCAGAGCAGGGACGCAGGTACTTGCGTTTTGGCGCCGTGATGGCCGTGATTGTCTTAGCTTTAGGATATCTTGCCTACACCGGTGTGCAGGATAGCAAGAGCTACTACGTCACGATCAAAGAGCTGAACGGCATGGGCACTCGCGCCTATAGCCAGCGCTTGCGAGTGGCCGGCAATGTCCTTCCCGGCTCCATCAAGCGGCAGGGCACGCACCTGGAGTTTGACTTGGTAGAACAGGGACGCACCTTGCCCGTGGTCTACAGCGGCATGGAAGCCCCGCCCGACACCTTCAAAGACAACGCCCAGGCATTGGCCGAGGGCCGCTTTGGGCGCGACGGCGTCTTTCACGCTACCAACATTCAGGCCAAGTGCGCCTCGAAATATGCCCCCAAGCAGCCGTCTCAGCCGGGAGCGGCGCCAGGCCCTGAAAAAGCCGCAATGTAGGGGTGTTGAGCAGACCGGTGCAGAATCAATGCAGGGATACAATAGCTCCATGCCGGAAGCCCAATTCTTTGAACGGGACGTCCTTTACCGGGGTCCTCGACACGCGCTGCCTTTGCGCGTGTTGGGGTGGTAGGCCGTCCGTGGGCATTCGAAAAATCAACGCGGCTTTAGCCGCTGAGGGACTTCGCTCTGATTGAATCAGAGTTCCCCAAGGCACAGTTGATCGCCACCGCACCATCCTCTCCGCCCGTCATCGTCCTCGATAACCTGGTGAAGTTCTTTGGCCGCTTTGCTGCATTGCGCGGCATTTCGGCAAGCTTTGCGCCAGGCCGCTTGTATGTCATCGTTGGCGATAACGGGGCAGGGAAGAGCACGCTGTTGCGCATTGTTGCCGGCCTGATGGAACCCAGCCAGGGCAGCTTCGCCTTGCTGGGCGCCAAGCACCCGCGTCAGGCAGCCAGCCGCATCGGCTACATGGGACACGCCCCGCTGCTCTATGACGAGCTGAGCGGCATGGAGAACCTGCGTTACTTCGCCGGACTCTACGGTATTCACGACGATGAAATCAGCCGTCAGGCGATGCGGATGGTAGGTCTCGATCCTGATCTCACTCGCCGCGTCGGGCAATATTCGCAGGGAATGCGGCAGCGGCTGTCGCTGGCGCGCGCCGTCCTGCACGACCCCGAGCTGATGCTGCTCGACGAGCCCTTCTCCAACGTCGACGTGCGTTCCGCACGCGACATGGCGGCGGTGCTGGGGCGCGTCCGCGATCAAGGCAAGACCATCCTGCTGGTCACCCATCAGGCGGCTCTGATGGAAGGCATCGCCGACGAGTTCGTGCACATGGCGGACGGACTCATCGTCAGCCGCGAGGATCTCGTGCATCAGCCGATCAGTGCGGGGTCAATACGATGATGCCACAGACCTTGGGTGCCCCATTCCGGCCATCTTTTGGCCAGGGTGGGGCATATGCGAAATCGCAAATGGGAGCAACGCCATGACCACACTCGTCATAACCCGCGCGACGTTGCTGAAGGACCTTCGCATGGAGTGGCGCTCCAAGGACGCTATCAACTCCATGCTGTTCTTCGCGCTGCTGGTGGTGGTGATCTTCAGCTTCGCCTTCAATCCCACGGCCGAAGAGTCGCGGCTCATCGCCGGCGGCCTGATCTGGGTGGCGTTTCTGTTCGCGGCTGTCGTCGCCCTGAACCAGACCTGGGCGCGCGAACTGCGCAATCAGGTTCTCGATGGCTATCGCGTTTCACCCGCGCCGCCCAATGCGCTGTTTCTGGCGAAAGCGATCGGTAACTTTATTTTCGTGGTCGTGCTGGAAGCTCTCATGGCGCCGCTGTTCGTGGTTTTTTACGAATTGCGATCGGTTGGCCCGGTGTGGCAGTTGATTGTGGTCGCGCTGCTGGGAACCTGGGCGCTGGTGGTCAACGGAACGTTTTTTGCCGCGCTTTCCATCCGCACCCGCAGCCGAGAAATTATGCTGCCGCTGATTCTGTTTCCGATTTCGATTCCAGCGCTGCTGGCGATGGTGGATGCGACCACTTCAATCTTGACCGGCGACGCCTCGCCCGACTTCTGGATCAAGCTGCTGGCGGTTTACGATATCGTTTTCACGTCGGTCTGCCTGCTGCTGTTCGAAACGGTATTGAATGCGGAATGAAGCGCTTTTCGCTCTTCGCCAGAGCTGACCAGGCGCGACTCTGGCGAAAGGCGAAGAGCGAAAGGCGAAAAGCGAACAGCGAAAAGCGAATAGCGACAATGAAAAAACTCGTACCCCTCTCGATCCTCACCATCCTCGGGCTGCTGGCGTTCACCAGCTATCTGGCGCTGGCGGTCGCGCCTACCGAAGCGACCATGGGCGACGTGCAGCGCATCTTCTACTACCACGTGCCCTCGGCCTGGGTCGCGTTTCTGTGCTTCCTGGTGAACTTTGTGGCGTCGGCCATCTACCTGTGGAAGCGCAGCCCCGCGAGCGATGCCATGGCGGCCGCCTCGGCGGAGGTGGGCGTGGTCTTCTGCTCGGTCGTGCTGCTCACCGGGCCGATCTGGGCGCGGCCGGTGTGGGGCATCTGGTGGACCTGGGACGCCCGCCTGACCACTACGCTGGTCTTGTGGCTTATCTACGTCAGCTACCTGGTGTTGCGGCGCTTCGCCGCGGGCGGGCAGACGCAGGTGCTGGCGGCGGCCTTCGGCATCTTCGGCTTCATCGATGTGCCCATCGTTTACATGTCCATCCGCTGGTTTCGCACCCAGCATCCTTCGCCGGTCATTGGCGGCGGGCCGGGCTCGGGACTGGCTCCAGCCATGGCACACGTCTTCCTCGCCAACTTGGCGGTGTTCACGGTGATGGGAATTCTGTTTATCTGGCTACGCTTCAAATTGCAGATGAAAGAGCAAGCCATCGAATCGGCCCATGCCCAAGCCGCGCTGAAGGGGGTGGCACAATGAATCCCAATCCGATTCACTATCTCGACGCGGCTTACGTTGTGGCCTGGCTGGTGTACCTGGGATATCTTGGCCGGATTCTCCTGCGCATGAAAAAGGTAGAGGATGAGGCAAGAGAGCTCGAGCGCAATGAATAGTTCGGCCACATTGCCGAACCCCTTACCATGAACAGCTCAGCCCGCGGCACCCTCCAATTCTTCGGCGTGGCCTTGCTGATCGTCGCCGGCCTGTTCGCCATCTTCAGCCTGCCGTTCTTCTGGCAGCAGATTCAGGTGCTGCGCTCCTGGCCGGTGCGGCAGGCGCAGGTCATCCGCAGCCAGGTCGTCGTGCTTCCCACCGCCAAGCACGACCAGTTCTATGCCGCCAGGCTAGAGATCGCCTACGCTGTCAACGGCAAGCCCGTCACCGCCGAGTTGACCAGCTTCCAGAGCAGCAACTACCAGGAGACCGTCCGCCGCGCGGGGGAGTTTCCCGTCGGCAGCCGCTGCGCCATCCGCTATGATTCCCACGATCCACAGGAGGCGCGCATCGGCGCCGGCTGGAACCGCCGATTCTTTGCCGTGCCGCTGATCACTCTGGGCTGCGGCTTGTTGTTCGCCGCCGTCGCGGCCGGATTCTTCCTTGTCGCCAGACTGTTTCGGCCGGCAGCAACGACGGTTTCCGGCTGAGGCGAAAAGAAGTTGTCCGTTGTCGGTTGTCCGTTGTCGGTTGTCAGCTGCCGGTTGACTGAAAGCAAGCCCCTGCTGTGGGAATACCTCCCCGGAACCGACAGACAACTTACAACCGCCAACGGACAACCCAAAAATTTCCTGCTGCTTCGCCGCTCCCGAACATCCAATGCCATCAGGAGCTGCTCATGCGAACGCGCGTTCTTTTGCCGCTGCTGTTGGCCGGTTGCACCGTCGGACTCTTGGCGCAACAAGCTTCGAAGAACACGCAGAAATTCAGCCCGCCCTATCGCAAGTTCCGCTTCACCTACTCATTCACCGTTCAGAACATTCCACACGGAGCCAAGCTGGTGCGCGCGTGGGTCCCGGTGGCGCATTCGGATGAGCACCAAAGCGTACGCCTTGTCCATGTTAAGGCTCCGGTGCGGGCCCGCATCTTCCAAGAGCCAGAGTTCGGCAATCACATCCTGTATGCCGAAATTCGCAATCCCAAGCACTCCAGCGCCGATTTTTCGCTGCAGTACGAAGTGACGCGTCGTGAGTATCCGGTTGGCGACTACGCGCAACTCGAAGCCAGAGACACCAAGCCCGGAGTGCTGCCGGTCACAATGACTCGTTATGTCGAACCCGACCGGCTGATCCCCACCGACGGTAAGATCCAGGAACTGGCCGAGCGCGTGACTGGCAGTCAGGCGGGCACGGTCGCTAAAGCCAAGGCCGCCTACGACTACCTGTTTACCACCATGCGCTACGACAAGAGCGGAACCGGCTGGGGGCGCGGCGACGCCGTCTGGGCGTGCGACTCCAAGCACGGCAATTGCACCGACTTCCATTCGCTATTCATCGCCCTCATGCGCTCCGACGATATTCCTGCCCGCTTCGATATTGGTTTTCCCCTGCCGGACCATGACGAGAAGGGCGACATCCCCGGCTATCACTGTTGGGCCGAATTCTTTGCCCGCAATATCGGCTGGGTGCCGGTCGATATCTCCGAGGCTTGGCTGGCGAAGCAGAAGGCTGATTATTTCTTCGGCAGCATCGACGCCGATCGCGTGCAGTTCTCCACCGGCCGTGATATCACTCTGTCTCCCAAGCAAGATGGTCCGCCGGTAAACTACTTCGTGTACCCCTACGTCGAAATTGACGGCAAGATCTACCAAAATATCAACCAGCACTTCAGCTTTGCCGATATTACTGGCGACCAAAACACCGGGGTCTTCCAGCCTGCGCCGCTGCCGGCAATGTGACATGGCGAGCTTCTGCGAACAGGCTGGGGGCCAACCGTCCTCATCTGGGAGATGCAAAAGAAAAAATTGCGCCATTGGGTCAATTGAGGTTGTTGGCACCGTGGCATTTGGGTAGAATCCTGTCGCTCCCGTAATTATGCCGATTCATAGCGCCTGTTTATGTGTTGCAGCAGCCGGGAGGGGACGGCGATGTGATCTGAGATCGTTAGCCAAACTGCATCCTAATGCCTAAGGCGCACATCTAAAGCTGAGTGTAATTGACTCAAGGAGTTGTATGTCAAAGGATAATAAAGATTTAGAGCGCACCGATCCGGAGTTGCGTGACGATTCCGAAGTCGCTCGTACCTTGCCCGTCCTGCCCGTGCGTGACACCGTGCTGTTTCCTCACGCGGTTCTGCCGTTGACGGTCGGCCGTGAAAGTTCGGTCCAATTGATTAATTCCCTGGGCGAGGACAAGACCATTGTCGTTGCCGCCCAGCGAGAGGCCCGCGTCGATACGCCGCAGCCCACCGACCTTTACGCCGTGGGCAGCCTGGCAGTGGTGCACAAGGTCGTGCGCATGCCCAACCAGAGCCTGTTTGTCTTTGCCGAGGGCCTGGAGCGCGTCAAGGTACTGGAATATACGCAACTGACGCCGTTCATGCGGGCCACCGTGGAATCGATTCCCGAATCGCCGGCCCCAAAAAACTCCGAGATTGAAGCCCTGCAGCGCAATGTGCTGACGCTGTTCCAGCAGATCGTCGCTGGCTCTCCTACGTTGTCGGACGAGCTCTCGACGGTCGCCGGCAATATCGAAGACGCTGGCCGCATGGTGGATTTCATCGCCTCGTCGTTGCCGTCGCTCAATACGCGCGACAAGCAGGACGTGCTGGAGACCTCCGACGTTCATGTGCGGCTGGAGAAGATCAACCAGCACCTGGCCAAGGAGTTGGAAGTCCAGCAGCTTCGCAACAAGATCCAAAGCGAAGTGCAGGACCGCGTGCAGCAGACGCAGCGCGAGTACTACTTGCGCGAGCAGATGAAGGCCATCCAGAAGGAGCTGGGCGAACAGGACGAAACCACGCGCGACGCCGAAGAGCTGCGGCAAAAGATCGAAGCCGCCGGCATGCCCGACGACGTGAAGAAAGAGGCGCTGAAGGAACTTGGTCGGCTGGCGCGCATGTCGCCCATGGCCGCCGACTACGGCCTCACCCGCAACTACATCGAGTGGCTGGCCGTCCTGCCCTGGCAGAAATCTTCCGGCGTTGAAGTCGATATTCCCAAGGCCAAGGAGATTCTCGATTCCGATCACTACGATCTCGAGAAGGTGAAGGACCGCATTCTGGATTATTTGTCTGTGCGACGGCTGAAGCCGAGCATGAAGGGGCCCATTCTCTGCTTCGTCGGACCTCCCGGCGTCGGCAAAACCTCGCTCGGCAAGTCCATCGCCCGCGCCTTAGGACGGAAGTTCGTTCGCATTTCGCTGGGCGGCGTGCATGACGAGGCCGAAATCCGCGGTCACCGCCGCACCTACATCGGAGCCTTGCCCGGACAGATCATGCAGGGCATTCGTCGCGCCGAAACCAACGATCCGGTTTTCATGCTCGACGAAATCGACAAAGTCGGTCGCGACTTCCGCGGCGATCCCGGCTCTGCGTTGCTGGAAGCGCTCGATCCCGAGCAGAACTTCAGCTTCCGCGACAACTATCTCGACGTCCCGTTCGACTTGTCGAAGGTGCTGTTCATCACCACCGCCAACCAGCTCGATCCCGTTGCTGATCCGCTGCGCGACCGCATGGAGATCATCGAGCTGCAAGGCTACACCGAGGAAGAAAAAGTCCACATCGCCTTCCAATACCTCATTCCGCGGCAGATCGAAGAGAACGGGATCAACGGCGATCAAATCGAGTTTCCCGAGGAGACCGTCCGCTTCCTCATCAGCCACTACACCCGCGAAGCCGGCGTGCGCAATCTGGAGCGCAACATCGGCACCATCTGCCGCAAGCAGGCGCGGCGCATCGCCGAAGGCAAGACCGACAAGCTAAGGGTCACGCCCGAGCTGGTGCAGCAGCACGACATGCTGGGTGGCATCAAGATTCGTACCGAAGGCGAAATCGCCGAGCGCACCAAACGCGCGGGCGTGGCTGTGGGCCTGGCCTGGACGCCCACCGGCGGCGACGTGCTCTTCGTCGAGGCCAACAAGATGAAGGGCAAGGGCGGCTTCACCATGACCGGCCAGCTCGGCCAGGTGATGCAGGAGTCGATGCAGGCGGCGCTGACGTGGGTGCGTTCCAACGCCAAAGAGCTGGGCATCGACGAAGGCTTCTTCGCCGATCACGACATTCACATTCACGTGCCGGCGGGAGCCATTCCGAAGGACGGCCCATCCGCAGGCGTCACCATGGTCACCGCGTTGGTGTCGTTACTCACCGAGCGTCCGCTGCGTCCGCTGACGGCAATGACCGGGGAGATCACCCTCAGCGGCAACGTGCTGCCGATCGGAGGCATAAAGGAGAAGGCGCTGGCGGCCAAGCGCGCGGGCGTGACCGACATCATTTTGCCCGCCGAAAACCGGCAGAATGTTGAGGAGGACCTGACGCCCGAGCAACGGCAGGGCTTGAATCTGCACTACGTGAAGAGTATCGGGGAGCTGCTCAGCATTGCCTTGCCCGCGACGAACGAGCAGGCCAAGCAGGACGCCGAACTGCGCGAGCAGGTGCTGCAGACGGTCTCGGGATGAATCGCGGCCAGCTCCCTTCGCGAAGTGGCAGATCGTAATTGTAGCGGTGTAGGGAACGGCATGAACCGGAACCGGGGTCCCCAACAAGCGCCGCTTTTGCGCTTGCTGGGGTGGTCTGTCAGCGAGGGATATGCTTTCCTGGCGGGCGGCAAAAAGCAGATCCCTGCGCGCAAAAAACGGGCGCTCGTGATGACAATTCAAAAATGCCGCCAGGGTCCGGCAACCACGCCATGTCACTATAGTTTGAACCGCTCAGTAATTATTCCTCCGCCAGCGTGCAGACCACATTCATCTCTTTGCACACTTTCATCACGCCATTGACCACCATTGAGGTAGTGCTGGACTGTGTGCCGCTCAGGTTGGAGGCGACCACGAGCTGGCTCAGCTTCTCCCCCAGCGGCGTGGCTTTCAGGCTGGCGATTTGGTCGCCTTTGGAAAACTTGATCTCCCGTTTTTTGGCGCTGCTGCTCTTGATGGTGATCTCGGGATGGTTGGCCTTGAGCGAGCTCAGCGCGGTCTGGTAAACCTTATCGGCGTTGGCCGCGAGCACTACCGTGGCCACGTCATAGCCGGATCCATCCTTCGACTTGTTGGTCATGCGCTCGACCTGTCCCGAGACGGCGCGCGCCGCCATCACCCACTGCGCCTTCGCGCTCACCGCGCTCAGCGTGAGAGCAAGTATCGTTGCTCCCAGCAAGCCCTTCCTCATCGTCATAAACATCCTCCAGCGATGGACTCCTCGTGCAACCGTCTCCTCCCGCCGCGCGCGCTTATTGCTTCTGCTTTGGCGGATAGTCGCGGAAGAGCTTGCTCACCGCCTTATCCAGCTTGCCGATGTTCTTGTTGCTGTTGTCGGAAAGGGTGTCGGTGACCGAACCGCGCCAAAGCAACTGATGGTCTTTGGCATCCGCTATCTCCACCACCAGCGTCCCTTGCTTGGTGACGTAGGTGTTATAAGTCACGGTATTGGGGCCCCAATAACCCCCACCCCAGCCCGGCCCCATGCGATAGCCGGTGCCGATCACCTGCTTCTGGTCGTGAATGCTCTTGCTGTAAACCACCCACAGGTCAGGGTTGGAGTCGACCATTTTCAAGCCCTTGGCCTGCAATTCTTTGTTCACCGCATCCACGATGCGCTGGTTCCAGAAGCCCTGGGCGGGATGCGGGCTCGGCTCCCAGGCATAGGTGTGGAACTCGCTGAAATTGGCGTTGCGGTCCCAATCGATATTGGTCTTTTGCGCGAAGGCGGTGGCGGCAAGCACAAGCGTGAGGACAACAAACGCGAGCACACGTTTGCTCATGGAGAACGGCTCCCTTTGCGATGAATCGCTGTATGCGGCACCCAACATCAGCGCATCGCCAAGATACTATTTCGATTTACCGCCGTCCAGTGGATTTCCACGCGTGCCAGCCTGAGCCCGAACTCCCGACGCCCCGCCGTCGCGCCGTCTTCCGGGAACCATCCCGTCTGCGCTAACGTAATGTGTTCGGGGGATGGTGATGACGGATTTAGTTTGCGGTTATCTGTGGATCGCGTGGTTCGCGATCTGGCTGATCTTAGCTATCCGCACCAAGCGCACGCAGACGCGGGAAAGCGTTTCCTCGCGGCTGTCCTACATGGTGCTGACGGTTACCGCATTTTTCCTTATGTTCAGCGGCGACGCGCCGCGAAGCTGGCTGCGCATCCCACTTTTTTCTGCAAGTCCTTGGACCCAGTCGCTGGCAATCGCCGTCACCGCCGCGGGGCTGGGCTTCGCCCTATGGGCCAGGGCCTATCTCGGCACCAACTGGAGCGGCACCGTGACCGTCAAGGTCGGCCACCAACTGGTGCGCACCGGACCCTACCGTTGGGTGCGGCATCCTATCTACTTCGGAATGGTCCTGGCCATGCTCGGCACGGCGCTGGAGCGCAACCAGGTGCGCGGCTTGGTCGCCGTCGTCCTGTTGTATGCCGGATTCAAGGTCAAGAGCAGGATCGAGGAGCGCGCGATGAGCAACACCTTCGGTGCCGAATACGACGAGTACAGCCGCAGCACTGGTGCGATTCTTCCCCGCCTGCGCTTCTGACGGAATCCGCCCACTGAATCCCACCTCGCCTCTTTCCAGTCGGCAGCGACCAATCATCATTGGTATCATGGCCAGCGTGGCCCACCTAGCGCAGCGCGGCAAGTTCCTTAGCTTCGAGGGATTGGACGGTTGCGGCAAGAGCACGCAACTGGAGAAGCTGGCCGCCGCCCTATGCCGCCAGGGCATTGAGCCGGTGACCACGCGCGAGCCGGGAGGCACCGACATCGGCGAGCGAATTCGTGCGGTTTTGCTCGATTCGCGTACTGCCCGGCTGGAGGCACACGCCGAAATGGCGCTGATGTTTGCCTCCCGCGCGCAGTTGATTGCCCAGGTGATCGCACCCTCTCTCGCGGCAGGCAAGTGGGTCCTTTGCGACCGCTTCACCGATTCCACCGAGGCCTACCAGGGCGGAGGCCGCCAGCTTGGAACCGAGGCCGTGCTGCGCCTGCATGAGATTTTATGCGGCGGCCTGTGGCCTGACCTGACGATCCTGATGGATTCCGATGTGAGTTCCAGCGTTCGCCGCGCCCGACGGCGCAACCAAAGCGCGGAGCTGGATGAGAATCGCTTCGAGAAAGAGAGCCGGGCGTTTTTCACGCGTGTGCATGAGTCGTTTCTGGAGATCGCCCGGCGCGAGCCGCAGCGCGTGGTTCTCATCGACGCGCGCCCGCCGGTTGAAGTGGTGCATGAGGAGATTTTGCGGATCGTGAAGGAAAGGTTGATTGCAGGCTTAGAGGCTAGGATTTAGGGAATAGAGAATATTTCTTGCGCATTTGAGAACCGCAGCCCCTAGCTGGGCCCTAATCCCTAGCCCCTGGTCCCCGAACCGGATTCTATGTCCTTTTCTGATTTTCACGGCAACCCGGAGATCGTTCGCAACGTGCGCGAGATGCTGGCCGGCCACCACTTGCCTCACGCGGTCATTCTTTCCGGCCCGTCAGGGGCCGGCAAGTTCACGCTCGCCCAAATGATTGCGAAAGCGATGAACTGCCTGGAACCGTCTCTCAATGACGGCTTACCCGATTTCTGCGGCCACTGCGCCAACTGCACTCGCATCGCCCAAGCCGACGCGCTGGAAGAGCGTTTCGCCGAGGCCGTCGAGACCCGCGACAACCTCCGCGAAGCCGACAAGCGCGAAACCCGCATTTTCGTGCAGACCCATCCCGACGTACTCATCATCCCGCCCGATCCGCCACAGATGCTGGTAAAAGTCGACCAGGTGCGTCACGTCATTCGCGAGATCTACTACAAGCCCGTCGAGGGCCGCGAGCGCGTCTACATCTTCAGCGATGCCGACTTCATGAAGGAGGCGGCGAACGCGCTGCTGAAAATCCTTGAAGAGCCGCCGGAGTTTGCCACTATTTTTTTGCTCACCGGCAATCCCAGCGCGCTGCTACCGACGATCCGCTCACGCTGCGTGCATCTGCGCCTGGCGCCGTTAGCGCCCGAGGAGTTGTAACAATACCTCGCCGCGGTGCGTCCCGAATGGAAGGCCCGCGAACGCGCGCTGGTGGCGCGGGTCTGCGGAGGAGGCTCAGGCAGGGCGCGCAGCTTCGATCTCGCCGCTTATCTGGCCGCGCGCCAGGACGCCTTGACCTTGCTGGCCGCAGCCATGGGCGCTCGCGACCACAGCGAGCTGTTCCGCGTCACCGACGCCTATCGCTCCGGCGCTGAAGGCAAGGTCAAGACCGAGCAGCTCATCCGCCTGCTCTATTCGCTGTTGGAAGACATGCTCTTTCTGCGCGAGGGAATCCCCCAGCTCGTCCGCAATCAGGATATTCAGCCGGAGCTGGCGCGCCTGGCCGAGGGCGTGGATTTTCCCTGGATCGTCGCCGCCGTCCAGCGACTGGGCGAGGTCGAGAGCGGAATGCGCCGCAATCTGCTGCGGTCCCTGTCGCTGGACGCCTTCGCCACCTCGCTCGAACGCTAATCACTGCGCAAGATGTAAGGGGAACCGCGGCGCCGACTAACGAGCGAATCGGCTTCCCCGCGTGTCCTGATACCAAAGTAGTATGCTGCTATGGATTGTCTTAGCGTTCCTGCTGTGTTAGGGTATCGCTAAGTTCACACCTTACGAAGCCCTCGGGTCGACACACACCAGAACTTGCCGCATTTCGTGTCGGAAGCGCCACCCGAGTCACGATCGCCGAAAGGCTGGTGTGCAGACCACAGGAGCCATAGCCCATGAAAGATTCCATGGATGCCACTGCAGTCGGGCGTGCGGTTGACCCAGAAGCTTTTGCCAATCGCAAACTTATTCGTCCCGCACTCAACCGCAACGATCACCCTCGCCACGAGAACCATCGTCCCGAACATTCCGAGCGCCCGGAGCGTCTCGATCGCGCCAACGGCAAAAAGACGCCGCCCCCCGAGCAGACTCACGCCGAAAATTTCTATTATCAGAAGCAAATGCAGGCCAAAACTCCCATGGTGCTGGTCCTGCAGGATGGCGAAGAGGTCCACGGCGTCATCGAGTGGTACGACAAGTACTGCCTCAAGCTGAACCGCATCGGCGCCTGCAACTTGCTCATCTACAAGCCCAGCATTAAGTATATGTACAAGGAATCCGAGGCCGGGCAGCGGAAGTAAGCCGTTGCCAGTTGTCAGTTGTCAGTTCTAGGGAAACCCTGCTCCGGTTAGCGCCTGAAAGGGACGGCCTTCAGGCCGTCCGTAACTGGCGTTGAACAGTGCGGCTTCAGCCGCTGAGGGAACCTCGTTTGGACTGGTCAGAGTTTCCCGGGCAGTTGCGGCTTTCGCTATACCTTGTCGAATCATGGATCGACAGCCGCAGACATAATGTCCTATCGGCACGTGGAAGCGCAGGGGTTGGCTGCTGGCCACTGATCACTGCTTCACAGCTTCGGCAGCACGATCCCCTTCTGCCCCTGATATTTCCCACTCTTGTCCCGATAGCTGGTCTCGCACATCTCGTTGGACTGGAAGAACAATATCTGGCACAGGCCCTCGTTGGCGTAGATGCGCGCCGGCAGCGGGGTAGTGTTGGAGATTTCCAGCGTCACGAAGCCCTCCCACTCCGGCTCAAACGGCGTCACATTGACGATGATCCCACAGCGCGCGTAAGTCGATTTGCCGACGCAAATGGTCAGCACGTCGCGCGGTATCTTGAAGTACTCCACCGAGCGCGCCAGCGCGAACGAGTTCGGCGGGATCAGGGCAACGTCCGTCTGTATACTGACGAACGAACGCTCGTCAAAATTCTTGGGGTCGACGATGGTGCTATTGACGTTGGTGAAGATCTTGAACTCGTCGGCCACGCGCAGATCGTAGCCGTAGGAAGACAGGCCAAAGGAGATGACACCCTCGCGCACCTGCTTCTCCGAGAAAGGGTTGATCATATCCTGCTCGACAGCCATTTTGCGGATCCAGCGGTCGCTCTTGATCGACATGGCGCTCCTTGGGATTCTGCGAAACGACATCTTACGGAATGCGGCGTGAATTGACAAAGCGTTATGCTAAAGGCCTGGGCGCGGCAGCGCCAATGAGGAGTTGATGCTTCGCAACTTTGTCCTGCTCGTTGGGGTACTGGCAATAGCCACTGCACTTTCCGCCCAGCACGAGACCATAACCATCAAGCGCCACGCCAGAAGCAGCAAGAGCGCGCCTCACCCCGTCGCTTTGCTTCACGGCGAGCTCGATGGCCAACCGGCCCTGCTCCAATGTGTGTTGTCCCATGCCGATTGCAAGGAGCTGGCGGCAGGCCAGTACAACATCGAACGACTGCTCGACGGCGAAGGCTCCTATGAGGGCTGTCCCAACGTGGATATCTACCGCCTGGGCGCAGACTCCTCGCAAGAAGAACCCCTGGGCGAGTACTGCCTGCTCGAACCCAAGAACTAGCCTGTGCCCGGCGCCAGGAGAATCGTGGCTGCCTGCTGCTCCACAATTCGCTCTGCTGCCCGCAAGCCGCACCCCAAAACTTACTTACCCCAATCCCGCGAAGTCGGTTAGAATCACAACAGTACCTGCGGTGCCAGTGTAACCCTGCGGAGCGACCCGTGATCAAACTGGATCTGATCAATGAAGTTGTCAACAAAACCGGCGTCACCAAGACCAAGGCCGAGACCGCGGTCGAGACCGTCTTCGAAAGCATGAAGAAGTCGCTGGCGCGCGGCGATCGCATTGAATTGCGCGGCTTCGGCGTCTTCACCGTGCGGCCGCGCAAAACCGGCATCGGGCGCAACCCGCGCACTGGCGCCGAAGTCAGCATCCCTCCCGGCAAAGCAGTCCGTTTCAAGCCCGGAAAGGAGTTGCAGTCGATTGAGTAGTTGTCGGTTGTCAGTTGTCGGTTGCCAGTTGTCACTTGGGCAACACTTAGACCGACTAACAACAGGGAGCCGGGTTGTGAGCGGTTGCCGCCAATAACTGACAACCGACAACTGACAACTGCTTTTACGATGTCTGACTCCACGCCGCCGGTCTCTTACACCTTTGAAGTCCCGGGTTATCCGCAGGTCTTTGCGGCTGCGCCGGCGCGCCGCCGCCCCTACTGGCTGCACATTCTTCTTCTGCTGCTGACGCTGCTGACCACGCTAGTCGTGGGCGCGCGCCTGCAACTTAACTTTGTGCACGACCTTCCCGCCTTCGATCCCAATAACTTTGTCTTGCCGCTCTTCCATCTGGGATGGATTCTGCAGGATCCTACCAACCTGCTCATGGGCCTGCCGTTTTCGCTCACGCTGATGGGTATTCTGGTAGCGCACGAGTTCGGCCATTTTTTTGTAGCGGAGCGCAATGGGGTCTACGCGACGCTACCTTATTTCATTCCCGCCCCCACGTTTATCGGGACCTTTGGCGCCGTCATCCGCATCAAGTCTCCCATTCGCTCCAGGAAGGTGCTGTTTGACATCGGAATTGCCGGGCCCATCGCCGGATTTCTGGTCGCGATTCCAGCACTGTTCTGGGGCCTGGCGTTGTCCAAGCCCATCTCACCTTCGTCATCGGAATCGGTTGTGGAGTTCGGCTGCCCTCTGATCTTCCGGATCGTCAATCGCATGCTGGCGCCTTTGACGCCACACCATGCGCCGCTCGGAAGCTTGTACCTGCATCCGGTTGCCATCGCCGCCTGGGTAGGAATGTTCGCCACCGCCCTGAATCTCATGCCCGGCGGCCAGTTTGACGGAGGCCACATTATCTACGCGCTCGCGCCCCGCGCTCACCGCTGGGTTACCCGCGCCACCATCGCCATTCTCATACCGATGGGAGTTTTCTTCTGGGCGGGATGGCTGGTCTGGGCGCTGATCCTGGCCTTTACCGGCATGAGGCATCCCAACGTGCCGCAGTGGCCAGGCATCGGTCCGGCGCGAAGTTGGCTCGCGCTCCTCGCCGTCGCCATGCTGGTGCTGACGCTGGTGCTCGCCCCCTTCCACGGCGCCGCATTGTTCGGCAGCTAAAGCAAATTCAGAGTTGGTGTAGCCTCGGGTGGAGCAAACCAGATGAAAAACGCCGCCGTTGCTAACTCCTTGATTTTTCGTAGCGCCACAGATATTTTTCGACGGAGCGCCGCGCATTTGGGCGCGAGCGATCTGCTTTTCGTCCGCTCGTGACGGAAGCAGATCCCTCGCCGATTGAATTCGATGACAATTTCGTGACTCTCGTCCCTATATTCTGCAGACCTCAGTAGGCATGACTCTGATTGAGTCCGGTCGTTGAAGGACGCGGCCCTAGGCCGTCCATAAGGTCTGCAAAATCAACGCGGCTTAGCGCCGAGGGACTTCGCTCCGACCTGGTCAGAGTCTCCTTAGCTATGCAATCCCATTTGAAGCGGGAGCTTACAGCGTAATTCGCCAGAAATCGTACGACCGGGGTGACTTCGGTTTTTAGCTTGCTCGGAATTCCGCTGCACGACAACTGCCCCACGCCGAGCCATTTCCATGCCCGTCGCCGAACCAACTCCCGCCCGTGACATGCAATCCAACTGTTCACCAGGAGGAAAGCCTCCCCAGGAGAAACCAGTGAAGCATCGCTGCCTGCACATCATCTGCATAGTTCTTGCTGCCGCAGGCTGGATTGCCTGCGGCGCAGGACATCCCACAATCGTCAGAATTACAGTTACGCCCGCCCAGGCGTCAACCGGAGTCCACTCCGGCGACGTGCAATTCACCGCGAATGCCACCTTCAGCAACAATACCAGCCGCGAATTGACCGTCGTCGACGGAGTGACGTGGTCTGTCGCCCCTACCGCAACGGCGTCGATCAACGACAATGGCAGTGCGACCTGCCTTATCGTGGGACAGGCGACGGTCACGGCATCGGCCCCGGCGGAGCTGAACCTCACCGTGAACAATGGCATCATGAATACGTCGCCCAATGTGACAGGAACGGCGCAGTTGTCCTGCACGCGGACGCCATAGGGCCCTGTGCCCAGAAGGCTGCGCAGGATAACTCACGCCGCGACTTCACAGGCCGCTGAAAAGCTCGCTTTTGACCGGCCTTGAAGGGGCGCAGCTTTAGCTGAGCCGAGGGGAGCCCTTTATTCTTGTCATCTAAAGGGGACTTCAGTGCCCGAGGGACCTGCTGTTTCGAGTTTTTCAGCGGCCTATTCAGCCGCGCCGCTGGCTCGCGGTCGTCGCTCTCGCCATGCTAGCCCTGACGCTGGTACCGGCTCAGCACATGTTGTTTCTTCTTCTCGCCCGCAGCCGCCACACCCACCAGCCAATTAACGCCGCCGCCGCAATGCTGGCGATGAGGTATCGCAAATGGTGGTGCACTACCCCGCCGACCAAGTTCAATATCGCCGGTCCGTAGTGGATCACAATCAGCGAAACCAGCGAGAAGCGGAGCAGCCGGCCAAGAAAAATCGCCACCAGAAAGTGGCCGACATTCATCTCCGCCACCCCGGCCGACAACACAAATAGTTTGAAGGGCGTCGGCGGCGGCAGCATGGAAGGCAGCATCAGCGCCCAAAATTCATGCCGTTCGAAGGCGGTCCGGATCTTATCGAAACGCGCCTGCCCGATGCGCTTCACCAGCAGCACCTCGCCGCCTTTGTACCCGATGTAGTAAAACACCAGGCTGCCCAGCGCCGAGCCCGTCGCGGCCAGCGCCGCGCACAGCAGAAACTGCGAGGGGTGCGCATAAGCGTAGCCGGGCACGATGGCATCCAGCGGCATGCCCAGAAACGCGGCATCCACCACCGCAAATCCCATCACCCCCCAGATGCCGAATGGCTTCAGCAGCAAGACAATGAGTGCAGTCCACTTGTGCAGGAGATGGTTCAAGGAAGTTGTCAGTTGTCAGTTGTCAGTTGTCGGTAAACCATCTTTCGATTCTACGCGACGATTGCCTTTCCTCGGCATGGGGTTCATTTCCGTTCGCACCGGAGGCGTCCTCCGACAAACCCTAACTAACAACCGACAACTGACAACCGACAACCGCCCACTGCATAATTGCTTCATGCCGCCCAGCAAAGACCTGCAGCAAAAGCTCGACGCCCTGCGCCACCAGGTTCGCTATCACGAGCACCGCTACTACGTGCTCGATTCGCCCGAGATCAGCGACGCCGAATTCGACCGCCTGATGGATCAACTCATCGAGCTGGAGTCGCAGCACCCCGAGCTGATTACTCCCGACTCTCCCACCCAACGAGTCGGCGGCCAGGTGAGCGGCCAGTTTGCCGGCGTGCGGCATTCCACGCCGATGCTCTCGCTTTCGAAGACCACCAGCGAGGCCGAGCTTCGCGACTGGGAGCGCCGCATCCACGATCTCACCGGCGTCACGGAAGTCGACTACGTTTGCGAGCTGAAACTCGACGGCATGTCGATGGCCTTGCGTTTCGCCTCGGGCAGCTTGTCGCAAGGCATCACCCGCGGCAATGGCAACGAGGGCGAGGACGTCACCGCCAACGTGCGCACCATTCGCAGTATTCCCCTGAACATCTCGCCCGAGCAACGGAAGAAAGCGGGCTTGCCCGCGGTCTTCGAAGTTCGTGGCGAGCTAATCATGCCCACCGCGTCCTTCGTTCGCATGAACGAAGAACAGGAAGAGAAGGGCCTAGCCAAATTCGCCAACCCGCGCAACGCCACTGCCGGCACGGTGCGGCAGCTTGATCCCCGCGTCACCGCGCGCCGTCGCCTCGACTTCTTCGCCTACGGATTGCTGGTCAACGGCCCTACCATCTTCGATCGCCATTCCGAAGCTTTGAAGGCGCTGCAGGCCGCCGGCTTCAAGGTGAATCCCAATCATCGGCTGGTACACAGCATCGATGAGGTCTGGACGTTCATCGGCCAGTGGGAAGCCGAGCGCGACACGCTGCCCTACGAAACCGACGGCATCGTCGTCAAAGTCGATCGCATCGCGCTGCAAGACGAGCTCGGCTTCACCGGCAAAGCCCCGCGCTGGGCAATAGCTTTCAAGTACGCAGCCCATTCGGGCGAAACCCAAATCGAAGACATCCAGGTGCAGGTCGGCCGCACCGGCAAGCTCACTCCCGTCGCCTGGCTCAAGCCCGTCGCCATCGGCGGCACTACCGTCAGTCGCACCACGCTGCACAATATGGACGAAATCGAGCGCCTTGGCGTCCGTATCGGCGATTGGGTGCAGGTCGAGCGCGGCGGCGATGTGATCCCCAAAGTCGTCAAGGTGCTGGAGGACAGGCCGCGCGGCCATAAGCATTTTCGTATGCCCGAGCGGTGTCCCGTCTGCGGCGGACACGTCGTCCGCGCCGAAGGCGAAGCCGACCATCGCTGCGTCAACGCCAATTGCCCCGCCAAGCTGCGCGAGAGCATTCGCCACTTCGCCTCGCGCGGCGTCATGAACATCGAAGGCATGGGCGACGCGCTGGTCAATCAGCTTGTCGAAACCGGCATGGTGAAGGACGTCGCCGACATCTACGATCTCACCGCCGATAAGCTGCTCAAGCTCGAGCGCATGGGCAAAAAATCGGCGCAGAACATCCTCGACGAGATCGAAAGCTCGAAGAAGCTGCCGCTGGAGCGCGTCATCTACGGCCTGGGGATTCGCTTCGTGGGCGAGCGCACCGCGCAATTTCTCGCCGAGCACTTCGCCTCCATCGACGCGCTGATGAGCGCTAGCCCGGACGAGCTGCAGCAAGTGAACGAGATCGGTCCGCGCGTCTCCGAGGCCATCCGCGAATTCTTCGACGAGCCCAAGAACCTGGAACTCGTGAAACGCCTGAAGGACGCCGGCCTCCAGTTCACCGGCCGGAAGAAGCAGCGCGCGACTACCCTTGCCGGCAAGACCTTCGTCCTCACCGGAACCCTGGAACACTACACCCGCGAGGAGGCCAAGAAGCTGATCGAGGATGCCGGCGGCAAGGTCGCCGGCTCCGTCAGCAAGCAAACCGATTACGTCGTCGCCGGCGCTGAGGCCGGCTCCAAGCTCGACAAGGCGCGCAAGCTGGGCGTCGCAATCATTGCCGAAAGCGAGATGCTGGAGCTGGTGAGGGGCTGATTGCTTTTTCGACTGGGTAGAGCGGCGCGACCGGGGTCCCCCACCCGGGCCGGTTTTGCACGGGGTGGGGTTGTTCAGCGCCGCGTCACGGCGTTGATGAAAATCGGGGCCGGGCTTCAGCACGGCGACACGATCTGCCGTTGGCCGAAGCCGTGCCCCTTCAAAACGATTATGAAATATCTTCTTGCTTGGCCGGCGTTCTGACAACTGACAACTGTCTTACTCACATCGTCAACACCACCCGGAACTCTGCCTGGCCGCTCATCATGCGCGCGTAAGCCTCGGCCGCTTTCTCCAGCGGATAGGTCTCGATCATGGGCCGCACTCCTGCCATCGCCGCGAACTTCAGGGTGTCCTCGGAATCGGTCGGGGTGCCCGATGCCCAGCCTTGAATCGACCGGCTGCCTCGGATGAGCTGTAGCGGCGTCACCTGAATCGGATCGAAGCTTGCGCCCACGACCATCAGCTTGCCGTTTGGTCCCAGCCCGTCGATTAAATCCGACATTGCTTTCGAACTGGGAGCGGTCGCCAAAATAACCTGCGCGCCCCCCATCTTCTGCAAAGCCTCGGCGGGATTAGTCGCTTTGTTGTCGATGTATACGCTGGCTCCCAGTTTCTTCGCCAGCGCCGCGTCTTCTCCTCCGCGCCCAATCGCGGCCACCTTGTAACCAAACTTGTGCGCGAACTGAATTCCCAGGTGACCCAGCCCGCCCACGCCCAACACGGCAACCAGATCGCCGGGCATCGCCCCGCTGTGCCGCAGCGCGTTATAGGTCGAGATCCCAGCGCACAGCAACGGCGCAGCGTCGGCGTCACTCAGGCCGTCTGGCATCGCCGCCACCGCCTCCATCGGGGCCACCATGTACTGCTGGTATCCGCCGTCGTAGCTGATCCCAGTGACCTTCAGGTTTTCGCAATTGCGAAAGTCTCCGCGACGGCATTGCAGGCACGTTCCATCCTGCCCGCCGTGCCAGCCCACGCCCACGCGCTGCCCCTTCTTCCACGTGGAGACACCCGCGCCCACTTCCTGAATCACGCCTGCCACTTCATGCCCGGGAATCCGCGGATACTGTATCCCCGGCCACGCCCCTTCGACCGTAAGCATGTCGCTGTGGCATACCCCGCAGGCCAGCACCTTGATCAGCACTTCTCCGGCGCGCGGCTTGGGAATTTCACGTTCAGCAATCTGGAAACCCGCTCCCGGTTTCGCAATCTGCGCCACTTTCATCGTTCCTACTGCGACGGTTGTCGTTGCCATAAATTCCTCCTAGGAATTCTGAGTTGTAGTTGAAGGCACTGCGGCTGGGTGAAACGACGAACGGCTCGCCACGCCGCTGCTGGCCCTGGAAATGATTTCCCATCCGGCTGGGCGCAAAGTGCCGAACAGGACAACGACGCAACGGGCGGGGGGCCTCCTCTAACCCGCCGCGCCAAGACCCCTGTACGCGCCGGAGCAAGAATAGACCACGTTACGCCGCGCTAGCGGCGTGACGT
>VFSW01000267.1_pt1 | contig 73069 bp, 63 predicted proteins | sample 5358111 | NCBI WGS metagenome assembly VFSW01 (sample SAMN11554181, study PRJNA540505) | mine drainage metagenome | isolation source: sediment from site ElyBrook_90M | place: USA: Ely Copper Mine, Vershire, VT | collected 2017
CCCCCACCGCCGCCATGGAATCCGCCGCCGCCAAATCCCCCAAAGCTGCTATGCGTGCTTGACATTCCACGTGAGGAGTAACTGCGCGAAACGCCTCCGCTGTTGAATCCGCCGAAGGCTCCTGAGTGCATACCCGATGTTGAGCCTCCACCAAAGCCGCGCAGACTTCTTTGGCTTCCACCGCCGAAGGTGCTTACATGTCCGCCACCGCCGAAGGCTCCGCTACGTGCACCGCCACCAAAGTTGCCTCCACGACCACCGCCGCCGAATGCACCACTACGTCCTCCGCCAGCAAAGGCATGACTTCCACCATGTTCTGCGCCGCTAACGAATCCGCGACCACCTTCACCCCGGTTCGCATATCCACCGTAATTTCCATGCATGAATGAATTGCGGTCATAAAAAGCGCGGCTATGAGAAATATATCTGTCACCACCAAACATCAATCCACCGTGGCGACCCCAGCCGCATGCCCAGTGGTTCCATCCCCAGCCATACCCGAAGAAAGGACCGATGCCAATTCCAATCCCATACGAAAAATACGGGCTGTCCATATCCCACCAGGGATCAAATCCTGGCCACAGCCCAACTGAATATCCGAAAACAAATTCCGGATTGTAAACCGGCACATAAACAACTTGTGGATCAGTCGGCGCTATCGCCACGTCGCCATCTGCATCATCACTGATAGTTTCTTGCGGGCCACTATTGAGATTTCCAGCTTCCTGCGCCTTTTTCCGCATGAACTGGATGGCGTTCATAACATCAGCTGACTGGTTGTAATTTGCATCGCCCAGTTCAGAAGTCCAGGACAAATTCCGGTCCATATCGGAGAGCACCGACGGAAAGGCTGTCAGCGCCTTCACGCTCGGATCCCAGTCCTGCTGGTCAACAGCGGATCCAAGCGCAGCGCCAGACAAGCCGGGATTCTGCTGTAGAAAGCGCTCCGCCTCGACTATCTGCGTTGGGTAAGTAGACGCTGCAAGAATCTGCGCAACCAGCGAATCCGGATACAGCGCGATCGGCGCGACCAACTGTTGCAATTGGTCGGGGGGCAAGGGTGCAGAGGGTACCTGGCCTTGCATCGCAGGCGGTGGTGCAGGTTGTTGAGCTGCCACCGGCCAACCAATTCCGGCCACAAGGAAAGTTGATAGTGCGACGATCCCGATGAGAGTTTTGATTGAATGCAGCTGCATATCGTTCATGGTGTGCCTTATCGTTGCGGGCCTCAACACCCGCTGGGTTCAGGGTTGTTATTCACGCATCTTGCAGATGCGTCCAAACAATTTTCATCCGTGCCAGAGGATTTGCGCGGCCTCGAGCGGAACGAATGCCTCCGTGTGCGAGGGAATTATTCTCGGCGTGAAATCCGTCGCCGGCCGGTCAGCGGGAATGAACGCCAGGTAGCTGACGGCGTTTTCACCAACCAGCGGCTCACCTCGAACCATTAGATGGCGAACCGGCTCTCCATCGCCGGGTGCATCTGCGTAAAGTTCTACCTGGATCGCATCGGGATCCATCCCCTCCAGGCAGACTTGTACATGAAAGCAATGCTCATTTTCCTCAGTCAGTACCTGCATCTCACCGAAACGCAATGAGGACCAGTGTTCAGCGAGATGGTGTTGCCAGTTCAACAAGCTCCTGGATGTTCCATGTGCATCCGCGCTACGCCGAAGATATGCTGCCGCCAGCGGAAGATAATGCTTTTCGGTGTACTCGCGCACACACCGCGTGGCGGAGAAAGCTGGTGTCAGTCGGGCCATGCTCTCGCGCATGCGATGAATCCAGCCAACAGGAATACCGCTTTCATCGCGCTTGTAGAACTCGGGTATCACTTGCGTTTCGAGCAGTGTGTAAAGTTGCTCGGCATCAGCTGCGTCAAATGCCGGGTCGTCGCCGTGCTCGCTGCCGTCGCCGAGAGCCCATCCTACCTCGGGTGTGTAAGCCTCCGCCCACCAGCCATCGAGTTCGGAAAGATTGAGTCCGCCGTTTACCAACACTTTCATGCCGCTCGTCCCGCATGCTTCCCAAGGGCGTCGCGGTGTGTTCAACCACACATCCACGCCCTGCACCAGTTGTTCGGTCATGCGCATGTCGTAATCGCTCAGGAACACAACCTGTGAACGTGCAGGCGAGTGGCGTATGAATTCAATCCACTGCTGAATCATCAGCTGACCCTGCGTATCCTGCGGATGGGCCTTCCCCGCAATTACCAACTGAACGGGGTGCGTCTTGTTTGTGAGAATCGCCAGCAGTCGATCAGGATCCTTGAGCAGCAGATTGGGTCGCTTGTATGTTGCAAATCGTCTCGCGAATCCGAGCGTGAGTGTCTCCGGATCGAAGATCTTTTCGACCGTTCCTATCTCCTCGTCCGACGCTCCTTGCCCGGCGATCTGTCGTGTGATGCGCCTGCGAATGTAATCGACAAGTGTTTTGCGAGAGGCCGTTCGCATATACCATAGGCGCGCATCGGGCACTCGGCGGATGTCTTCTGCAATCTTCTTCAGATCGCTGTCCCAGCGCTGTTTACCGCAGGCTTCAGTCCATAACTGGTCTGCCGCATCTGAATCCCAGATGGGCACGTGGACACCATTTGTAACGTAGCCGATTGGCACTTCTTTTTCTGGCCAGCGCGGAAAAATATTCTGAAACAGGTGGCGGCTGACACTGCCATGCAAACGGCTGACACCATTCACCGCACCGCTGCCCCGCATTGCGAGCAATGCCATACTGAAGGGTTCTGATGCGTCTTTGGGATTTTGACGACCAAGCGCCAGAAGTTCGTCGATGGGAATGTGCAACGCATCCTGCGCATAATGACGGAAATGCTGTTCCATCAGCGACGGAGCAAACCGGTCAAAGCCGGCTTCTACCGGTGTATGCGTTGTGAAGAGATTGCCGGCGCGGGTGATAGTCAATGCTGCTTCGAATGAAAGATGCTCTTCTTCCATCAAGTCGCGCGCCCGCTCCAGGACTGCGAATGCAGCGTGGCCTTCATTGAGATGGCAGACTTCGGGCCGGATTCCGAGTGCGCGCAGCAGTTTCCAACCACCGATGCCAAGCACTTGCTCCTGGCTTATGCGCACTTCCGGTCCACCTCCGTAAAGCTCACTGGTGATGCCACGGTACTCCGGAAGATTGGCCAGGTCATTTGTGTCGAGCAGGTAGAGCTTCACCCGCCCCGCATCGACCTCCCAGGCACGCAACCAGAGCCGGAAGCCTGGTAATTCGATTGAGATGCGCAGCCATTCACCGTTTGCATATCGAACTGGCCGGATAGGCAATTGCCCGGGATCGTTAAAGGGATAGAGCGCCTGCTGACGACCCTCCGCATCAATATGTTGCCGGAAATATCCAACTTGATACAACAGTCCCACACCCACAATCGGAACTCCGAGGTCGCTGGCGGCTTTGAGTTGATCGCCGGCCACGTTGCCCAGTCCGCCGGAATAAATCGGAAGCGCATCGTTGAGCATGAACTCCATGCAGAAGTAAGCCACTTTAGTAAAAGGAGGCTGGCTGTAAGTACGCTCAAACCAACTGGCACTTTGCTCACGCCCCATTTTTCTCTTGAGAATCTCTTTGATACTAGCCTGAAACCGCTCATCGGAAGTCAGTTTCATGAGCTTTTCCTGGGAGACTGTTTGCAGCATCGCCCAGGGGTTGCGCGTGAGTTCCCACAATTCGGGATCTAATTGGCTCCACAACTGGTCTGCTGCATGGTTCCATGACCACCGCATATTGAGCGCAATCTCTGTCAGGGCTTCCATCACCGACGTTTTTGGGGTAAATTCCGGTTCCATGTTCCGACTCCGTTGGGGCGCTGGATTAGCCAATTGGCCGCATCGTCGCTCTATTGATTAAGGATGGAAAGATAGAGAGAAAGTTCGATAGCATGCGCACAATTTTTAGCGATCTCATCTTGTTGATTGAGGTGTGGGGTTCGCGCTCAAGCGGGTCAAATGAATTCCTTAGATCAATGAGTTTGATTGATGAAGCGGATCACGACCGCGGCCAGTAAAGTTAGAATCTTTTCACTATCCTGTATAAATTTGCTCAACATAAATTCAGCTGAGTTGTTATCACTTAAATTGGCCATAATGGCTAACTGCTCTTGTCCTAAAAAATGCAGATATCCTTGAATTATTTGGTTAAGTAAAAGTTATGAATCATTAACTTTTGCAATTCTGCTCAAAAAATCGCTTTTACCGAAACATTCTTTCCGGGTTGGAGTCTATATATGAAAGAATTTCTTCACCGAGGCAAAAGGACCGGATCAATACAGTGTCAGCCCCAAGCACATTCACGATACCAGCCAGTGACACGCCCACAAGCGTTCACGGTATTAGAATGCAGACGCTCAGCCGTTATTGCGCATCGCCAAGGTTATTTAGACCCCATGCCCTCGCATTGATCTTGCTGGCAATCACAGTTGCATTGTGGGGTTATAGTTACAAACTCTCGCTTTATCATCGCCATACGCCCGCATCTTCCCGGATTCCGGTTGCGAAATTATGGATTGAGCCGCGTAGCGCAACTATAGCGGCAGCTTCCACTCTCAATATCAAATCGCATCTACTTCCAGTTGCACAGGTTTTCCTCGATCCGATTCAGCAATTTCCCCGCCTTACCCTCGCGATCAACTGCATCTTTCCCAAGTCTAGGCGTGGCATTACATATTTCGATTATTTAATACCTTTCCGTTCTCCCCCTCCACAACTCATTTCACAGGCATAGTTGGCACTACGGTTCCGTGTCTTGATTGGCACAAATACCGTTTGCTCTGAAACGTACTTCTCATCGAAGCGTTTTCTCAGTGGAGGTAAATTCCATGGATTTTTTGTGGTTGCTGCTTGCAAGAATGCAGGCAGTTCCTATGTATTACGCGTGGATGTTCAAGCAGTCTGAACGGCTTGAACTCTGCGACGGCTTATCACCAGTTTCCAAACCGCCGCGTCAATTTCAGGAACTCGGGGATCCGTCCCGGGGACAAACCCGCATGATTGAGCGGATTTCGATCGGCGAGTTCATGATGGTTCTTGAAAAGTGTCGCAATCTCATCGTCATCGATCTCAGGTCAGGCAAGAACTTTACACAATTTCCTGTTCCTTTTGTGACCGTGATGCGAGTCAGACCGCATGAATTGCTCAACGTATTGAAGTGGCTCCCCGCAGACCGAACGCTAGTTTTTTGTGGCGCTTCAAACTTCAGCACCATCCTGATTGAATCCAGCCGTTGCATGCAGGGTTCAGCGCCTCTTTACGTTCTTGAAGGCGATCTTCGCCTCTTGGAGGTTGCATGAACAAACTCTGTGACATTTCAACTTCTCCCAACAAAATTCCCGCGAGAGTTGTGGGCCGCAGGCATTTACGTATGGCTTCGGCTTTCCATGTTCTCTCTATCGGCACAGTAGATCGTGGCAGCATGGTTCACGATGCGCTCTTGAATGGACGAGACTTCCACCTCACGATTGCGACTGATTACCGGGTGTTGTGGGCACAGCCAAAGCTCAATTCCATGCAGATTGCAATCGTGCACAATACACTCTCAACTTTTGAAATGGAAGCAGCATGCCGGTTGATACGACGACGCTGGCCTCTGGCAAGAATCCTCGCGGTTCTTGACCGGGATAGCCATCTCGATGGTGCTTTGTACGACGACCGCGTAACGCCAAACCTTTTACCCGACGTCTTGCTTGCCGCAGTTTTGCGACTCACGGGAGGGTGGAATGAATGGAGGTTCTCAATTGCAAATCTCTAGCACAGGAGGTCCAGATATGTCAGGTAAATCAATTTTGAATGAAGGCAGTCAGTTGGAATGCAAATTGGATCCAACTGCTGATCCAGATGCCGAATCAAGTACGAGCGTTAGCGACGAAAGACTTGCTGAGTTTCTTGATGTATCTCAGCAGCGCCGGACGCAACTACTGTGGCTCGCCCGGCGTTATGCAAATACTCGTGAGGAAGCCGAAGACATCGTGCAGGAGGCCCTGATGAAGGCGTTCAGGCACCTTGCAAAATTTCGCGGCGACTCTCATATGGGAACATGGCTCGGGGTTATCGTCTTGAACGTCGGTCGCGAATGGGTAAGAAGCCGAAAAGAGCCGGCTTACCTGCCGCTTGAGTATCTTCGCAATGAAGGTGAAGATACAGTCGTGATCGATCCTCCTGATCCTTGCCTCAATCCAGAGCAGAGGTTGGAGCGCAGGGAGATGGAGAATATCCTGTACTCGGAAATAGAAGGACTCAACTCTGTCTGCAAGAGCGCTATTCAGTTGTGCGCGCTTGACGGCCTTTCGCACCTTGAAGCAGCCAATGTGCTTGATGTCAATGTTTACACCATCAAGTCGCGCATCTTTCACGCTAAACGAATGTTGAAGCGAAAAGTATCACTGCGTGCTGGCGTTCAAAATGCTTTGAAGCGCTCCAGTGTGCCTCAACTGTTATGTACCAGTTCGTAACTGAGTCAACCAACATAACGCAGCGGAGTATGTTGAATCAGAGCAGCATACTCCGATGCACAACTTGTGGAATTAGTTCCGTGTATTATCGCCACAAATTTATCCACTGGAATTGCCTGCTTGGTGTGCCCCGGTCGCTATGCGGGCTTGTTCATATTTGAGCTGGACCAGGCTGCCGGAAGGCCGCATACATCAGAGAACGGATTGGCAAAGATCATCATCGCCACTGTGAGCAAAAAAAATCTACGGAGTATGCGACTTGAAGCTGACCGGGGTTATTTTCGCCGGGATTTTTCTTCGCCCGTTGTACTTGTGAGCAGCGTCTGGCTGATGGTGTCGAGCAGCACACCAGATGGGTCGCTTTCGTGATCCCAGTACATGACGCCGCCTAACTTCTGATTGAGCACATAACGGCATTTAGCGGCAAGCGACTCTGGATCTTCATAGGAGACGAAGACTTGAGTCGTTGCATTGTAAAGATATGGAGCTGAAGCGATGGGGTCCCAATAGCGAATGAATCCATGATCGAGCATGGTTGTCGTGATGATGCTATAGGGCGGATTAGCATGCGGAACTGGCTTGCCGGGTTGCAGGTAGCCATGATCGAGGTCAGCGACCTGACCCCACATATGACCATAGAAAGGCACGCCGAGGATGATTTTTTTCGCCGGGACTCCTGCCTTCTCAAAGGCATGAACTGACGCGTCAGCAGAGTAGTTCCTGATGTCGGCGGGGTTAGTAAACAACGGCGCGTGGTGGCCGGTGAGCGGCTCAGAACCGGGCTCAACATAGTCGTAAGCCATCAGGTTCACAGTATCGACGTACTCTTGCACCTTGCTCATCTCGGTGTGCGCCAGGTATTCATTCGAGGCCCCTGCGGCGATGGTGAGGTAAAGTCTTCGGTGTGTCCTCGCGGATTCCTGATCGAAGCGAAGGCGCAATTCCTTGAGCAGCAGAATACAGTTTTGCCCGTCAACATTGCGGAAGTTGCGCGAGGAGCCGGCCATGCCGGGAAACTCCCAATCAACGTCGAGCCCATCGAGTTCGTAGCGCGCCAGAAACTCCATCACGCTGTCAATGAAAATATGTCTGCTTTGCGCCGTGAGCGCAACATCAGAAAAGTGCGATGACCATAGCCATCCGCCAACTGAGACAAGAACAGTGAAAGAAGGATTTTGTTTTCTGAGCTGGGTCAGTGCGGCGAAATTTGCCTCATCTGATTTGTAACCGGTCACCATACGGCCATCTTTGATGTTGGCAAAAGCGTAATTGACACGCGTGAGCTTGTGCGGGTCAACCTCTCCTGGTTGCAAAGTAGCATCTGGTTTGAAGACGTAGCCAACGATGATTGGCGCGGAGGATTGAGCAACCGCATTGCTGATGAAAGGCAGAGTCAGAGCGCTAAGCAGGAGAGCGGCAGATAGGAAGCGATTGCGACGCTGGAACATGGAAGCCTCTCAATAAAACTAACAAAGGTGCGGGCTTCACTACGAATTTTTATTTTTGCACTTATGCCAAAACGGGTGCAGGCTTGGCAAGCAATGCGCCAAGCGCGCAGCTAGCCATGCGCGCCAACTCGCCGTCAGCGCGACTGGTGAGCACAATTGGAACTTTGGCGCCGACCACAACTCCTGCGGCCAATGCGCCGGCCAAATACTGAAGTTCTTTGAAGAGAATATTGCCTGCTTCGAGATTAGGAACCATCAGGAGATCAACATCTCCTGAAACCAGTGATTCAATCTTTTTGATGCGCGCCGCATCGCTCGAAATTGCATTGTCGAATGCGAGCGGTCCGTCGACGATTGCGCCGGTAATCTGACCACGATCCACCATTTTGCAGAGCGCCGCAGCATCGAGCGTTGAGGGTATTGCAGGGTTCACGGATTCAACAGCTGAGAGTATCGCGACCTTCGGATTTTCGACCTCGAGGGTGTTCATCATATCGATCGCATTTTGCAGAATGCTGATTTTGGTTTCCAAATCCGGTTGAATATTGACAGCCGCATCGGTGACAAACAATGTCTTATGGTAAGCCGGAACATCAAGAGCGAAAACGTGACTGATGCGCCGGCCGGTGCGCATACCGCCTTCACGCGAGACAACGGCGCTCATCAGTTCGTCGGTGTGCAGAGAGCCTTTCATAATCATCTGCACTTCGCCCTTACGCGCGAGTTCAACGCCCTTAGCGGCGGCGGAGCGTGTATCTGGACAGTCAACAATCTGAAGTTGGCTAAGATCTAGTTGCAAGTTTGCCGCGAGAGTGAGGATTTTTGCTTCATCGCCAACCAGCACGGGAACAATCAGCTTGTCTGTGAATGCCTGAATTGCGCCACCGAGAGAAACTTCGTCACAGGGCCATACGATTGCAGTTCTAACGGCGGGTCTTGCGGTCGCTCGGGCAATGAGCAACTTGTAACGACGATAAGGCTCCTGCACGATGAGATTCGGGACAGGCAATGTGGACCAGCGCTGTTTTTCGGTGGGCGCCAGCAACTGTGCAGTACCGGAAAAGATTGGAATGCCAGCACCATTACTGGCTTTGCAATCAAAGCTGATAATTCTCGTCGTTTTATCCTTGGCCGTCACCTGAACCTTGACCAGGATGCGATCTCCAACATGGATGCGATTAAAAAAATTAAGCGAGATGTTTGTCAACGTACAACCGGGGCCGGGAATATTCATGCTGAAGAGACCTGAGACCAGCGAAGCGCACCACATATTAGGCCCTGTAGGAGGAACGCCCCCTGCGCGCGCCATGATCTCGTCTGAGTTCAACATTGAATTAAATCCTGAGATTGAGGCAAAGGCCATCGCATCATTCATCGTGTGGACGTGCTCTGTGGTTGCTATATCGCCTACTGCAATCTCGTCGTAAGTTTTGCTCTCGATAAATCCCAGATTCATTTTGAGTTCCTTCCTCAATGCATCAAACCTACATGCACGGCCCAAGTCCTATCCTAGCGCGTGGATATGAAGTGAGACGTGATTGCAATCACCAAGTTTGGTTTGCGTCATTATTGTAAGGAAAATAATAGCGGATGATGGCATTTATGTATGGATGTGTGAAGCCGTACGCAACAATTTAGGCTTGCAGATTTCAGCATTCGAGATTGTCAGGTGGTGTTATTGCTGCTGTTGTTGCTGTTGCATCATCTGCAAGTCGATGAACGGTACGCTCGGTGCTGGTGGTTGTTGCGCACGCTCAACGAGCACGCTCCAATCTTCCGGGATTGGCATCTTGCGATCGAGTGCTGGTGCGTTTTCGCTGGCTTCAACGTGGACGGCGACATAAAGCTCGCTCACAGTATTGCCGCGGAAAATTCCATGAGTCGGTGGAACGTCAGCATAATCGCGCCCCACTGCGGTGCGAATGTGGCGATGATGCGCTATCAAATTATTCGTTGGATCAAAACCAACCCAGCCAAAGCGCGGAATCAGCGCTTCAACCCATGCGTGAGTTGCATCCGGCGTTGAGCGGTCAGTGTCTTCACGGCTGCGGTAGAGATAGCCCGAGACATAGCGCGCAGGAATACGCACATGGCGCAGCAAGGCGATCATGGTGTGCGCAAAATCCTGGCAGACGCCTTTGCCGCTGACGATGGCAACGTCGATGGGCGAATCCACATGCGTAGAGTGCGGCTCGTAATCAAAATAATCGAAGAGCTTCTGGTTCAGTTCGCGCACAAGTACGAGCGGATCATCGCGGCGAATCACATTCAGTTGCCTGGCGAGCAATGTGAGCGCGGGCGTTTCAACGGCAAAGGTTGAAGGCAGCAGCATCTCCCAGTAATCGCCGGTATCAATCATCTCGTCGAGCTCATTCCAGGCTTCAAGTCCAAGAGACTGCGGAACATCCGGCATGGGTTGCTGCTCAACGATGGATTCGGCAACGATGACGAGCTGACTGTGCTCGCCGGGAATATCAAAATGCTGAATGTTGTTGCCGAGGTGATCGCGATAGCTGAAGACGCGGCAACGCGGGCTCACCGAGAGCGTGAAGTTGAGGCAGTACTGGTTTGTGTCAGAGCGCGGGCGCATGCGCGTCTCCATGATGCTTTCGCTGATGGGCGCGGAGTACCTAAACCGGGTAAGGTGGCGGATTGAATAAAAGTTCATGCGTGCTCCGTCAAACTGCCAGCGCGGACTGGATGGAATAGTGAACGTAATAACGGTAGATGTGTTCGTGAATCCGCAGGCACTGCTCGCGGATGGTGTGCAGGAAAGCTGGTGTGTCTCCGGAGATAATTTCGCCTATGGTTGTGAACTCGAGCATCGCGTGCAGGCGGCCAATGCCTGCAGTGAGTTCGTCCGGTGAGCGACGAGCTCCGGTTCGCTGGATGGATGCGATGGAATTACGGATCGTATCAACGCAGTAGCGAATGGCGTGTGGAAAATCGCGATTGAGCAAAAGAAACTCCAGCATGCGATCCGGTGCAAGATCGGCAGTATAGACCTGGCAGTAAGCTTCGAATGAAGTGCAGCAGCGCAGCAATCCAACGAGCTCAAGATATTGATAGCCGGAGTGCTCACGATCATGCGTCTGGCCAAGATCGGGTCCATAGACCTCAAGCAGCGTCGCGGTTGCGTATGCGCGCTCCAGGTAGCGGCCGAGACGAATGAACTGCCAACCCTGGCCGTGAATCATCGTTGAATCGCCAACTCCCTGAAAAAGATGAATGCCATCGACCACGGAGCCAAGCGTATCCGTGATGCTGGCGCTGAATTGGGTTTGTATATTCGGCGAGTGAATCTGATGATAGAGCCGGTTGAGTCGCTGCCACTGCTCAGTCGAAATTTCTTCGCGGATCTGGCGAGCATTTTCTCTTGCGCCGTTGATGCAGTAAGTAATGGACGCGGGGCTCGCTCCATCAAAGATAAGCTTGCGCACCATCGACTCCAGATCGCCATTCCATTCCATCCCTGCCGGCTTGCCTAGCGACGCAACCAGCCGCTGCCAGCGCATCTCCGCGCTCGATGAGCCGGGATCAAGCATCATGTGGAGCGTGACGTCGAGCTGGCGCGCAGTGTTTTCCGCGCGCTCCAGGTAGCGGCTCATCCAATAGAGGCTGTCAGCAACGCGCGATAGCATCTGCGGCACTCTCCTTGACTCAGAATTGAACGCTACTGCGAAATGAACTACTCCAGAACCCATGTGTCTTTGCTTCCGCCACCTTGAGATGAGTTGACGACGAGTGAGCCTTTCTCAAGTGCAACGCGTGTCAGACCGCCAGGAACAATGTTGACTTTGTCGCCGAAAAGAACGTAGGGGCGCAGATCCACGTGACGCGGCTCCAATCGATCGCCGATGAGACAGGGTGCGCGTGAGAAATCGAGCGTAGGCTGTGCAATGTAGTTGCGCGGATTGGCTTCGATCTGACGCGCAAATTCCTCGCGCTGTTGCGCTGTTGAGTGGGGTCCAATCAACATCCCATATCCGCCACTTTCGCCAACGGCTTTGACGACGAGCTTATCGAGATTAGCAAGCACATGCTTGCGCTCTGTATCTTCACTGAGCAGGAAGGTCTCAACATTGGGCAAAATCGGATCTTCGTCAAGATAGTAGCGAATCATTCTCGGCACGTAAGCGTAAACAGCTTTGTCGTCAGCGAGCCCGGTGCCGAATGCGTTCGTCACCGTTACATTGCCTGCGCGATAAGCGTTAAAAAGTCCTGCGCACCCGAGTGACGAATCAGCACGGAAAACGAGCGGATCGCTGAAGTCGTCATCGACGCGGCGATAGATCACATCTACGCGTTTGAGCCCATCTGTGGTGCGCATGTAAACGATATTGTCGTGTGTGACAAGGTCGCGACCTTCGACAAGGTCAATGCCCATCTGGCGCGCAAGATATGTGTGCTCAAAGTAAGCCGAGTTGAAAACGCCTGGCGTTAGCAAAACAATATTCGGTTCCGGGCGGCCTTCAGGAGCAAGCGAACGCAGCGTCGCCAGTAACATCTGAGGATAATGCTCAATGGGCCGCACGCCGTAACTCGAGAAAAGTTGAGGGAAGGTGCGCTTCATTACACGTCGATTTGTGAGCATGTAGCTGACGCCCGATGGCACACGCAAATTGTCTTCAAGAACAACAAACTCGCCCGTATTCAATCGCAGCAAATCAGAGCCGACGACGGCGATGTAAACATTGCGCGGAACCTGCAAACTGCGCATCTGGCGCCGGTAGTGTTTGCAACTGTAAACGAGTTCACGCGGAATCACTCGGTCCGCAAGAATCTTTGCGTCCGAGTAAACATCACGCAGAAAAAGATTGAGTGCGGTGATGCGTTGTGTGAGTCCACGCTCAATGTGATCCCACTCCTGCGCTGTGATGAGTCGCGGCAACATGTCGTAGGGGAAGATGCGCTCCGTCCCCTCGTCGCGTCCGTATACAGTGAAAGTGATGCCCTGCGTGAGGAATGAAAGATCAGCGGATTGCTTGCGGCGCTGCATCTCATCGGCTGGCAGACTGGCGAGTGTCTCAGCCAGCGCCTGATAATGCGGACGCAAAGCACCCGTCGGCTCACGCATCTCGTCATACGCGTGGTCTAAAGGATAGTCTCCGTAAAGCATCTCCCGTTCGATGGGAAGGCCGGCGCTCATGCGTACAAAAATTCTCCAGGTGCATCTTGTGAATCCACTTGAACCTTGTAAAGGATGTGGAGATGACAATTTCAAAAGGGAAGAGAGACTTAAGTGCTTCCTTACAGGCTACGCCAATTCCCGCAAGGCAACCAAAATTTCAGGCTGTGGTGGGCTAGGGAGCATTTTTTGCACTTCACTCAATCGCCAACCGCAAAGCCCTATTCATTGCTTTTATCATGGCAGGTATAAAAGTTCCATCAGGAAGCGCGCACCAATCAAGATGAGTGCACAGGATATTGTTCAACACACTTCCATGCCATCGCAGTTGATTCTATGGCTTCAGCAGCATCTTCCTGACTGTAGCGTAAGTTTGAATCTGGATAGAATCGCCGATGGCGATGAAATACTCTTTTATACAACAGCTCCAAAGAGCCTTCCGATGATTGCGGTAAACGCCATGGCCAAGCCGCCCCAGAATGTAACACGCATTGCGCCGACCATCATTCCTGCTCCGCCTGCACGTGCTGAGAGTGCGCCCAGTAGCGCGAGTAAAGCCAGTGAAGATCCAGCGACGATTGGAATCAATGTTCTTTCCGGTACGATTGCAGTGACAATAAGGGGCATGACTGCGCCGATAGCGAAACTGGCAGCGGAAGCCAATGCCGCCTGTATGGGACGCGCACGGAAGTTATCCGAGATTCCAAGTTCGTCACGGGCATGTGCTCCCAATGCGTCATGGGCCATGAGTTGCTGTGCAACCTCTTTCGCGAGAGTTGGATCAAGTCCGCGTGCTACGTAAATTGCCGCCAGCTCCTTGTGTTCACCTTTGTTGTCTGTCTTGAGCTCTGTAAGCTCAAGCGCCAGTTCAGCTTTTTCAGTGTCTGCCTGTGAGTGAACGGAGACATACTCACCGGCGGCCATCGACATGGCTCCGGCGACCAGGCCCGCGGTTCCAGCAATCAGAATGCTGCTGTGAGTACCATGCGCGGCTGCAACACCGAGCACAAGACTGGAGGTAGACAAGATGCCGTCGTTTGCACCGAGGACGGTTGCGCGCAGCCAGCCAACACGATCGGTGTGATGGCGTTCCATATTTCCGTAATGCATTTCAATGCCTCCTCAATTAAGATTTACGTCCGTAATAATTTGGATTTTAGATGCATTTCATCTGCAGCCACCATACTTCAACTTCCTATGTCAGGTATATGCAGGCATGGAGCGTGACGAGTAGGATGAGCCAGTACATCGCTGGCAGATGCGCCAGTTTCAGCAATGAGCCAGCGGCGAATACTGCAACCACGCACCAAGAGCAATGATTGTAAATGTTGTGATTAAGTGCGGCCAGTTTGCGCGGCTCTGGAAGAAGGGAATTTTGTTGGTGCGGATGATATGAAAAATCAGCTGCGTCATGATGGAGTCGACGAACCAGCTCGACTGAAAGATTGGTATGCGGGATGGATCCCAGCATTTAAAAAGAAAGAGCATGACAAGGACAGTTGAGTTGTCAAAGATTGTGTTGATGGGCCCGATGCAAAGGATGCAGAACTTGATTGCACCAATCTTTCACGTCCGAGACAGCGCAACTTGCCGATCGTCGACTGAATCGTCGGAAATGGGCACAAACATGTGCCAACACAATGAAAATATGGATATATCACTGTGTGTCTTTCGATGTTTATTACTTTAGCTGTCACCGTTGGATTGTAAGTAAGATAAGTGAATATTTACGGTTCACAATTACACACCTTCGCCGCCATACAATTACATCGCCTGTTGATTGAGGAATCAAGCAGTCCAACGCCTTCGTGATAGACATTGCAAGAGAGAGGACCCAAGGTGGAGGGCCCTCGTCCAAGCAATCTCTTCATCACCCGAATTATCTTCGTCTTGCGATCCAGCTGATCGCGGATCCTGCGATTATGCCGGCCGCGAATGTGACTGCAACGGCTTCAAATGGCTTTCGTTGAATGCGCTTCCTTGTGTCGTAGAGAAACTCTGCAGCGGCTTCTGTTCCATGTTTTGCCGCACGACGCACTGCCATAACGCTATTTTCAAGTGCATCCGTAAGAGCAGATGCCGCTTGAGTTGCCTTGTATGCTGTATCGTCTATCTGTTGACACATGTGTTCGAATGTTGCTTGTTCCATTTTGAATTAACCTTTCTCGTTCGAGTTGGTTAGTGATTTTGTTTAATTACCGAAAACCTTTTCAACCTTGCCGAGGACCTGTTGCGCTTTGCCGGAGATCTTCTCAGCCTGGCCCTCAGATTCAAGGTCAGAATTTTCGGTCAGCTTGCCGATCTTCTGTTTGACTGCGCCTTTAACTTCGTGAATTTTTCCGTCTGCCTGGTCTTGTGTGCTTAATTTCGTCATATCTCTCCTTTTGCGGTTGGTTACATTGAACTCATTGTCGGGGAATCGTAATTTGCTCCTACATCGCGCACTTAAGTTGGAACATAGACGCATCAAGGCAAATCTCATCCATACGTATCATCCTATGAATTGTGTCCCGCGCTGTATGGTCACAATCGACCGCTGCCGCAGGTCGATCATGGATGGCGCAAGACTCTGATTTTCAGATGGTCAATTGATTTCGCGATAATGTTCTAAAGTGAACAGTCAAGAGAGTGGGAGTCTCGTAATCTTCGATACACAGAGGCATCTACGTTCGACTCCACGCAACAACAAGATTTCCTCACCCCTCCAAATATCCCGCAACAAGCCGCATACCCCTGCACTCTCATCCTCCCATCAATGCCTCTGGAGCGGGTTCGCTGAAAAGCGAACCCATTACTCCTTCTGCATTATGCGTCGATTATGCATGGCAAAAATTTAGTTTGGTCGTTTCTGCACAGAAGTTAATGATGCGAAACGAAATTGTTTTCAATTTCCATCAATGAGAGGCTGAATATTTCGCAAATTCGCGAAGCTCAACAGATGACGGAGAATGGTGGGATTGGGAAGATCGCACGTACCCCCTAAGGCCCATCGCATCAATCAACTTAATTTGAATCAATAGTTCGCTCAACCGGCTTCAATACAGGTCGTACTCTATCCCAATGAGTCGCTCAAAAAAATGCCCTATTTGCGACTGGATTGAGCCTTGACGATCAATGTGAGCAATATTGCTCTATTCTTCGCGCTTGATTGTGTGATTCTGATGAATACTGTTATCCAGATTCCACGGACGCACTCAAATATGTTTGAGCGAATCCAGTGAAGACCCCACCTACAACCGGAGAAGTGATTTGCTTTGTCGACTCTGTTGCAGCCAAGCCACACAGCTGAGAGGTTCCATCTTACTGACGCAATGGACTTTTCAGGAAAGGAGTAATTGTTCATGCTGAAATATCCTGAGTTCAGATCATTACTCCGCCGAGTCATTCTGGCGCCGATTATTGTTACTTCTATATTGAGTGGATTTCTTTTGTGGGAAACATTTGACCTGAATAGATCCTTGAAATGGGTAGACCAGACCGATCAAATCATTGATCAATCCGGAGATCTGCTCAGAATGCTCGTAGACATGGAGTCCGGCACGCGTGGATACATCGTAACTGGAGACGAGAGTTTTCTTCAACACTATCTGGATGGCCAGAAGAAAGTCGATACCAAATACCATTCCCTTTATTTGATGGTGGCCAGCAATCAAATCCAGCAGCAACAGAAGTTGAGAGATTTTTATAGCGGTTATAAGGAGTGGAGTGCTTACGCGGGCCGGATTATCGATCTTCGTCGAGCAGGGAAAGCCAATCCCACGCTCTATGAGAATCAGCAGGGCAAACAGAAAATGGATGCACTGCGCGCTCAGATTCTGGACTTCCAAAATGTTGAGATAGGGCTGCGTACCCAGCGCGTGCAAGCCGCGCATTTGCGCTGGATACTGATGGTGACCAGTTGCCTGGTGCTGGGTTTGGGATTTGGCATATTTCTTGCACTCTTCACTCGATACAACTTCAACAAACTGGGCACCAGGCTTTTGCAGAGTGAGCAACGCTGGACTGCAACACTGGGCAGCATTGGCGAGGCTGTTATCGCAACAGACAGTCACGGGCGCATCATTTTTCTCAACCAGGTAGCGGCCGCTTTGACCGGATGGCCATCAGAAGAAGCACAAAACCTGCCGGTGGGTGATGTCTTCAAGATCATCAATGAGAAATCCGGCATGAGTGCGGACGATGAAGTGCTCCAGGTTCTCGAAGAAAGACAAATCATAACTGTGGCCAACAACGTGGCGCTGATCACTAGAGATGGCCGCGAAATTCCCGTGGAACACAGTGCGGCGCCGATTCTCGCGCGCGAAGGAAAAGTTATCGGTGTGGTGCTTGTCTTCCGCGACGTAGCGGAGCGGCGGCAGGAGCAGATTGAAACAGCAGAGCAGGCTGCGCTGCTCGAACTCACCCAGGACTCGGTTTTTGTAATCGACATGAAGGGCACAGTTTTGTTTTGGAGCCGCGGCGCCGAGGCGCTGCTTGGATACACCAAAGAACAAGCTGACGGCAAAATCTCGCACCAGTTGCTGCACACGGAGTTTCCGCAGCCCATGGAAGAGATCAGCGCAGAACTGATGCGCGCAGGGCATTGGGAAGGCGACCTCATTGCAACCGCTCAGGACGGCAGGCGCATTGTGATGGCCAGCCGCTGGGCGCTGCAATGGGGCAAGCGAGATCAGGAACCACGCGTCCTGGTGATCAACAACGACATCACGGAACGCAAGCGTGGTGAGGCATCGCTGGTCATGCAAAGTGAACAAATGCGTGCATTTGCGGAGCGCCTGCAATGGGTGCGCGAAGAGGATCGCAAGAGAGTTGCGCGTGACCTTCATGATGAAATTGGACAAATTCTGACCGCGATCAAAATGGATATGACATGGATGACGCGTCATCTTCCTGCATCTGAAGTCGAAATACGCGCTCGTATGGCGGAATCGATTCAACTGATCAATGATGGTGTGAAAACCGTGCGCAATATTTGTAGCGGATTGCGTCCCGGAGTTCTGGATGATCTAGGCCTTGCGGCAGCCATTGAATGGCAATCCAGTGAATTTGCTGCACGCAATGGTGTCGAATGCAAAGTCACAGTTCCGCCAGTTGATTTGCACCTCGATGGTGACCGTGCGACGGCAACATTCCGGATATTTCAGGAGTGTTTGACCAACGTCACACGCCATGCGCAAGCCAAGTCGGTGCGCGTTGACTTGTGCCAGGAAGAGGAAAGCATTCTTCTCATCGTTGAAGATGACGGAATTGGCTTTGTCGAATCAGGGTCGTCCAATGCACTCGGCTCATTGGGGCTTCTGGGCATGAAAGAGCGCGCGCAATTCTGCGGGGGGGATGTGCATATAACGAGTTTGCCAGGCAAGGGGACCACGGTGACTGTTCGCGTTCCTGTTGACACTCCGCGCGCTGAAAGGGTGATGATTTGAATATTCTGATTGCAGATGACCATGCAGTAGTTCGCCGGGGGCTGAGGGAAATCCTTGCCGATGCCGTGCCCGGCGCCAACTTTGCCGAGGCTGTCAACGGCGATGAAGTGCTGAGCCATCTGGGCAAAGCGAATATTGGATTGCTGGTACTGGACATCAACATGCCCGGGCGCAGTGGCATCGATGTCTTGCGCGATATAAAGCAGACTTACACACGGCTCCCGGTCATCATCCTGAGTGTCCAACCGGAAGAGCAGTACGCCGTGCGTTGTTTGCGGGCAGGCGCAGCCGCCTACATCAATAAGGAAAGTGCAGCCGAAGAATTGGCCCATGCCACCAGAAAAATTCTGAGCGGCGGCCGCTATGTCAGTACAAGCCTCGCAGAAAAACTGATTGAGAATCTGGATAAATCCAGCGACAAGCCATTGCATGAGTCTCTCTCGGACCGCGAACACGAAGTGATGCGGATGATCGCTGCGGGCGTGCCTTTGACTGAAATTGGCGAGAGGCTTCATGTGAGCGTAAAAACCATCAGCAGCTATCGCGCGCGCATCATGGAAAAGATGCAAATGAAGAGCAATGCCGAACTGACCCGTTACGCCATGACACATAATCTCATCGATTGAATTGGGCCTCTCGCTGTGGGAAAACCCCTACAACACGAACGGGCAAACCCCTGCAAAAAACACGGTCTACGCTGATACCTTCTTGTTTGTATCTTCGCTATAGTTACTTCAGATTGTCATTTTTAAAGGGTAAGTGGATAAAACAATGAATATTCTGATCGCGGATGATCACGTGAACGTACGGCGCGGCTTGAGAGAGCTGCTAACAGATGCATTTTCAAGCGCGCATTTTACTGAAGCCTCTAACGGGGACGAGGTACTGACGCAGTTGGTCGGCGCGCAGCCCGACATACTGCTGCTTGACATTAATATGCCCGGACGAAGCGGTATGGATGTGCTTAAGGAAGTAAAACTGACCTACCCGCTGATGCCTGTGATCATGGTCAGCGTGCAGGCAGAGAGCCAATATGCGTTACGCTGTTTGCGTGCTGGCGCGGCCGAATATGTAAACAAGAACAGCGCTTCTGATGAACTGGTGCCCGCGGTCAGGAAGATCATGGATTCTGCCCCCAACGACTTGCGAGACCCTGTTGACAATTAGTCTTTAGAGCCACTGAAGTAGTTATGCATGTTGCAGATACTTTCCTGCGATTGTTTTCTTGCAACACATTTGCAACTTACCTCTACCCCGTTCGGCGCTAAGTAGAATCATATGTTGCTCTCTAATTTATTAGAAGATCTATCAAGTTTCGAAATCAAGGAAAAACCCTACAAAATCAAGACAGATAAGCCTACAAAAACTACAGTTTTCGCCGATGTTCACCGACTTTCAATCACGGTACCTTGATTACATGGACGTAGCAATGTATGACGAAAATCATTCGCATACACACAAATTTCAAGATTGAAAGGTGTAAATCATGGCTACCAGCTTTGTTACTATGACAAATACAGCAAACAGAATTCCTCAGAGTCGCTCGTTTCCCTTTCCACCAGCTGCATCTCGCAAGTTGAGTCTCGTCCCAGATGGGGTGAGTGTTAAGCCGATGCCGGCGCCTGTATATGCGCTCCAGAATCCGCTGAACAAATTTATGGCGGGTAAATCACGGCGCGAATACATGGCTAATGAATCCATCTACTCACAAGGTGACTCAGCTAGTGCAGTTTTCTTTCTTCAGAGCGGCAAGGTGAAGCTCACCGTCGTCTCTGCGAGCGGCAAAGAAGCCGTCATCGCTCACCTGCAAGCGGGTAGTTTTTTTGGCGAAACATCTTTGGCAGGCGAGGCGCATCGCTCCTCTTCTGTTACCGCACTAGAGCCCTGCACCATCATTCGCATTGACAAAACAACTATGCTGGAGCTGCTCAGCAGCGAGCCGGAATTCGCCGATCATTTCCGCGCTTATCTACTCGCACGAAACATACGTATGGTTGCTGACCTGGTTGATCATCTATTCAACTCCAGTGAAAAGCGCCTTGCGCGTTTGTTGATGCTGATGGCCAACTATGGCCAGAACTCCGAGCCCACCCCGCTGATCGCCAAGATCAGCCAGGAAACACTGGCAGAAATGATTGGCACCACCAGGTCGCGCGTCAGCTTTTTTCTCAACCGCTTTCGCGACCTCGGCTACATCAATTACAACAGTGGCGGAATGCTGGTTAATCCTTCACTGATGAATGTTGTGCTGGCAGACTGAGAGGCAGATTGATTCCCTGATAGCAGGAGCTTCTTTTACTGTTGGCCGATAACGATCCCACTGCATCTGCCCAGCCTGATATGACGAAAGCCAACGCGCTGACAGTATCCTTCGATGGTCACCTCATCCCCGTCCTCTAGGAATCTACGTTGCTCGCCGCTTGGCAGCAATATCGGTTCTTTTCCACCTGAGGTCAGCTCCAGCAGGCAACCGCGTGCGCTTTTCTCCGCACCCGATACTGTCCCGCTCCCCAACAGATCCCCTGCACGCAGGTTGCACCCGTTGCTAGCATGGTGCGTGATCATCTGCGCCAGCGTCCAATAGAGATCGCGCACATTGCTGCGTCCAAGCAGCGCTGGTTCCACGCCACGCTCACGCATTACGGCCGTCGCAATGCGCGCTTCAAGCCATATATCTACGCCGCCCTGTGCGTTATCCTTCGCATCCAGCAAATAGGTCAACGGCGCAGGATCGCCCTCCGCACGTGTAAATGCAGCGACGCGAAATGGAGCCAGCGCCTCCATCGTCACCACCCACGGCGATAGCGAAGTAGAGAAATTTTTCGCCAACAACGGCCCCAAAGGCTGATACTCCCATGCCTGAACATCTCGCGCTGACCAATCATTCAAAATACAAACTCCAAAAATGTGCTCTTCAGCATCGCCCATCAGGATTGGCTCGCCCAATCTATTTCCGGCGCTTACAAAAAATCCCAGTTCCATCTCATAATCAAGCGATCTACTAGGCCCAAATGTTGGCTCAGCCTCACCGACTCGCCTCTGCCCGCTCGGTCGCACTATCTTTGTTCCACTCGGTACTAAAGACGATGCCCGACCGTGATACCCAATGGGAATATATTTGTAATTGGGCAGAAGGGGATTGTCAGGCCTGAACAACTTGCCCACATTGGTGGCATGAAAAATTGAAGCATAAAAATCCGTATAATCGCCCACCCGTGCTGGCAACAGCATCTCGACTTCGTTCTGTGCCAGCAAATGCCGCCGAGCAGTCTCCCGATCATTGCTCGTTGCCTCTGCACGCAAAATCGTAAATAGCCGCCGCCGCATCGCCCGTCGTGGAGCCGTACCGAGCGCCATCAGCCCATTCAACGAGTCACTCAGGCAAGCCTCTGCGGCTGGACGAACTTCGGCATCATCAAGCAATCCTGACTGGTACAGTCCAGCCAGATCCACAATCAAATCACCAATCGCCACACCCACACGCGCGGCTTCATTTCCACGGCGGAAGACGCCGAAAGGCAGATTTTGCAAAGGGAAATCACTTTCTGCGTCGTTGGCCGACTCTGCCCAACTCTGCGTCAGGCAATCGTGCGTCTCATCCAAAGCAAATCTCATAGCAGGCCCATCAATCGTAGATCGTCAATCGGTTCGGTAAACGAACACGATCCAAACGATATAGCAAAATTACCTCGTGCTGCGGCAAGCTCGGCACAACTCAAGCGATGATCTCTCCATCGCACTCCATCTGCATCCACCTTGAAAGCCTCCGCTGCGCTCTCATTCAAAATTTCATCAGCGAGTTCCACTATCAAACCTGAGCGTAAATACGCCGCTCCAAGAAACACATTCAGAAAGCCGTGCATTAATCCTGACGCACTCTCCGGGTGATAAGTCAGCCGATGCACTGTACGCAATGGGTGATGCAACCCGGCTGTTGCTTTGAAGGCAACAGCATTCTCATTGCACATTCGAATGAACCCCAAGACTCGTTCCGCCGGTGGAATTTTGTCTGCGGTCTCGCCTCCGGTGCGAATTTTCATCCGCTGCCCGTAATGTGCCACCGTTTTCACGCATTCCTCACTCAATGGAAGCGGCGCTTCAAAATAAACGCTTTGCTTGCGTGGCAAAACCTGCATCAAGCTAATTATCTCTTCCGCAGTGCTTACCTTCACTTCCACAGACTTAATCTCAGCTCGTTGTCCGATCGCCGAATTAATGAACTCCATCATCCGCGCTGCATCGGATTGAGCATCTGGACCCACAATCATTGAGAGTTGCCACGGTTTTTTATCTTTCTCAATCTCTTGCGGCAAGCTCATGAACGCCTCTTCGAATTCGTTGAGCCTTGAAACCGGAACAATGAAAGTACCCAGTATCCATTGCCACACCGATCCAAGATAGGCCTGGTAATTGGCTATAGATTCCGTCATGCTCAATGATGCAGGTGGAAACAGACCGGCATAATCGATCAACTCGCGCAACAATGCACGCGTTGTTTCCACCGCACCGATGCGCTCTTGAATCATTTGGCCTGGCTCCAAATACAGCTCTCCTTAACGATCAAACTTCCTTTTCAGTCCTTGCCAACATTCAAAGTATTGATGGTCAAGCTCAGAGCTCTCCAGCGCAAACTTCGTCGGTTGGCACACAAACCGAGTCTCAAACATGAAGGCCAATGTGTTGTCCTGGTAAACCGGCTTTAGCAATGCATTGCTTGCCTTCTCAAAGGTCTCCGCATCCGGCCCATGCCCTGCCATGCAGTTGTGCAGGCTGGCTCCGCCCGGCACAAAACCTTCTGCTTTCGCATCGTATTCGCCGTGGATCAAACCCATGAACTCGTTCATGAAGTTGCGATGAAACCACGGCGGGCGAAATGTTTTCTCTGCCACCATCCAGCGTGGCGGAAAAATCGCAAAATCCAGATTCGCCGTCCCCGGTATCTCTGAAGGTGCCGTCAATACTGTATAGATCGATGGATCTGGATGATCGAAAGTCACCGTATTGATGCACATGAAATTGGCCAGATCATATTTGTAAGGAAGATAGTTTCCATGCCACGCCACAACGTTCAGAGGCGAGTGGTCGATAGCCGCCTCCCAAAATCTGCCTTGAAACTTGCACACGATTTTGAAATTGCCTTCGCGTTCTTCAAAGGCTGCCACCGGCGATAAAAAGTCACGAGGATTGGCAAGACCATTGGCGCCAATCGGCCCAAGATCAGGCAACCGCAAAAGCGCTCCATAGTTTTCGCAGATGTAGCCTCGCGCGCTTCCATCAGGCAACTCGACGCGGAAGCGAATCCCGCGCTGAATCACCGCAATCTCTCCCGGAGCAACTGCCAGTATTCCCATCTCCGTGTGCAGAAACAGGCGCCCCAACTGCGGAACAATCAACATCTCGCCATCTGCATTGTAAAAAAATCGATCGGTCATGGAAGCGTTGGCCACGTAGATGTGAATCGCCAGCCCTGTGTGCGTGTGTGCATCGCCATTGCCCGCCATGGTGATCAGGCCGTCAATGAACTCCGTCCGTTTCTTAGGAATCGGAATCGGCATCCAGCGCAGTTGGTTGGGCGGCGTCGGCACTTCATCAAACGGCGTACTGCGCAGTAATCCCTGGCTCAGCGGCACAAACGGCTTATGTGCCACCGATGGCCTTATCCGATACAGCCACGTCCGGCGATTGCTCACCCGCGGCGCGGTGAACGGTGTGCCATTCAACTGTTCGGTATAAAGCCCATGCGCCACCTTCTGAGGCGAGTTCTGACCCAGTGGCAACACCCCTTCAACCGCTTCACTAGCGAACTCATTGCCGAATCCTGATTGATAACGAAGACTGGAATTCGCATGCGTTTTCATTTTCGTCATAGGCTACGTTAGCGCGCTCTAAAGATTGCCCCGTCGCGCCTGCTCCATTTCAATTGATTCAAAAAGTGCTTTGAAATTGCCCTTGCCAAATCCGCGGCTGCCCTTGCGCTGAATAATCTCGAAGAAGACCGTCGGGCGATCCTCCACCGGCTTCGTGAAAATCTGCAGCAGGTAACCTTCCTCATCCTTATCCACAAGAATGCCCAGCTTCCTGAGTTCATCAATTGGCTCTTCAATCGGCCCCACACGCTCCGGCAACGCTGCATAATACGTATCCGGCACGCGCAGAAAGTCTAACCCATTCTGTTGCAGCTTTCCTACCGTAAACAATACATCCTTGCAGCGCAGAGCCACATGCTGGGCACCAGGCCCTCCATACGCTTCAATGTACTCTTCAATCTGGCTCTTGTTGCGGGCCAGCGCAGGCTCATTGATAGGGAACTGCACTGAGTGCGAATCGTCTGACATTACAATGCTCATCAGCGCGCTGTACTCGGTTGAAATATCTTTGTCATCAAACGTGATGTAGCGATGGAAGCCAAAGACATTGGCATAGTAATCGGCCCAATACTGCATCTTGCCCAACTCCACGTTGCCTACAATGTGGTCGATGCGAAGAATGCCGCAATCATCGCCGGCAATAGGCGCTGACATGAACCCCGGCAAAAACGGCCCCTTGTAATCCTTGTACGAGATCAGCGAATGAATCGTGTCGCCATACGTATGCACTGCCGCGCGCCGAATCGTGCCATGCTCGTCGGTCACATCATGCGGTTCCACCGCCGGCTTGGCGCCACGGCGTACAGCCTCCGCAAATACCTGGTCGGCATCTTCCACTTCAAACGCAATGTCCTTCACTCCATCGCCATGCTTACGAATATGTTCCGCAGCCTCATCGTCTTTCGTCATCGGCGTCGTCAAAACAAAGTTAGCCTTGCCCTGCGACATCACATACGATGCGCGGTTGCGCTGCCCGGTCTCTAGGCCACTATATGCAACCTGTGAAAACCCAAATCCCTTTCTATAGTAAAAAGCTGATTGCCGAGCATTCCCCACAAAGAATTCCACGTGATGAACTCGCTTTAACTTGAATGGATGATCCATGTCGCTCTCCCTCTCACGTATCCTGGCGCAATCATCAGCCGCCAACATAATCGCGCGCTGTGTCCAAGACACAAATTCGCGGCGCAGTTAACTGCACTGGGCCTTTTCAAATGGCGTTTCGGTTGACCTCTCAACAGAAGATGCGCTGAACTATTGTTGGCTCTTAATCAGTTTTGGTAAATACATAATGTAAAGAAAAAGTAATTTTTACTGGTACATTCTAAATGTATAGTAGCTTATGGCCTTTGATCCTTCAACTCTCGATGAAACCGGCTGGCGCATCATTGAGGAGCTGCAACAGAACGGTCGCATCTCCTTTGCCGAACTGGGCCGCCGCGTCGGTCTTACCCTTCCCGCCGTTGCCGAACGCGTCCATAAGATGGAAGACGTCGGCATCATCACCGGCTTCCACGCCCAAATCAACCCGGCTAAGATTGGCCTGTATATCGCCGCCTTCATTCGCATCAGCGTTGTCGGTGATGTCTATGCCCGCATCGCCAAGGCTGTGCGCGCGATGCCGGAGGTCATTGAATGTCATCGCGGCACTGGCGCCGACTCTTTCACCCTCAAGGTCTCCGTTGAATCGGTGCAGCATCTGGAAAGGCTGATCGACAAACTAACCCAGTTCGGCACTACATCTACCTCCATTGTGCTCTCAACATTGGTCAGCCATCGTCCTTTTGACCGACGCAGCCTCTCCTCAATCAACAAATAGCAATTCCGAGAAATGCGAAGTGAGAATTGTGGCAACTAAAGCCCTGGCCAAGAAGATTCTCCAGCCACGATCCTGGGGCAGTTAGCGCAAATTTGCAGGGAAATTCGACGATATTAGCTTGAATCATCACATCAATTAGTAATTTAAAGACGAATGGCGGAGAGAGAGGGATTCGAACCCCCGGAACCCTTTCGGGTTCAACGGTTTTCAAGACCGCCGGATTAAACCACTCTCCCATCTCTCCGCTGAGGTAGGGGACTACCAGATTCCATTGTACCCAAATTTCATCCCCAATTCTTTCCAGAACTTGGAAATTGCTTGCTTCCCAATGCAAACCATACAAATTAGATGCAGGAATCTCGGTTAGGCCGGTTAGTTCTGGGCAAGTTCGGATAACATCGCTCCAGTGCCGAAAACTGGTAAACTTGCATCGCTCGACGGAGTGGTTTGCTCCGTCTTCCCAATCTCTGAGGTGAATCATGCGCAAGATTTTTGCATTTATGTTAGTTGTCGCCACTCTTGTTTCTCTCCTGCCGCTTGCGGCCCAAACCGCGACCGCCAAGCGCCCCATTACCTTTGAAGACATGATGCAGATGAAGCGCCTCGGCGAGACGACGGTCTCACCTGATGGCAAGTGGCTGGCGTACTCGGTCACTACTGTGGAACTGACGGCGAACTCACGCACTTCGGCGATTTTTCTCCAATCAATTGCTGATGACAAAGCCGCCCCTATTCCAGTTGCGGCCACCGTCGCCGGAGATTCGGGTGTGCAATTTGCGCCAGATGGAAAATCGATTCTCTTTTTGTCTTCGCGTGGTGGTTCAACACAGATTTGGACCGCGGATTTCGATCCAGCTACCGGCGCAACCGCAAATCCAAAGAAGCTGAGTTCCATCTCAACCGAGGCCGACAACGCTCTCTGGTCGCCCGACGTCAAAACCATCATATTCACCTCGGCCGTCTATCCGGATTGCCCGGCCATCACTTCAGCCGATGCGGCGACAGGAGACAAGTGCAATTCCGATCGCGACCTCGCCGCGGCTAACTCCAAAGTCAAAGCGCAAATCTTCACCAAGCTCCTCTATCGCCACTGGAACCACTACACCGGCCCCAAGCGCAGCCATCTTTTTGAGCTGACCGTGGCCACAGGCGCCCTGCGTGACCTCACTCCCAATGACACCCACGACGTTCCGCCCTTCTCGCTCGGTGGCGGAGGTGGATTTGCCTTCGCGCCCGATTCAAAGGAACTCGCCTTCACTGAAGATCTCTCCGACCAGCCCGCGCTCTCAACCAGCGCCAGCATCTTCACCCTTGACCTAACCAACCCCGCGGCGAAGCCCGTGAAGGTGAGCACCAGCGCCGGCGGCAACTTCACCCCTGCTTACTCACCTGACGGCAAATGGCTCGCATGGCGTTCACAAGCCCGCGCCGGCTACGAGAGCGACAAATTCCGCTTGATGCTCTATGACCGTTCTGCAAAAACATTCAAGGATTTGCTACCGAAGTTTGAAAATTGGGTGGATGAGTTTGCCTGGGCTCCTGATTCAGATTCAATATATTTCATTGCAGGTGAAAAGGGAGTTGCCCCGATTTTTCTAGCAAATTTAAAAGGGCAAATGGTTAAGGTGACAGACAAAGGCGTAAACAGTGGATTATTAATCCCTAAAAGCAAAGGCAGGTGGATCACATCAAATATGACTGTAGCGAAGCCAAGCGAAGTTATCCTATTCATGTCATTTGGTGACCCGCTATTAGCGTCTTTCTGCAACGGAGGTGAATGTCCAGGCTGGGGGGGTGGGGAGAAACCGCTGACCCACCTCAACGATGCACTCCTTTCTCAATTTGATCTCCCCCCACTAGAAGACTTCTGGTTCACCGCCTCCGACAAAACAAAAGTCCAGGGCTTTATCGTCAAGCCACCTTCTTTCGACCCCAACAAAAAATATCCTGTCAAATTCCTGATCCATGGTGGTCCACAGGGCGCATGGGGCGACGATTGGAGCTATCGTTGGAACACCGAACTCTTTGCAGCCAACGGTTACGTCGTCGTCCAGATCAACCCCCGCGGCTCAACCGGCTACGGCCAGGCTTTTGTCGATGGTGTCAACGGCGACTGGGGCGGCCGTCCCTATCTCGATCTGATGGAGGGCCTCGATTACGCCGAGCAGCACTTCTCTTACATCGATAAATCCCGCGAGTGCGCACTCGGCGCCAGTTACGGCGGCTACATGGCCAACTGGATCCTGGGCCACACCAACCGCTTCAAGTGCATTGTTACACACGACGGAATGTACAACGCCGAGTCGGCCTTTGGCACAACCGAAGAGCTATGGTTCAACACGTGGGAGTTCAAAGGCAAGCCCTGGGATTACTACGGCAAGCCCGACAGCGAAAATCCCTTCCGCAAATGGTCGCCATCTCATGCCGTGAGCAACTTCAAAACGCCGACGCTCGTCGTCCACGGCCAACTCGACTACCGTCTCGACGTCAGCGAAGGCTTCCAACTCTTCACCGCGCTCCAAATGCGCGGTGTTCCCAGCAAAATGCTCTATTTCCCCGACGAAGGTCATTGGGTGCTGAAGCCGCAAAACTCGCAGCTCTGGTACAAGACAGTGAACGACTGGGTTGATCAGTGGACGAAATGAGGGCTCAGGGCTCAAATTAGAGCTAGTGTGCAATATAAGTTTCCTGCGCGCGGGGGTGTGGTTTGGCTGATTCCTATCAAGATTTAATCGTATGGAAAACCGCAATGAAACTCTGTGTTGAGGTCTATCGATTGACGGCCGCATTGCCTGAATCGGAAAAATTTGGTCTAACAAATCAGCTTCGGCGCGCCGCAGTTTCCATATCGAGCAATATCGCTGAAGGTTATGGACGTATGTCGAAGGGTGAATATACGCAGTTTCTTGGACATGCGCGTGGATCGACATTCGAAGTACAAACACAACTGAAAATTTCCGCTGAACTGAATTTTGGAAATGAACAGCAGCGTCAGTCGGCTTACTCAACTTCTGAAGAAATCAGCAAGATGCTCTACGCAATCATCAAGAAACTCCGATCCTGATTGCTTTTTCTGAGCCCTAAACCCTGAGCCCTGAGCCCTAATAAAAAAGATACTTTCTCCACCGGTCATCACCGCGACCAAGCATGCGCATAATCTGTCTGCTCGTATGCAACGAGAAACTTCTCGGCTCACGCTGCAGTTTCATGTCATCGAGTTCATGCAGCAATCGATTTCCTTTTCTCCGATTGCACTCGTGGCAGCAAGCCACCAAATTCTCCCATGTAGAAAGTCCTCCACGAGAGCGGGGAATCACATGGTCCAGCGTCAACTCGCCCGGCGCAAGAACAGTGCTGCAGTACTGGCAAGTATTTCTATCGCGCAGCAAAATATTTTTGCGCGAGAGGGCGCGGGTCTGGTGAGGGATGCGACGATACTCCAGCAAACGAATCACCGACGGCATGGCAACGCAGCTCCACTGCGCATGCAGGACGAGGCCATGTTCCTCTTCAGTGCGCGCGATTCCCTTGAGCACCAGCACCAGTGCACGACGCGCGCCGCAGATGTTGATGGGCTCGTACGATGCGTTGAGCACCAGCACCGGCATTTGCAGCATGTGGTTGGAGTGCGCAGCCGTTACAGGCTCAGTGGCGTTGGCTGCGGCGCGTGCAATCGACTTTTGCTTGCGTGCGTGAATCATGGCTTTTCCCAATGACATCGCGTTCTCCCGTTTGAGTTAGCTTGCCTGGTTTCAGTGAACAATCGCGTTCTGAGAGTTGTGGCCCAATCTTGCATCCATCTTTCTCGTGCCTTTGTTTTCGATTTCGCCAAGCGTGCCATCGCCTGCGAGTTTGCGCCAGTGTGTAGTGATTGCGCGTGAAAGTGTCGCCACGCGTACAGACGCAGCGCCAGCCTCAATCAGCGCAGTAGCAGCCGAGCGAGCCGTTGCGCCGGTAGTCATAATGTCATCCACCAGTAAAATATTTTTGTTCTGCACTGCGGCGATATCCTCTACAACAAACGCACCACGCAAATTAATCCGCCGTGCGCGTGGGCTGAGTCCGGCCTGCGGCTCAGTCTGCTTGTGGCGAATCAATGTGCGTTTGGCCAAACTCAATTGCCACTCAGGATTTGTCTTGCGCAATTCAATCACCGCTGCTGTCGCCAGTGCCCGTGCCTGGTTGAAGCCACGCACTTTGCGCTTCGCCCTGTGCAATGGAACGGGAACAATCAACATCCCATCGGGCACATCACTTTTCAGCGTGGCAATACTCTTCGCCAACATTCGGCCCAGTGGCTTCGCCAACACGCGTACGCGGTCAAATTTGAAGGCGTGAATTGCATCTCTCATCTGCGTGTCGTAGAGTCCATATGCAACGGCGCGCACAAAAGGCGGTGCGGCCATTCTGCAGGCGCGGCAATACGCAGAACTCAGCGAAGCCGGCGCACTCAACAGGTCGCCGCAGCAGGCGCAATGAGTTTCTGAGTAGTCAGGGGAATCAGCGAGGGAAGGGAATTGGGTCCAGCAGAAATCACAGACGGGAATGGAAGTCAGTCGCGCGAGGGGGTCGCCGCAAAGCACACAGATGTCAGGAAAGAGGGCGCAGGAAAGAGCGTCCATCGGACTTCGCAGCACCCGCGCAACGGCTCGCCAGGCTGAAATATCCGACGGTGGAAGGTTCGATCTTAGCTGTAGATGACCACTGCTGAAGACGCACCTCACACTTCGGGCGGGCGGACGTGCAACCCACCTTACCTATGAATATAGCGCAGACATGAAAAGATTGCCATTAATTGCAATAAAAATTGTGCAAACAACCTGCTGTGGCGCCTTCTGCGCCATCCAATTGTTATTAGTTAGCTCTGCCTATTCGAGAAGCAAACTGCGCAGCGAACTCCAGTTAACACGCGAGAGAATCTTCTCCGCATTCGAGTCCGTGCCCTCAATGCGAATGAAAATCGTCTGCGTATTCAGCAGTGGCCTTGCCTTGCTCAAAGTTGCGGTCGCGCGCACCTCTTCGCTATCAGCGTCCAGCCGTTTGCCCGTAGCTCCACTCCATGCCCCCAGCAACACCAGAGTCGCCGGGCTGCCCGCATCTGCTCCACCGCCGGTTCTTGCCTGTGCAATCGGAATCCAGACCACCGTCCCTCCACCGGCTAAGGGCCGCGAATTAAAGGGCGGCGCAAAATCCACAATCTCGAAACTTGTGTCATTGATCAGAACGCGCACCGTGACCAGATTCTTTTCATCGAGAGCGGCAGCCTGCTGGGCCAACCGCTCGATCTCCTTCTGATTTTTTGCCATGTCCTTCATCAGCATGCTCATCTTGTCAATCAGCGCCTGCTTTTGTGCCTCGGTGTCTTTACCGCTCGCGCGCAGTTCAAATGCATAAGGGCCGGAGCTGGAGAAGGTGTTATCGAAAGGCTTTGTCTCCGTGTGCCGTGCGATGGAAGTGATGGGCGCGAGCATCGGCGCCTTCACAACTGTCCACCCTTCGCTCGCAAAGCTGCTCAAAACGGGACGAAAAGCGCTGTCGATTGCCTGCCGCACTTTTTGGTCATATTTGACTTCGCAATCAGAAGGTGAGCGCCACTCCGCGCCAACCAGTTTGTCGTGGATCACGGGGTCGCAGTTCCCAATGCCCTGTGCACCGAGCATGGCCGACGACAGGGTCAAAATGAAAGAGGCAAAAGTTAGATTTCTCAGCATCGGGTCACCAATTGTTTCTACTTGTGAGGTAGGGTACATCAACCTCACACTGGCAATCCATCCAATTTTCAGCACTGAAAAACCCTTTCGACAGAAGTGCCGAAAGGGTTGATGAAATGAATGGTCGGGGAGAGAGGATTCGAACCTCCGACCCCCTGCTCCCGAAGCAGGTGCTCTACCAGGCTGAGCCACTCCCCGATCTTTGGTTGGAAACGCATTTGATGCTTTTTCGAGCTCTCCCGGCCTGGTCATACAGATGCTTGCGGGTCTCAAAGTGCGCTTCGACTAGTGTAACAGAATTTTGGCTGAGAGCATTTTCGGAATTGCTGTAACCCGAAACCAAACACTCAAGTGGTTTTTTATCAAAAAAAAAGCCACCTCTCAATGCACTCAAAAAGTCTACGTGTATTGCGAAAATGCTCTACGATGGATGCATGAACACTCAGGCGGAATTGACGGCTGTGCTGGATGGAGTGCGCGTTCTCGATGGCGGTTTTGCCTCTGAACTTGAGTACCTGGGCGCAAAGATCGGTGGGCCGCTTTGGTCAGCGCATGTTCTTGAGGACGAGCCGGAAAAAGTTGTCGCCGTGCATCGCGCCTACATCGAGTCCGGCGCTGATTGCATTTTGACTGCCAGCTATCAGGTCTCGCGCATGGGTTATGCGGAGTACGGACTCACTGAAACTCGCGCCGATGAAGCGCTGCTCAAAGCTGCAGAGTTGGCCAGACGCGCCGTTGAAGAGTGGCGCATGACAACAGATTCAACCCGGCGCATCGTTGTAGCCGCATCGCTCGGTCCCTTCGGGGCAGCCCTGCACAATGGTTCCGAATACCACGGAAATTACGACCGCGGCTTTGAAGAGATCGTAGAGTTTCATCGCGCGCGCATTGAAGTATTATGTACGGCGATGTTGCGCGGAGATGTGTACGCTCCCGATCTACTCGCGTTTGAAACGCTGCCCTCGCTTGAAGAGGCGCGTGCAATTATTGAGGCACTGCGAGATTTTCCTGATGTGCCTGTCTGGTTCAGCTTCACCTGCCGCGATGAAAAACACGTGGCGCATGGAGAAGTGCTCAGTGAGTGCGCAGCATTAGTCACCGCACTTCCGCAGACCCTCGCAGTCGGAGTCAACTGCACGCATCCCGCATTGATTGAATCTTTGATCGGCGAACTGAAAGCAGCGACAACCAAGCCAATCGTTGTCTATCCCAACTCCGGCGAAGGCTGGGACGCGGAGAAGCGCGTATGGACTGGGGCAAGCGATGCAGCTGGATTTGGCGAGAGCGCCAAGCGCTGGTTTGCCGCCGGCGCGCAGATTGTCGGCGGTTGCTGCCGCACAAGGCCAGAGCACGTTGAGAAAATTGCAGCCAGCCGCTAACGATACCTACTTAACTCCCAGCACCTGCCTTGCAATCGTCGCCAACTGCATATTCGACGTGCCCTCGTAGATTTTTCCTATCTTCGAATCGCGGAAGTATTTCTCCGCCGGGTAATCGCGCACGAAGCCGTTGCCGCCGAAGATTTCAACGCATTGGCTCGCCACGCGCTCCGCTACCTGCGAGACAAAATACTTGCACATCGCAGCTTCTAAAACATAAGACCGTCCCGCGTCCTTGAGTCTTGCAGCGTTGTAGACCATCAGCCGCGCGGCTTCGATCTCGGTTGCCATCTCGGCCAGCGTGAACTGCACAGCCTGAAACTCCGCAATCGCTTTTCCGAACTGCTTGCGCTCTTTTGCGTAGGCCGCAGCGTGCGCCCATGCGCCTTCAGCCAAACCGAGCAACTGCGCGCCAATCCCGATGCGCCCTTCGTTCAATGTTTCAATCGCGATCTTGTAACCTTTGCCGGCTTCACCGAGCAGGTTCTCGTGCGGAATCTCGCAGTTGTCCAGAATCAATTCGCAAGTGCTCGATGAACGAATTCCGAGCTTGTCCTCCTTGTGCCCAACTGAAAATCCCGGACTCGTGCGCTCCACCAGGAATGCACTGATGCCACGGTACCCCTTTGCCGGATCATCGGTCGCAAAGACGATAAAAAGATTAGCCTCGAGCGCATTTGAAATCCAGAGCTTGCGTCCGTTGATGCGGAATCCCGTCGGCGTCGCCTCATAGCGCGATTCAAGCGCAAAGGCATCAGAGCCTGAACCGGCCTCGCTCAATGCATAGCTGCAAACCGTGTTGGTCGCAATCTTAGGAAACCACTTCTTGTGCTGCTCGGGCGTTCCCCAGCGGCGAATTGCGTTCACGCAGAGCGTGTTCTGCACGTCTACCAGTACTCCGACACCGGGCTCAACAGTAGAAATCGCTTCAACGGCGAGGATCGCATCAAAAAAACTACCCCCGGCGCCGCCCTGCTCCTCGGGAATTTCGATTCCCATGAGTCCCATCTCGAAAAGCTTGTCGACCAAACCCGGCGCGTAATGCTGCTCCTCATCCATCTTGTTGACGACGGGACCGATTACTTCTTCAGCAAATTTTTTAACGGTGGAGTAAAAGAACTGCTCCTCTTCACTGAGTGCGGTGAGAGGCTGCGGAGCGGAATGATTAACGGGCACTTGTAAACTCCTTCGGAAAGGAGTGTAACAAAGCCACCTGCGGTGGGGCCATCCGCGCCGGCGGCGCGAGCAATGGGAGAACAAAGGTTTACTTGGTTGTCACAGCCGGAACAATTGTCAGCGTCGACCCGCTCGGGAAGGCAAACGTGTAGTTCCCGCTCGTGGACTTCAAGCTGCCCCATGTCGCATGCAGATCGTACGTTCCTGGCGGCGCAGTGTAGATAACAACCCCGCGTGTGGTTGTAGCTTTGCTGGTTGCCGCTGTTACATAAGTCGGTCTGCCTTCAATCGGGAAACCATCGCCGCAACTGTTCGTGCCGACAAGCGTCGTTTCAAAGTAGCAGTTGTAGTTGTAACTCTGCACCTGCGAGCCGGCTGGAACGTTGGCAACGGAGACGGGAACAATCTTGAGGGTGGCCGGTTTGATATGCAACTCGCCGGTGTTGATGACGATCGAGTAGCCCTTGCAAGCCAGTGTGCCGCCAACATTAACGGTGTAAATCCCCACCGGCGATCCTTGCTTGGCCGGCGTCGTCAGTTCCACAGCACCCTTGCAAACCGAGGCTTGCGTATCACCATTCGCGAACCCGGTCAGCGTGTAAGTGAACGTCGAGTTGGGGATCGGCGTGTTGTAAAGCGCGACTGCATTCGGCGTTGCCGTCAGCGTCAATTGCGGAGGAGCAGGGTTCTGTGCAACTGCGGAAGGCGTAATCGCTGCTGCCGTTATGAAAAAAGCGGCGAATGTATTGATGCCCGAGCGAAAGCGACGGATTTGCATAAGAACTCCTTATCTCAATCACAGAAAAACCGGATCAAGCCAAATGCTGCCTGCTAAGTATGACGCTTTCGGCGTGCGTTTGGTGCAACTATTTGCTGCCAGTCGCCGGCAATGCCAGCTTCAAAAGCCTGGCCGGGTCAAGCGAAGCGTTCTGATAGCGCACCGCCCAATGCAGATGCGGCCCGGTCACGCGGCCGGTTGCGCCGGAGAGCCCAAGCCGCTCTCCCGTGGCAATTTTCTGCCCCGGCTTCACATCGATGCGGGAGAAGTGCATATAAAAGGTGTAGAGCCCAAGACCGTGGTCGAGGATCACGCAATTCCCCTCGTAATAAAGATGCTGGGCCAGCAAGACTGTTCCTGAGTTTGCCGCCCGCACAACCGTACCTGCCGGCGCGCGAAAATCCATTCCCTTATGGACGGTTTCAATCTTTTCCGTCTTGTCCGAATTGCTCAAGACCACCCGCCGCGTTCCAAAGCTGTCAGTCGGCGGAGATTTCACCGGCACTTGAAAATTTCCCTGCCAGAGTGGCGGACTCTGTTTGGTTGCGGCCTCATTCGCTGCTTCATTCGCCTCTGTAAAGAGCCGCATTTTGAGCGCCTGTTCGTCGGCAATCTCTTTCTCATCTTCTGCCGGCGGCTTCACAAACTTTGGCGCAACCGATATTGTCGTCGTTCTGTAATGTGCCGGAGTCAACACAATCTTGCGCGTCAACTCATGCGTTGTTCCGTCGCTGAGGTGCGTGGTCACTCGGACCGTCACGGGCTCTACTTTTGCTTCCACATCAATCCCCGCCAGAGCCATCCATGTCTGTAGTTTTCCCGCAGGATGAAAAAAGTGCAGCGGCTGATCCAGCAAGCTTCCATCAACCGAACTCGCATTCGCAATCTCCACGCTGATGAGCACGGGCGAGCCCGGCGATAGCGTTGTTGGCGACAGGCTGATCGTCTGCGCCGAGACTCCGCAGGCGAAAAAAGTGAGAGTGCAAGCGAACAAATAATTAGGGAGCTGCATCCATCAAGGATAAAGCAACGGCTATTTCTGTCGCGCAGATGATCGAAATCACCCTCAAATGCTCAAAAAGCAAAGATGGTCATCGAAGTGCGTTTAGAGGGGGGAGGGGGGAGGGTGGAGGCTGTGAGACTGTGAAGTCGCGCGATTGGTTCGTGCGCCGGCGTGAGTTCTTTTTGACAGTCATGGAATGATTGTGCGAGAAATGCGCCAAATTATCTGCAAAAAACCGGGTGTTGGGATTAAGGGGCATGGAGCACTGGGTTGAAGTGCATGGGGTTCTGGGTTGAATTGCATGGGGTTCTGGGTTTAATTGCATGGAGCACTGGGATGAAAAAAGCGAGACTTGAGGCAGCCACAATGAGAACAGAATCAAGTTTTCACGCAGAGAGATGGAGCCCGGAGTTTGATCACTGGCCTCTGTATTAATCCATCCACTGAATATTGTTCAATGGCGGCGCAACGGGCAGCGCTATGAAACCTTCCCTCCAATGTCCATCCTCACGTCGCGGCGGCTGTCCAACAATGCGTGTCCCAAGATTGATCTGCGCCGGAAAGTGCGGCGATTGCCTGCGTGCAGTGCGGTACTGTTCCGTCAGCGCCAGTCCTGCCAGTCCGCCAACAATCGCCTGCAACTGATCATGATTCGGTGGGCGATTCACGGCAATCGGAATTACAGTGCGCAGCGCGGCCATGGATTCGGCCAGATCGCTGACGCGATGCTTGCGCTTGCTGGGCAGTGGCTTCAGTCCCAACGACTTCCATGCGGCAAACGGATAACTCTCAATCAGGATGCGGTCGGTCGGGTTGACCGGGCATTCGCGCGTCGCCATCCGCTTCCATCCCCTCCGGCTAAGCGCGTCATAGACATCCACGCAAAAATCCGCAAAGGCGCGATAAGTCACCGGCTTCACCATCCCCGGCAAGCCTGTCTTGGCCGCTGTATTGAGCTGCCTTTCGCTCACCCGAGCATGAGCGAGCCCATTCAACTCGGATTGCCACGCCTGCGGACCATCGAGCAGAATCACCTGAACACCGCGCGTTGTGCAGAGATGGTTCAGCCGGCCAGCCAAAATCTCCGGATTGATTCCACTTGAATTTTCCGCGCTCTGGTCCCTCAAGGTCAGAATTTCGCACGCGATTGTACCCTCAGCCGGAGGCGTGGTGAAAGCCTGGAGATCAGCCGCAGAAAACTCAGCAGTCAGTGAGTGGTCTGAGGTGCCCTGCAAAGCCATGTTACTCAGCGCATTCTGCCGTTCGCGGGCAGTAAGCTCTGATTTTTGCCGGGATTTTGCCCTCATCGCGGCCATCGGAGAGCGCAAATCCTCATCCGTTACGCGGGAAAGCAGGAAGACGCCAAAGTCGTTCCAACTACGGGATGCCAGGTCAACTGAAAGTACCGTCATGAAACAAACGCTACGCCGGAGATAACTTAGACACAAGCAGATGGCGTCAAATTCCGGTCTGGGTTATACTAATTTGGTACGTCTTCCGGAGCAGGAACCCATTGGCTATGGCCAGAGGGGTTTTGTGCAAGGCGCCAAGAAATTCGCACTTTGAGCCGGAAGTACGTCATGGGACGGGGTTTAACACGCCCTCCCTAACTCAGCATCACATTAAGAGCGAGAGTAAAATGCCCAAGTTGAAGACCCATACGGGCGCGGCCAAGCGCTTCAAGAAGACTGGTACCGGCAAAATTGTCCGTCACCAGACGAAGACTCGGCACATCCTGTCGTCAAAATCACCCAAAGTGAAGCGCAAGCTCGGAAAGAGCGTTGTGGTATCCGACGGTGATCACGCGAAGGTTGCGCGCATGATCCCCTACGCCTGATCGTGAATGATTTTCTGGTTTCTGAAAACTCCGCAGAATTTGGCGGGCTGGAATTCAGAGAGTAGAAAAAATCAGGGCCAAATGCGAACGCGTTGCGCAGGCCCCCTCGGAGATACGACGAGCGTAAGCGAGTCCGAGAGAGAATCAAGCGAAGCAAGAGCGAGTGAAGAGGCTGAATCCAGACAATCTGGGCTCCTACCTCCAGCCGTTAAACCTACGACGCAAAAAGGAGAAAAGCCATGCCCCGTGTAAAACGGAGTACGAAACGCAGTGACCGCCGCAAAAAGATTCTTAAAAGGGCGAGTGGATACTTCCTCACAAAATCCAAGCTCTATCAGGCAGCCCAGGAAGCCGTAGAACGCGGCCTGAAGTTTGCCTACACAGGGCGCCGCCAGAAGAAGCGCCAGTTCCGCTCACTCTGGATTGTGCGCATCAACGCTGCAGCCCAAATCAACAACATCAGCTACTCACAGCTCATCAACGGCTTGAAGAAGGCCGGCGTCGAGCTCGACCGCAAGATTCTCTCCGAGATCGCAATCGATGACGCAGCTGGATTCACGCGCCTTGTTGAGCAGGCGAAAGCCGCACTTGCCGAAGCCAAAAAGGCCGAAGCCAAAAAGTCTGCCGCTTAAGCACACAGCAATACAAAACGGCCCGGAACTCCAATGCGAGTTCCGGGCCGTTCCTTTTCAGCGCCGAATAGTTCGCGCCCAAATTTCCATAAACATCAAGTAAATTCTGCCTATAACTTCACTAACAATAACCCGGCGGCGCTGTGCTAACATCTCGGCAAGCTTCATACCCGCAAATCCAAGAGGACAAACCCATGGAGATTGCCCTGCGCCCATTGACACTGGGCGAGATTCTCGACCGCACCGCTTCAATCTACCGGAAAAACTTCTTGCTGCTGGCGGGAATCTCTTCCGTTTACGCGGGATCTGCCATGGTTCTCGGGTTCATTCAGATCTCAATCAAGTCAGCTCTGCATACCAATCAATTCACCAGCAAGCTGGTTGACGCTACCATTGGAGTGCTTGAGATACCCATCATCCTGATCATGGCGGGGATCTGTATTGCTGCCATCAATCGCACAGTGGCCTGGATTCATCTCAATCAACCTGCGACCATCCGTAGTGCATACGCAAGTGTCAAGACACGACTTGGCCGCTATATCTGGCTGATGTTTTTGGTTGGATTGCGCGTTTATTGGCCAATGCTCATCCTGGGGATCCTCATCGCCGGCATGTTTTTGATTCCTGGCATACGGTCAGGTAGTAGTGATGGATCAGGCATGCTTTTGCTCTCCATCTTGCTTGGGGTTCTGGCATTTATTGTTGGTCTTGGTGGCGCTGTTTATATGGTCTGGCAGTCACTACGTCTTTCCCTGTCGGTGCCTGCCTGCGTCGTTGAAGATCTCAAGGCTACCGGTGCCATGCACAGAAGCGCAGAACTCTCTGAAGGTTCGCTGGGAAGGATCTTTGTTCTTGGTCTTTTGGTTGCCGTCATACAAATGGGTTTAAGTTTCATTGGATCCATTCCCTTCATCATCATTGTTTTCAAAAATGCTGCGGCACATAATACGCAAATTAGTTTTGGCGTACTGGCGATGCAGCAGGTGATCAGCTTTTTAATCACCACTTTCGTTACACCCATCTATTCCACCGGTTTTATGCTCTTCTACTACGACCAGCGTATCCGCAAAGAAGGTTTCGACATTGAGTGGATGATGCAGGCCGCGGGATTGTCAACACCAGTCATTGCTGCCAATGAAGTCGCCACAACGGAAACAGAGGAGGGAAGTTCGACGCAGAGTAGTGAGTTGCACGGCGAGGCGCAGGAATGAGCGACGCCGCCATGAATGAACTCCAGATGAAAGACGGATTGAAGCCCTACACACTGGGCGAGATTCTCGACCGCACTGTCCAGATTTACCGCAGGAATCTTCTACTTTTTGCCGGCATCGCGCTTCTGCCAACCTTGCTGATGGTGGTCACGGGCGGCGGCGCAGTTTTTCTCATTACCTGGATAGGCAAGTTGCAATCGAGCACGACCGCACTCCTGATGGGGCTGGTCGTTTTTGCCCTGATACTCGTTTTCATCCCACTCTTTATTGCCATCCAGTCCATCGTCAACGGCGGCCTGACGGTTGCCGCCGTCAAAATGCACGAGGGCGAAAAAATAAAAGTGCGCGAGGCGCTCGCCGCTGCATGGAAGCGCGGTTGGCGCTACATCGGCGCGCAGTTTTTCATCTATCTCTTCACTGCAATAATCCCTGGCGCAATCATCTTTGGCCTGGCGATGCTGGCAAGTTTCATTTCTGTTTTAGCGGGCACAAGTGGGGGCGCTGCACTCGCCGCAGGCATCGTCGGCGCCGTGACCATTGTCGGAGTGCTTGCATTCTTCGTTTACTGGGTGCTGGCCATGATTCGCCTCTCGCTCGCCTTTGCCGCCTGCACCACTGAAGAACTCGGTCCCTGGCAATCCATCCGCCGCAGCTTCACACTCTCCAAAGGCAGCATGGGCCGTATCTTTCTCTTTGGCTTGCTGGTCTATGCCCTTACTTTGGCCATCACATTCGTCTTCATGTTTATCTGCATGATCCCCTTCTTCATTGTTCTTTCCATGATGCATGGGCAGGGTTCAGTGGCCCAGCAACGCATGATTAGCGTGTCTATTCTGGTCGTTTACTATGCGGCTGTCTTCCTCGCCCAAGTCGTCATCAAACCCGTCTACTCCATCGGCCTGACGGTTTTCTACTTTGATGAGCGCGTACGCAAGGAGGGCTACGATATTGAGTGGATGATGAAGCGCGCCGGGTTGGTTGATGCTGCCGCCGCGACGCCGCAACCGGTCGTTGCTCAATCCGTTCCCTGGCTCGACGCAACTAATATCAACGCAACCCAAAATCCATCTCCCTCTGATTCTGGTGGTGAAGCATGAGCTATAAGGCAAGTATCAGCCTCAATCGATTTAGAAAGGTTTGAAAGTGGGGGAAGAAACTTCAACGCAAGAGACGCGTCCAATGACGCTCGGCGAAATTTTGATCCGCACCCTGCGTATCTATCGCACAAATTGGCGTGTCTTTTTGCAGTTTAGTTTGGTTCTGGCAGTAATCCATTATCTATGCGCAACTATTGGCAATACCTGGTTAACTTTCAACCCTCCGCCTATTGCGCGCATCTTCCAAAGTTATTCAACTCGTTCCATTATTTTGAGCCACGTTGAAGGATTTTCCATTGTCTTACTGCAATTTCTAATTTATCCAACGTTGATCACGGTCACTACAAAAACAATTCTCCAGCAAAAAATTACTTTCGCGGCTGCACTGAAGATCGGAATCCAGCGGCCAGTTGCGCTCGTTACTCAGTCCTTATTGTTGAGCACCGTTTTTTACTCGCTCACATCAATTCTGTTCTTGCCTTTCATTTGGTGGGTAAATCTCTTCAGAACGTACCAATATGCTTCGCCAACTGCGAATAGCGCAGGCACAATTCTGATCATGATTGCCCTCTTTGTTGAATACTTTATGATGATGCTACTGGCCGTTTCCTTTGATTTAAATTGGAGTGTTTTTGTTTTTGAGCGTACTTCGCCATTCAAGTCATTAAAGCGCGCTTGGGATGTTATTGCAGAAGGCCGCGTTCGTTTGGCCACGATCTGGATTACTCTGTTTCTGATTTCATTCTTGATGAAGACATTGATTAATGCCGTAATTCCACATCTGCTCATGTCTTTTCCAAAAATGATGATCAGAGTGCATGGATTACAGTTCAATTTCTTTTATTATTTCGCCGCCAGTTTCCCGCTGCGCTTTTTGTTGGCACCCATCTACCCCATCGCCCTAACCCTCATCTACTTTGACCAGCGCATTCGTCAGGAGGGAATCAGTTTCGCTGAAATCCTGCGCGGCAGAGCAGCCAACGCGACGAGCGAGGCGGATGCTGAGAGAATAACTGAAGTGACAACGCCAGATTTCTCGTCGGCTGAAACCCACGGAGATGCTGAATGAAGTTTCTCCCCATCGCACTGCTCGCTCTACTCGCGCCCTCCTTAGTACTCGCGGCGGAGAAGGATGCACGCGCAAATCAATCCGTGGGGGCAGCACCAGCAACAACAATCAATGCTCCACAGGCGAACACCGCCTCGTTCGATGCTTACGCCGCGCATCTTGAATCGCTGCTTCCTCTAGTCAGCGCCTGCACTGCCGCGCGCAATGCCAGCGTCTGCGATCCGTCAAAGGTCGGCTCCGATGATGAGATTGTGCTTCCGTCCGGCGAGCATCGCATGATTCGTTTTGGATGGCTACGCACACTGCTTGAAAAAGCTCAAAAAACCGATTCAACGCAATCCAATCCGAAAGACACTGCAAAAGCGCAGACCGAGGCCGCTGCTCACCAATCGACAGGAAGCGTGGGTGCAGCAAAACCAAAAATTGAGCAGCACAACAACCAAAAAGAAACGCAGCCAACCAAAACTGACGACAACGACACTTCAGACGAAGACAAGCTGCCGGTACCGGGCGAAAATCTGAAGCAGATACTGCAGCCTCGTCAGCCAGCAACATCGGAGCTCCTGAAAAATGCCAGTGAGCGGCTTGCCAGCGATCTACAACAAGCGCAGCAATACTTCGCCGCAAAACCTGACCCGCACACCAAAGAGCACGCGGCACTCAAGCAGGTTCTCTCAGAAAGCGTATTTCGCAATCTGAATACCGATACGCCAAAAAATCGCTTCCTTGAAAAACTCAGCGCGTGGATCAACAGCTTCTTTGAAAAAATCTCTTCATTCGGAGCCGGCGCTCCGTGGCTCGGCAAAGCGCTGCTGATTGGCTTCTTCGTTCTCGTCGGGGTCGCGCTCATCTGGTCGCTCATCCAATCGGAGCGGCGCCTGCGTTTGCGTCTCACGCCCGAGGTTGGATTTGTTCCCGGCTTCGGCGCAGCCTCGGCGCGCGATTGGCAACTGTGGCTCAAGGATGCAGAAGCCGCAGCGGCAGCCGGCGAGTGGCGCGAGGCGATTCACTTCATCTACTGGGCATCGATTTCGCGGCTTGAATCGCTGCGCCTGTGGCCGGCAGATCGCGCGCGCACTCCGCGTGAGTACCTTGCGCTGGTGAGACAAGATGACCCGCGACGCCCCGGCCTGCAAACCCTCACGCGCAGCTTTGAGCGCACCTGGTACGGCGGGCGCATGGCCGAAGAAGATGAGTACTACGCCGCTTCAGAGATTGCGAAAAAGCTGATTCAATCAGGGGGGGCGCGATGAGCCTCCTCTCTGCATTGGATAAAAAAGATCGCAAGCTTCTCTTCTGGGTTCTCGCCGCCGTGCTCGTCCTGGCTGTGCTCGCAGGAATCTTCAGCACTGAAAAAACAAATAACGAAAGCACGGTGCCATCGAGTTTTCTTGCTGGCCAGCATGGCGCGCGCGCCGCATACGAAACTCTGGCCCGCGACGGTTACACAATTGAACGCTGGGAAGAGCCGCTTGCCAATCTGGCAGAAAAAAGCGGGCCGGGAACAGTAGTCGTCATTGCCGAGCCGGGCCTTTTTCAAAATAAAGATACGCGCGCCCTGCGCAAGATTCTGGATCGCGGCGGAAGCATCCTGGTGACCGGAGAGCAAGGCGGAATGCTGCTGCCCGATGGAGCCAGCGCTTCGCCTGAGGACTTCACCTTTGCCGCCTGTCAACTCAAGCCCGAGGGCTTTGATCCGCTCACATCAAGCGGCGAAATCTGGATGATCCCCGCTGCGACATGGAAGCTCGGCAACCCCGCCTATCGCGTCGAGTACACATGCGCCGGCCAGCCCGCGGTCGTTGAATACAATTCCGGAAAAGGTCGCGTCGTCTGGTGGGCCAGTTCAACGCCACTCGAAAACGGCTCCATCAGCCGCGCAAATAATCTCGATCTGCTCTTGAACTCGATTGGGCCCGTTGAGGGCCAGCACATTTACTGGGATGAATCGCTGCATGGTGATGTGCGCAGCGTCTGGAGTTTTTCAAGCGGCATCGCGCAGACCATGCTCTGGTATGGGCTCCTCGCGATTGCACTGCTCATCATTCTGAGTTTCAGCCGCCGCAGTGGGCCTTTGCGCGCATTGCCCGTTCGCCCGCGAACCACACCGGTTGAGTATCTTGAAGCCCTCGGGTCACTTTATCAAAAGGCCGGCGCTGCCGAAACTGCGCTGGAAATTACCTGGGAGCGATTCCGCCGGCAGATGCTGCGTCTCTGTGGATTGAAGCCGACACTCATGGATGCCGCCGAGCTCGCCGCGATCATTCACACCCGCTACCCGCAATCCGATCCGAAATTGAAAGACGACCTGCTTGCTGTTGAAGAGGGCGTGAAGAATGGCGTCGCTTTGCCTCGCGCTGCGCTTAAACTTGCACAGACACTCTATCGCCATCAAACCCAGATCATGCTGATGGCACGCGCACAAAAAGATGCAACACCGGAATCAGAGTTCGGGCATTTGCGAGGTTAACTTTGATTTTTGCAATTGAATTTCAGAAAAAATTCACATGACAGAGAGACTGAAAATGAGTGAAGAAAACTTGAATCAGGTAAACCAGAATCAGAACGAGAGCAGCGCAGAATCGTACTCGCTCCAGTCAACGCATCAGTTGATCGCCCATGCGCGCACTGAGCTGGGCCGCGTTATCGCCGGGCAGGAGTTGGTGATTGAAGAGGTTCTCATCGCCATTCTCTGCCAGGGGCACGCACTGCTTGAGGGCGTACCCGGAATCGCCAAGACCATCATCGTCAAGGCGCTCGGCAAGCTTATCGGCCTGGGCTTTCAGCGCGTACAGGCCACGCCTGACCTGATGCCCGCCGACATTCTCGGCACCACGATTCTGCGCCCCGGTTCTGAGAGTTTCACCTTCCACGCCGGGCCCGTTTTCACTGACTTATTGCTGGTCGACGAAATTAACCGCATGCCTCCGCGCACCCAGGCCGCGCTGCTTGAGTGCATGGAAGAGCGCCAGGTCACAACCGATGGACAGCGTCGCCCACTGCCCAAATGGTTCACCGTTTTCGCCACGCAGAACCCGGTCGACTTTGAAGGCACTTATCCGCTTCCCGAAGCGCAGCTTGATCGCTTTCTTCTGAAGATTCGCGTCAACTATCCAAGTGCGGCGGAAGAGCTCATTATTCTTGAGCGCCATCACGCAGGCTCTGGATTCGGACTGCTCGAAGACATTCAGTTCAACACGATTCCTGAGTCGCTGCTCGAAGCGGCGCGCGCTGAAGTCCGAGCAATTCGGATTGAGCCCGAGCTTTACAACTACATTCTGGCCCTGACGCGCCGGACCAGAGAGTGGCCGACGCTCACGCTCGGGGCCAGTCCCCGCGCGGCGATCAGCGTCATGCGCGTTGCTCAAGCCGCCGCTGCATTCGAAGGCCGTGATTACATTGTGCCTGATGATGTGAAGCGTGCCTTCGTTCCCGTCCTCCGTCATCGCGTGATTCTGAAACCCGAGGCCGAGCTCGAGGGCTTCGATCCTGATCGTGTGCTGACCGACGTCATTGCCGCCACGCCAGTACCGCGTGCCTGAGAACTGAGAACTAGCCTTTGACACCAAGCCTCCATCCCGAAGCCATCAGCGCTCCAGCCAGGCGCAGGCGGCGTTTTGCCTTTGGGCTCACGCCACGCGCAATTGTGCTTTTGCTGCTCGGGCTGCTCTGGCTTTATCCGGGCTATTTTTACCCTGCCGTCAGTTGGGGATTTCTCGCCTGGGAAATTCTCGTTCTGTTGCTTGCCAGCTTTGACGCATTCAGCTTGCCAAATCCCGCACTCATCACCATAGGCCGCCGCTGGTCCAACGCGCCCGCGCTCGATGGCCACACAGAAATCGAACTCTCCGTTCTGCAACAGGGCCGCCGCATTCTCAACTGTCGTCTCATCGACGATCTCCCCATGGAGTTGGTCGCGCTCCCTGCAACGCATCGCCTGCAAGCTTTCCCCGGCATTCCCGCCACCGTGCGCTACTCCATCACGCCGACCGAGCGCGGCGATTGGACGGCAGGCTCCGTCTTCATTCGCTATCGCACGGGTTTTGATCTGGTAGAGCGCTGGGGCGTCGCCGACCTCGCGCAAACCGTTCGCGTCTATCCGGTTCTGCAAACCGGCGAGGAGCAGCAAATCTTTCTCGCCCGCAGCCGACAGATCGATCTGCAACTTCGCCAGGCCCGTCAGCGTGGACTTGGGCGCGACTTTGAAAGCCTGCGCGAGTACCGTCCTGGCGACGATCTGCGCGATGTCTGCTGGACCGCAACCGCGCGTCGCGGCGACCTCATCACGCGTCAGTATCAAACCGAGCGCAGCCAGGCCGTCTGGATCGTTCTCGATTGCGGACGCCTGATGCGTTCCCGGGTTGCGATGGAGATTGAAGGCCACTTGGACGCCGAAGCACTCGAACTCGCCGCCATTCACGCCGGAGAAAAACCGGATTCCGCAACCGCGAAAAAAGAAAAATCGCACGCCGCCGGATACGCGCTGCACGACGCTTCCACGCTCCACACCAAGCTCGATCACGCCTGCTCAACCGCCGTCGCCATGGCGCAACTCGCACTCTACTCGGGCGATCGCGTCGGCTTGCTCGCCTATGGCCAGGGAATTCAGCAGCGCGTTCTGCCGGGTCGCGGAGCTGCGCATCTGCGCCAGTTGATTGAATCCCTCGCGCAAGTGCGCGCCGAATCGAGCGAAGCAGATCATCTGCGCGCCACAGCCACGCTCAACCGTCTTCAGCCGCGCCGCAGTTTGATTCTCTGGATCACGGATCTAGCCGAAACTTCCATGCGCCCCGAGGTCATTGACGGAGCCATGCAATTGCTCAAGCGCCACGTGCTGCTTTTTGTCGCTATGGCTCAGCCCGAGGTCGACAAGATCGCCTCGCGTCGTCCGGAAAATGTTGAGCAGATGTTCCGCGCCGCCGCCGCGCAGGAGATGGTCAGCCGCCGTGAACGACTTCTCGCCCAACTCAACGAGCATGGAGCCCGCACTCTCGACCTGAATCCTGAAGCGTTGACTGCTTCAGTACTCAATCAATATTTGATGATCAAGGAACGTTCTTTAATTTAATGATTCTCAAAAAAAAAGGGCCGCCAATCTGACGGCCCTTTTTGCAATGCATTGATTTTTACTTGGTTGCAGGAGCAGCTTCAGCAGCAGCCGGTGCTGCAACAGTTGGCTTCGGCTTCGGAGCATCCTTTTTGGCTGGCGCAATAATCGCGTGCAGCGTGGTGCCTTCCATCCTCGGCATAAACTCCACAATACCGGCATCGCCAATATCCAGAATCAGCTTGTTGATGATGTTGTACCCAAGCTCGCGGTGTGCCATCTGGCGTCCACGGAAGCGCAGACTAGCTTTCACCTTGTCGCCCTCGGTGAGAAAGCGAATCGCCTGCCTCTTTTTGGTCTGGTAGTCGTGCTCGTCAACCGTGACCGAGAACTTGACCTCTTTGACCAGAATGATTTTCTGCTTCTTTTTGGCGGCGCGGTCGCTCTTTTCCTTCTCGTAGAGAAAGCGTCCGTAATCCTGAATGCGGCAAACGGGCGGAACCGCGTTAGGCGAGACTTCGACGAGGTCGAGGCCGTGTTCGCGGGCAATCTTCAGGGCATCAAATACAGTCAGGATGCCGAGTTGTTCGCCGTTCTCGTCAATGACGCGAATTTCACGCGCGCGAATACGGTCGTTGATGCGAATAAATGTTTTAGCGGAACGTTTATCGAGTGCGATGGTTCTCCTCCGGCAGCAGCAATGCTCTTTTTTGGCACTTCACAAGAGCAGTACTACGCACATCGAGTATACCATTCATGCGGTTTGGCTTTCAGGCACAATCACATAGCTGGCGTTCTTCTTGTGAAACTGTGCCGATTCAGGAGCGGCCATTGCCAGGAAATTCACTCTGCTATTGCTGTGGCTTTGAGCACTCCATCAACCCCGATTGCCGCAACATTCACTTTGAGCATCTGATTGGAGGGGAACTTGCCCTCAAGCTCAACCGGCAAAAAATTATCACTGATGGCATTTGTCTTTCCGCGTTGCGCCAACTCAACTCCAGTTGCCAGCGTGATCGCTTCCAGAGTGCACCCAACAAATCTCTTCCGATGAGCCAGGATTTTTTCTGCGGCCAACCCCCTCAACACGCTCATGCGCTCATCAACAACAGCTTGCGGCACGGGAAACTCGCGATGCAATGCCCACCCCGGCGTTCCCGGCCGCGGCGAGAAAGGGAAGAGATGCAGATAGCCATACGGCAGTTCACGAATCAGCGCGCAAGTTTCATCAAACTCCGCATCCGTCTCGCCGGGAAATCCGGCCATCACATCCGCACCCAATGTCAGCGCAGGGCCCACAGTTTTCACCAGCGCCTCAACCTTCGCCGCGTAATGCCAGGGGCGATAGCGGCGACGCATACGGCGCAGCACCGCGTCCGAGCCGGATTGCAGCGGCAGATGCGCATGGCGCGCAATGCGTGGAGCATGCTCGCCCATCAAGGAAATCAGCTCATCCGTCCAATCCATCGGCTCAATTGAGCTCAATCGCAGCCGAGGAAGTTCAGTTTGATTCAGAATCATTCGCACCAATGCGGTGAGCGAAGTAATCACTTGCGTCCGCGCAAAATCCCTGCCCCATCGCCCAAGATTAATTCCCGAGAGAACCAACTCCATGCCGCCCGCCGCCACAAACCCTTCAACCTGGCGCAGCACAGCCTCAGCTGCAAGACTCCGCGAAGCCCCGCGCGTCTGCGGAATCACGCAGAAGGTGCAGCGGTTCTCGCACCCCTCCTGAATTTTCAGATTGGGCCGCGTCTGCCTCTGTCCTGATTGCTTTCCATTGCCTGGCAGCACCAGTGCCTCTTCCAGAAACGAGTGCGCAAAGCGGTCATCCGCCAGAATCGCCGTCTTTCCCAGATTCAACAGCGCATGGACGGGAACGAGCTGAGACTCTTGCTGGGCTGCAATCGCTCGCGCTCTTCCATCGGCAAGCCCGGCAATGAGCCCCGGAGCCAGCGCCTTGTGGCTGTTTCCCACTACCGCGCGCACCCCGGGAATCGCTGCCAACTCTTCCGGCGCACGTTGTGCATAGCACCCCGTCACCACAATACTCGCGGCTGGATTCCTGCGATGCGTCCTGCGAATAAAGGCCTTTGCCGCGCGATCCGCCTCAGCCGTAACGCTGCAAGTGTTCACCACGACGACCTGCGCATCCACCGGCGAATTTTCCACGAGGCCTTCCGCGCGCAGACGATCGCCGACCGCCTCGCCATCCGCGCGAGCCGCTCTGCAACCAAAATTTTCAATGTGGAAGCCGGCCATCTTTAACCCGCCCACTGCGATTTTTTGAAATGCGGGCTCTTCAACAACTCCGCTTCAGCGCGTTTCAAATCCTCTTCCGTATCCACGCCAATCGTGTCCGTTGGAGCCTGCGCCACAACAATGCTGATTCCATTCTCGAGCAAGCGCAGTTGCTCAAGCTTCTCAATCAACTCCAGCGGCGATGGTGCCAGTTTTGCAAATTTTTCGAGCGCAGCCTTCCGGTATGCATAAATTCCCAAATGCTTCTGATAGCCAATATTTCCAGCCTGATCGCGGTCATACGGAATTGTCGCTCTCGAAAATAAAAGCGCACGGCCATCGAGTCCACAAACAACCTTCACTGCATTTGGATTCGTAATCTCTTCTGCACTGCAAGGCGTGGCTAGCGTTGTCACCTCAACCGCCTCATCAGCAAAAGGCGCCAACAGTGCCTGGAAGTGCTCCGGAGTCAGCAGCGGTTCATCGCCCTGAATATTGACGTAAATCTCCGCATCAAACCTCTGCGCAATCTCGAAGACGCGATCCGAACCGCTTGCGCAACTCGCCGAAGTCATCTCCGCAGGAATCCCGCGCTCGCGGCAAACCGCCAGCACCTCATCGGAATCCGTCGCCACAATCACCTGCTCCATCAATCCAGATTCAGAAGCCGCGCGCCAGACCCACTCGACAAGCGGGCGACCGGCCAACTCGCGCAGAACCTTGCGCGGCAACCGAGTCGAGCCAAGCCTTGCCGGCACAACCCCGAGAATGTGTTGAGATTGCATAGAGAAAGTGTAATTGCATACCACTCTCTCTGGCTTCAACTCTCATTAAACCGCCAAAGCCGCAATCTCTTCCTCAGCCTTGGCCACTCCCGCCAACGAGGCATCACCACCACGCGATTGGTTCTCGGCATGAATGAAGGTAATCTCCTGAATCCCCAAGAAACCAAAAATTGTCTTCAAATAAGGCTCCTGCTGGTCGAAGGCGCTTGCAGGTGTGTCATGCGGATAGCTGCCGCCGCGTGCCGTAAAGACGTAAGCTTTTTTCCCAGCCGGCAACAGCGGCGCCACGCCATTCGCTGTATAAGTGAAGGTTCGTCCCGCGCGCACAATCAAGTCAATCCACGCCTTCAGCGATGCCGGAATTCCCAAATTCCACATGGGCACGCCAAACACCAGCACATCGGCTGCAATCAGCTCATCCACAAGCTTGTCCGAGAGGGCAAGTTGCTGCTTCTGCTCTGTGGAACGCGCTTCAGCAGGCGTAAAAAATGCGCCAAGCGTTGACTCGTCAATGAAAGGAAGTTTTTCCAATGTGGTGTTGTGGTGGATCACTCTTCCATCCGGATGTTGTTCCATCCACTTCTCAACAAATTCCGCTGAGAGCTTTGTAGAGACAGACGCTGACCGAGGGCTGGAATCAATGTGCAGTAAGGTAGGCATGAAATTTCTCCTGAAAGCAGATTAGTCGTTTGAACGACTAATCTACATTTCTTTGGATGGCGTTGAGAAGAAGAAGGTTCAAATAAATATTATTTGAGCAGAGAATTCTTGGCTGTGATGGGTAAACCTCTTACTATCACGCGTCTGCGGTTTGACCTTCCGTCACAGCAGTTTGACCTGACCGTCAAAGCTCCTTAGAATCAATAGAGTGCTCGTTTGAGCGCGGCAGTGGAATACTGCGCGTTCACCCGCACTCCCTCCACACGGCGGAGTAGCTCAGATGGTTAGAGCGACGGATTCATAACCCGTAGGTCGGCGGTTCGATCCCGCCCTCCGCCACCAGCCTTCGCGCAAAGTGCGCGCTACGGCTCGGCAAGCCCTTATTTTGAGCAAAGTGCGCGCTACGGCTCGGCAAGCCCTTATTTTGCGCAAAGGCTGACCGAACGGCTGGGCTCAAATATCCCTCTGCGCAGCTTCTTTTAGACATGGGCGACGGGACAAAATGCGAAGTTCGCGACAGTGATATGTGGGCTTTGCGCTGATGCGATCAGCGCAAGGCCCATTTGTTTACCATTATCGGTCAAATCCTCACTGACAGGTACAGCCGGTGATCACATCGGTATCCATCGTGACCGCGCCATTGCGGGCAAGCGCTCTTCCCTCAAGATTCACACCTGTGGTGATGGTGATTGATGTCAGCGCCATAATGTTTCCCTTGAAATCGGAGTACGTTCCCAGAGTCGCTGAACTGCCAACCTGCCAGAAGACTCTGCAGGCACTTGCGCCGTTGGCAAGGATAATGTGGCTGCCGCTTCCCGTGGTGAGCGTAGACGCTATCTGGAAGATGAACACCGCATTCGGGTCGCCCTGTGCATCGAGCGTAAGGTTTCCGGTGACCGCAAGCGATGAGGTAGATTTATAGACGCCCGCTGTGAGTGTCTTGCCGACCAGGTCGCCGGAAACCGTAGTGGCGCCAGATCGCCCGGCAGCATCGATATATCCAGCGGTCAAAGCTGCCTGTGCCTGGGCTGCGGCGCTGTCTGCAATGTCGATCGTCCCGCTAGCCAGGCCCGGCGGGAATCCCGTCACAGCCGTACCGGGACTGATGCCCACATCTCCAGAGACCGTAGTAGACCCGGTATTCGTGACTGCAGATCCAGCCAGTACGGAGAAGCCGCCGATAAATGGACATAGCGCTACCATCTGCCCTTCGATCGTGCAGGGGCCAGTAGTAAAGGTCTGGGTATAGGGCGCGGCCAAGTGCACTTCGGCCATATCCGCGACTCCGGTGGTCACCATGATCGTGTACTTGGTATTCGGTGACAGACTAGCCGTGGGTGTGAATGTGGCGTTTTGATTCACCACGTCATAGGTCACGGTGCCGGCCACTCCTTCAATAAGTACGGTGTTGGGATTGATGGTGAGTGAATCCATCTGCTCATCAAATGTTACCGTGATCGACTGCGTCAGCGGCACGCAAATGGCACCTGCTGCAAGATTGACCGCGCTAACATCCGGTGGAGATTTGTCTATGGTTGCGCGGGTGGTGAATGTGAAATTGAAGGCTGTGGCAAGCGGGGATCCGCTTAAGTCCTGTGCGCCGGTTGTAATACTCGCACTGTAAGTGGTAGCGGCGGCGTAGTCCGCAGAAGCTTTGAAGTAGCCAATCATGTTGACTGCGTCATAAGTGACTTTGCCTGTTACGCCTGCTACGACAAAGGTGCTGGTGTTGATGCTTCCTGGATCCATGGGCTTGCTGAAGACCACAGCAATCGCACGGTTGGTGCCCACTCCACTCGTTTGGGGGACTACCATTGTTACTGTGGGAGCATCGGCGGGTGCCGTAACTGGCATACTCTGAACGCCGCCACAGCTTACCAGTAAAGGCGCTACCAGAAGGAGGATTGAATGCTTGAACCGCTGTTGAATTGGCATGTGACCCTTTCTACAAAGCCTGACGACTCGAGAGGAGAACAAACCATGCAGCGGGGTCAACGCCTCTAGGAGTATTAATAGATGAAATTACTTAGCTAGCGTTTAAGTTGACCAAGTGAGTCGATCAAGAAAATTATCGCCATTGCAATCCAAAGCGTCTGCTCATAATCGCTCACTTATGGTAAGACCCTTCAGTTAGTCTCGACTTCTTTTCTGCCAGCCAAGCGCCAAACCAGAGAATCCACCCTGCGCCACCAGATTCGGGCGCCATCCATACTCACTCAACCTCAATCAAATCAGATGCAAATCCTTACCACCCTTTAACCTGCCCATCAGTCTGGCCAATCACAGCCTCCCCAACCGCATCCTCACCAAGCCACAAATCTAACCCGTTAAGCCCTTTTGCGTTATCATTGCGTCTATAGATACGTGGGGCATTCCCCTGAGAAAGCCTCCATCGGTGGTGTGAGTGAATCGTTACTTTCAGCGTTTTGTTTTTATTGCCTCGTCGGTTCTATTTGCGACGGTCGTCCTCGGTTTCATTGCCGGAGAATTCGGCTGGCTCGGCGTCCGCGCCACCAGTGAGCAGGATGGCTCCTACAAGCAGATCAACATCTTTCAGGATGTCCTTCAGCGCATCCAGAGCGACTACGTCACCGAGCCCAACATGAAGAGCGTCGACTCGGGCGCGCTGCACGGTCTTCTCGAGTCGCTTGACGTCGATTCCAGCTATCTTTCGCCAACTGAGTACAAAATCTACAAAGAACGCCAGGCTGAGGGCAACGCGCAAGTGGGCCTCATCGTCTCCAAGCGCTACGGTTATGCCACCATCGTCACCGTTGAGCCCGGTTCTCCCGCTGATAAGGAGCACCTCGTCGACGGCGACGTCATAGAGTCCATCGATGGCCAATCCACGCGCGATCTCTCTCTCGCCATGATTCGCATTCTGCTTAGCGGCAAGCCCGGCAGCACGGTAATTATTTCTGTCGTGCGTGCGCAAAAGCCTGAAGGCGACAAAATCACCCTGACCCGCGCCGCAGTCGCAGACCCCGCATTCAGCGAGCAGCAACTCGGCGACGTCAACGCCCTCTACCTCAAGCCCGGCGTAATCACCGCCGAGCGCGTTGCTCAAATTGCCGACAAAATCAAATCCGAAGGCAAAGGCCGCAAGCTCATTCTTGACCTCCGCGATACCGCCATCGGCGAAGAGGCCCAGGGCATCGCACTGGCCAACCTCTTCGTCAAGCAGGGAACTATCGCCACTCTCTCGGGTCAAAAGTATCCCGTGGAAACCTTTACCGCCGACCCAACCAAAACCATCACCGACGCTCCGCTCATCGTCCTTGTCAATCGCGGAACCTACGGCGCAGCTGAAATCACCGCTGCCGCCATCGGCGACCTCAAGCGTGGCGACGTTCTCGGCGAGCGCACCTTCGGCGAAGGCACCATCCAGAAGACCCTCGACCTGCCCAACGGCGCCGTTCTCTTCCTCACCGTAGCCAAGTATCAAACCCCGGACGGCAAAAAGATTGAAGACGAAGCCGTAACCCCCACCATGATCGTTGGCATCTCAGAAGACGATCAGGAAGCCGACGCCAACAGCGGCAAGAAGGCTGAAGAGACCAAAAAGCCCGACGAGATTCTCGCTAAAGCCGTTGAACTCCTCAAGGCCCGCGCAGCTTCTCCAACCACGCCTACCGCTCCTGTGAAGAATTAATTCACACATCAAAGTTTAAATTCACTTACCCGCCGCGCCAGCTTTCAAAAAATCTGGCGCGGTTTTGATTGCAATTAAAAATCTCTCTTTGGAACTCCCTCTTGTACCCTCTGGTTCCGCTTGCACGCTCTGTGCATCCAGCGCGTTTCTTTGCGTGCTACGCTGAGCTTTGAGGCGGTTTTCACCGCTCGCTCGAAGATGCGTCAAGCCCTGATGAAAGCCGAAGCCTGGAGTAGCGTTGCCGAAGAAGCAAAATCCGTACAGCGAACTGGGCCTTGGCCGCAAGGACTGGCTCTTTGACGAGGAGGAATCCTCGCCGAAAGAATCTGCGCGCACTCCAACCCAGCCACGCATTAAAGATGAGCATGGCCTCTTCTCCTCCTACGGCAAAGAAGCACCCACCCGCAAAATAAAGCCGCCCCACCCGCCGCGTCTGAATCGCAAGCTCGCGGGCCGCTACGCCCTGCTCACGCTTGCCATCCTCGCTGTCATCACCGGCTCTCTCTCAGGCCTCATCCTCGTCTACTCCGCCGAGCTTCCTCAGATCCACGACCTTGAGCGTTACCGCCCCTCCACCACCACCGACCTCTACGATCAAAAAGGCCGCTTGATTGGTTCCTTCGCTCTCGAACGGCGCATCATCGTCAACTACGATGACCTCTCGCCTACTCTGCGCCAGGCCGTCATCTCCATTGAAGATAAAAGTTTCGAATCCCACTGGGGCATCAACGTCTTTCGCGTCGCCGGCGCCGTCTGGCACGACATTCGCAGCAAAGGCCGGGGTCAGGGCGCGTCAACTTTAACAATGCAGCTCGCCCGCAATCTCTTTCTCTCTTCCGAGCGCACCGCAACCCGCAAAATTCAGGAAGCCTACCTCGCCATTCAAATCGAGCGCACTTTCACCAAGGAACAAATCTTCACCCTCTACGCCAATCAAATCTATCTCGGCAGCGGAATGTACGGCTTTGAAGCCGGCTCTGAATTCTACTTCTCCAAGCACGCCAAAGACCTCACCATCCCTGAAGCCGCGCTCCTGGCCGGACTACCTAAAGGCCCTGAAGCCTACTCGCCTCTGCGCTTTCCTGACAAGGCCATCAAGCGCCGCAACCTCGTCATCAGCGAGATGGAGGAGGACGGCGCCATCACCCACCAGCAAGCGGAGCAGTCTCGTGAAGCCCCGCTCGGCCTCAATATTGCTCAGCCCGGAATGTCTGCCGCCCCCTGGTTTGAAGAAGAAGTCCGCCGCGAACTCGAAAAACGTTTTGGCACCGAGCAAGTCCACGAAGCCGGCCTCCATGTCGACACAACCCTCGATCTTGATCTTCAAGTCGTCGCTAATCGCGCCATCTCGCAAGGCCTGATCGACTACGAACATCGCCATGGCTGGAAGGGCAAACTCGAAAACGCGCTCAATGACGGCCAAACTCTCGAGAGCTTCCGCCACCCCGATTGGGCCGTCCACTACAAGCCGGGTGATTTTGTTCACGCGCTCGTCATGCGCGTCTTTCCGCAGGATATCTTCGCCCGCGTCGGCTCTCAAGAGATTCTCATCAAGCCCGAAGAGTGGAAGTGGACCGGCCAAAAGAATGCCGAGCTACTCGTAAAGCCCGGCGACGTCATCTACGTACGGCTCCTCGACGGCGTCGAAACCAGCGCCCCAAATCATCCTCACCGCGCCGCGCTGGAGCAGGACTCCGGCGTTCAGGGCGCAGTGATGGCCATGGACAACGCCAGCGGCGACGTTCTCGCCATGGTCGGCGGTCGCGATTACGCGCTCTCCGAATTCAATCGCGCGACACAAGCGGAAAGACAGACCGGCTCCAGCTTCAAGCCCTACGTTTACACCGCCGCAGTTGAAGACGGCGTCAAGCCCGACGACATCATCGTGGACTCGCCCATCAATTTCAACGGCTGGTCACCGCACAATTACGAGGGCGACTTCAAAGGCGCGATGACCATCCAGCACGCTTTCGCCGAATCGCGTAACATTCCCGCCATCAAGCTCGCCGATCGCGTCGGCATGCACAAAGTCGGCGACATGGCCCATCGCTTCGGCGTCACCTCCACCATTCCGCCTTATCTCCCCGTGGCATTGGGCGCAGTTGAGATATCTCTTGAAGAGCAGGTCGCCAGCTACTCCGTCTTTCCCAACGATGGCATTCGCGTCAAGCCGCGCTTCATTCGCAAGGTCTCGAACGCCGACGGCATCACGCTCTGGGAAGAGCCGCCCGCCATCACTGAAGTCATCAGCCAGCAAACCGCGCGCACCATGATGATTCTGTTGCAAGCCGTCACGCACTCCGGCACCGGAGCCGCAGCAGCGCAATTGAAGCACGCGGTCGGCGGCAAAACCGGAACCACCAGCGACTACACCGATGCCTGGTTCCTCGGCTTCACGCCTTCGGTCACCTGCGGCGTCTGGGTCGGCTACGACGGGCGTCAATCTCTCGGCGAAAAAGAAACCGGAGCCAAAGCCGCGCTTCCCATCTGGATGGAAATCATGCGTGCCGCCATCGCCACCGCCAAGACCGACGAAGCCTTCCCCGGAGATATGCCCGGCGCTGATTCGCCCGTCACTAATACTCCGCCAAATGAAAAGCTCGCAGCCAATCAACTTACGCCGCCAGCAGGGAAGAGTGCGCCAAAGCTTTTGACGAAGACACCAGCGCCACAGTCTGCAAACCCTCAGGCAAAATCCGCGCCTCAAGCTGCAAACCCGCAAACAAAACCTGTTGCTCAGCCGCCTGCCGCGCCTGCAACTCCCGCGCGTGCCACCACCCAAGCCGCACCTCAGTCGCTTCCCGTGCCGCCTCCGGCACAACAACCGAAGAAGCAAACCGTGAAGCCGGCATTTCCGCCGCGATGATTTTTGAATCAATTTGAAAGATCAAGAAAAGAATTCTTAGAGAATCATTTTTTTAATATCGATTAATTTTCCTGAAATATCTTTTCGCCCGCTCCACATCTTTTAATATCTGCGCCTTCAAATCTTCAGGCGTTGGCCATTTCCTTTCTCCGCGCAACCGATGCAGAAAATCCAACTGAATCCGCGTCTCCTCCTTCAACTCCACCGGCTCAAAATTCAAAATGTGCGACTCCACGGAAAATCCCGCACCCTCAAAGGTCGGTCGATTGCCAACATTCGTCACCGCTTCAAATCGTCTGCCTGAAATTATGATCGCCGTTGCGTAAACTCCAAATGCCGGCAGCAATCCGTCGTACTGAGCCAGGTTAATCGTCGGCACAATCAACTTCGATCCCACTCCGCGATCCCGCTTCGGATGCGATTCCACGCCGAAAACCCGTCCCAGCATCCATCGGGCTTGATTGAGACGACCTCCAGCCACCGCCGCGCGAATCGCGGAGCTTGAAACCTCCAACCCCGCGCGCCCACGCTTACTCCTCACATGCACCGCCTGATGCACCGTCACCGTGAAGCCGAATTCCTTGCCAAACTTTTCCAGCTCACCAACTCCAGCCTCCGCATTGCGGCCAAATCTGAAGTTCGCACCTTCATGCACTCCGCGCACATGGAGCGCATGCACCAGTACCCGCTCCACAAACTCACGCGCTGAAAGCGCTGCCAACTCCGCATCAAACTTCAGCAGCAGAATCGCATCAATCCCCGTCGTCGCCAGCCTTTCAAAGCGCGCATCGTCAGGCGTAATCAATTGCGGCGCATGCCCGGGGCTCAAAAACTTCTCAGGGTGCGGCGTAAAAGTTACAGCCACAGCCTTGGCTCCACTCGCACGCGCCTCACGCACCACTGCCGAAAGAATCTCGCGATGCCCCAAATGCACGCCGTCAAAATTTCCTATGGAAACAATCGCCGGACCAAAATTTGCAGGCACTGCCTCAAGTCCGCGAAAAAGGGGAATCATTTCAGCTGACTTCATGCACACCCCAACTCAATTTCAACTCGCAAGCCATCATGCGCCAGCTTGACTCCCAACGGCAGCGTCTTATTCGTCGCCTCGTGGCCCAGCTCGTGCGCAATGTGCGTGAACCAGGTTTGCCGCGCGCCAATCCGCTCAGCCCATTCCAGCGCTTGATTGAGCGTCAAATGATTCGGATGCGGCTTGTGCCGGAGCGCCGAAAGTATCAGCACGTCGAGATTGGTAAGTAATTTAAAGCTATTTTCGGGAATCGAACTCACATCCGTCAGGTACGCGGTCTTGCCAAATCTATAGCCGGTAATCGGCAAATCTCCATGCATCACCGGCACCGGCAAAAAATCAACGCCGTGAACTGCATTGTGCTCGACGACCGTCTCAATGCGAACCCGCGCACGGTTTGTGTAAGTTGCCCGCGGACTCAGCGTGTAAGCAAAGACATGCTCGAGCGTCTGCCTCGTTTCATCCGTCGCGTACAACGGAATCGCCTCAGCGCCGCGGTACCATTCAAAGCTGATCGGCCTCAGATCATCGAAGCCTAAAATGTGATCCGCATGTGAGTGCGTATAAAAAACCGCATCCAAATGCCTGAGCCCCACGGCCAAAGCCTGCGCGCGAAAATCCGGCCCCGTGTCAATCAAGACACTGCGCTCATTCCCGCGCACCGCAGCATCATCTTTCCAGCGAATCAAAATCGACGGTCTCAGCCGCTTGTCTTTCGGATCCACTGAAGTGCAAACCGCGCACTCGCACCCCAGGGTCGGCACACCCATCGATGTGCCCGTGCCGAGAAAAATGAGTTCGCCCGTCATTCGGCCTTCTTACTTTTTCACGCCCGGTGGCGGAGGTGGCACAGCAGCCTGCATGCTGATCATCTTCGTTAATTCAAGGAAGGCCATGCGCGCTTCATAGAGCACCGTCCGGGTCGCCTTGTCCTCGTCCTCGGTCAGATTTCCCTTGGTCTTCTCCGCCAGCACTGCGATCAAATCAATCGTCTGCCGCGCGCCGAGAATATCAATCCGTGGCCGCTGACCCTCCGGCGTACCCGCGCCCATCGCAATCATCGCCGACAAATAAAGTTGCTGAAGCAAGCTCTCATAAACAACCGGCGGCTGCCGATCCATCCCCGGATTCTGCGCGCGCACCAAATCATCGAGCCGCTCGCTCGCCGCGCCATACGCGCTCTTCTGCGCGTGGCTTTCTTCAGCGCTCGGCGGCTCAGGCACACGCAGCGTCTCTTCTGCCTCGGGCTCACTTGCTTTCGGCGCTTCGGTCGTCACCAACCGCGGACCACCGCCCGTCGCCCTTGTCTCTTCAGCAACGGCCGTTTTTTCAGTTGGCTCAGCCGAACTCGCACCACCGGCCTTCTGTTCCTCTTCTGCCTTCGCCTTGCGACGATCAATTACTTCAAACTTCGGACTCTCGCTCATGTTCTTCCTTTTTTCAGATTCATTTCATACAAAATTTTTCTAAATCAACTCATTCAAAGTTGGCGGTCCACTCAGCAATCGGGCCTGCCCGATTTTGTTTTCTCCGGCATCAAACTCCAGCACCGCATCCGGGGCCTCAGCTTCAGCCCGCATCATCGCGAACCCAAAACATCTCTCGCCAACCTTCACCGCGCTGCGCACCACGCCCGCCTCAGCACCCTTCCACTTCAGCGTGCATCCCGCCGCCGGCAACGCACCCGCAAACTCCACCTGCCTCAGATGCCTGTGGACATTTGCGCGCGAGTGAATCCGCTCCACAATCTCCTGCCCCTGGTAGCATCCCTTGCTGAAGTGCAGCGCGCGCATCTGCGAACTCTCCTGCGGCAGATCGCGCTCCACCATTTCCAAGCCGTAGCGCGGAATCCCCTCAACAATTCCCAGCATCTCCGCCGCCGCTACTCCCACAGGTCCGGCTCCCGCCTCACCGAGCGCCTTGCGCAACTCGTCTTGCGAGCCGCTCTCAATCCACAACTCATACCGCGGCACAATCGTACTAAACGCCCGCCTCACCAGTACCTCGCGCCCATTCCACGCGAAGAGCTTCTGGGTCAGCGTCTTTGCGGCCGTCGCAATTCCTGGCCCGGCAATTCCCACCCCGCCAAGCACTTTTTCCGCCATCGGTCCAAAAACACCAATCGCCGTCACGCCCTCAAACGGAATCAACTCCACATCATCCATGATGATGTACTTGTCCAGATGCGCGATCAGCCGCTCAACCTGCGCACTCTCAATCTGAATCTCAAGCTCGTCGGCACAGACGCCCGCAGTTGCGGCACCCACCTCACCGCGCCAAACCTCAAGATCACCCTGAATCCGTCCCTGCGCGTTCAGCACCAAATTCCACGCGCCTTCATTCACGTCCAAATCCAGCACCTTATTCGTGACCATCCCGCTCAGCCACCGGAATCTGTCACCCCCGCGCACGCGAAACCGCTTCAACCGGTTCAAACAAGCAAGCCCGGCCTCTGTCAGCAGCACAACTCTTTCCGCAGCCGGCACGTCCAATAAAGCAACGTCCGTACTGTCGCCAACGGCAGAGTTCTCAGCACTCACAATCGAATTTGGGGAGTTTTCAGTCATAAGGGGATGCGCGCGGAAACAGCAATCATCTTCCATTTCCCACCCTATGATTATAGCCTTGAGGGGAATTGCAGTATTCTGCCTCTTCTTCGATGCGGAATCCACCCCTTACGTCGCACAACCACAACCCGGCAATCACTTTCCCAGCCCCAATGAATAACTCGCAATCATCCAATGGAGATCGAATGAGCAACAATCGCGCATCACGCACCCTGGCCAACCAAATTCGCCTCGCATTTCTCTGCTCATTCGTCGCCGCACTCCCGCTCTCCGCACTCGCGCAAACTCCCGCGCCTCAATCCAAATCCAGCCCCACTCAATCCTCCAACCCAACCGTCACCCAGGCGCCCTCCCAGCCCTCCACTCACATCACCCCGGAGCAAGCCAAAGAGCTCTTCAAATCCGTCGACGATCTTCTCAATTTCGCCTCCAATGAATCCGGCCTTCCCATCCAGCACTCGGTCAAGCGCCGCCTTGTTACCCGCGCTGAAATCGAGGCCGACCTCAAGCTGCGCTTTGAAGATGACAAGGACGCCAAGCGCATGCAGCGCAGCGAAATTGTCCTCAAAAAATTCGGCCTCCTCGACCGCGATTTCAATCTTCGCCCCTTCCTCCTCAGCCTTCTCTCCGAGCAGATCGCCGGCTACTACGATGCCAAAACCCGCACGGTGAACCTTCTTGACTGGCTCGACGCCGAAGCTCAAAAACCCGTCCTCGCCCACGAGCTCACCCACGCGCTCCAGGATCAGCACACCGACCTGAAAAAGTGGGGCGACCAAACCCCCACCGGCATCGCCAAAAATCACCACGAAGACCTCGACCACATCTCCCGCGACGAGATGGACGACGCCCGCGAAGCCGTCCTCGAAGGTCAGGCCACCGCCGTCTTCACCGACTACCTCCTCAAGCCCACCGGCAAATCCCTGATCAGCGACCCTGAAGTTGTCGACCTGCTCAGAAGCCAAATTTCGGCCGCGGACCCCGGTTCTCCGGTCATGGCCCGCGCGCCGCTCATGCTCTCCGAGTCCATGCTTTTTCCCTATCGCGACGGCCTCAGCTTCGAGCAGGACATCTGGATGGACAAAGGCCGCGACGCCGCTTTTACCGGCACGCTCGACCACCCGCCCACCTCAACATGGGAGATACTCAACCCACTCGAGTATGAGAAGCACCACGCCCCCGCCATTCCCCAGATGGCCGACTTCCACCCCCTCCTCGACCACCTCTACAAGCCTTATGACATCGGCCAGATCGGCCAGCTCGACCTGCAAATCCTCCTCGAACTCTTCGGCGGCAAAGACGCAGCACGCGACCTCACCTCATCCTGGGATGGCGGCCTCTATTGGGCCGGAGCGCGCCGTGATGCAACTGAAGCAGAGCTCGCAACCACCCGCTCCGTTGCCATCTTCTATCTCTCCGCGTGGAAAAACTCCGACTCCGCCAGGCGCTTTGCAGAAATATACTCGGGTGAACTCGGCCACAAATACTCCGGCCTCAAGCATGACGAAGCCCTGAGCACTGGCGCAACCGAGGTCTACGTCACCAATGAAGGCCCCGTCACCATCACCACCCGCGGCCATAACGTATTCGTCACCGAGAGCATCCCGCTGGAGGAAGCGGGGAAGCTTGCGATGCTCATGCTCGACGCGCAGGGAACGGGCGAACTCAAGCAAGCCAGGCAGAGCTCACCTTCTCAACGGATTGATAAGAATTCGGATGCCCCAGGTCTCGCTTTTGAGACCATAGATTCAGAAATATCCCGCGACTCTCTCACAGGCAGCTTCGTCCGCTTCTTCTCCAACTGCGGCCTCATGAAATTCGCTCTCAACGCCACAAAAGCCCTGCGCTGATTGGTTTTTCGTGCGGTAGACCGGGGATTTATCCCCGGCAATTAAATCCCTTTAATCGAAGTATTTAGTTGTACAGATTGAATTTGGTTATAGATTGCATTCATCTCAGAGTTGTTTTCATAGGGTGACTCTCATGCCATTTCCGCAAACGTGCCCGAGTTTGTAATAACTCCTCATTATTAAGGAAAGATGCAGAATCATCTCTAGCGTTTTCTACGTACTTTTGATTGATAGCGTTTTTTTCGTACTTTATACTTGGGTTTTCAACATTACTCGATGCTGCGAGAGACAGCCAAAAATATGATTCTATGAAATTTTGTGTCACTCCTTCGCCGTCATGGTACATGGCACCGAGGTTGTATTGGGCAGGTGCATAACCCTGTTCGGCAGCCTTGCGAAACCAAGCAGATGCTTTCACCGCATCTTGTGATACTCCCATTCCATCACGGTAAAGAACCCCAAGATCATATTGTCCGAACATATAACCTTGTTCGGCCGCTTTATGAATCCAGAATGCAGCTTGCTCAATATTTTGTTGTACTCCTTGGCCTTCTTTATACAGAACACCAAGGTTGTATTCAGCCGCACCATAGCCCTGATCAGCGGCTTTGCGAAACCAGAATGCAGCCTGTACGTTATTCAGCGTCACACCTTCGCCGAGGTGGAAAAGAATGCCAAGTTCTGATTGTGCATGAGCATCACCCTGTTCTGCTGACTTGAGAAACCAGTCAGCAGCCTGAGAGAAGTCTTGAGGCATTCCTTGGCCATCGCGGTATCTAATGCCAAGATTGTATTGTGCCGTTGCGTTCCCGTTGGCTGCTTTTTGTTTGAGTACAGCTAGACTTTGGCCTCTTATGCCACAATTAGAAAGGCAAAAGATCAGTAGAGCGAAAATGTAACGCTCGGATCCATGACAGAGTTTCAGCACAATACACCTCTTAGAATTTCGTAGTAGGAAAGCACGGGATTTTCAGACAATGAGCTAAAACTGTTTTATACCCTCGTGCAGTTTCAACTTTCGTGATGTAAAAGGCATTTAACGGATCCTGTACGATATAAAGAATTCTCTGGTTCACATGCTTAAGGGCCCACGATTTTGCTTCACCTAATGTTTTGCGACTTCCGCAATGTTTCATAAAGCAATAAGGAAATTCAGTCCAAACGGTAAACGCGTTCGCTGGATCTTTAAAATCTATCCCTTCTGTGGGTGCATCACGAACGATCTTCTCAATAACAAGTTTAATTTCAGCGTCCATAAAAAACCACCTCTTTAAAATGATAGGTTAGAAACCAAACATCTTCAACAACAAACCTTGAGGAACCGAGTTCTGGCCTATCGTGTTACACCAGATTCGACAATTTGACATGGTAGTCGTCCGTTCTTTAACAGGCATATATATTCGTCGAGAACCTCTTGGTAAATAGTGAATTTATTTGGGGAAGTTAAGCTGTCATACTCTCCAATCTTCCGGTATTGAATTTCACGATCTTTGTTACGATATAACTCCGTAATACATCCACAATTCTTGCACCGTCGTAATGTACTACCTACATTGAGACAAACTTTTACAATGTCAATCTCGGTCATCTTGACCTGCGTTGGTATTACCTCTACCAGATTCGGGTGAGAGCAGGTTGGGTGAATGCAAGTAAGACTTGGTTTCTTCTTGGGACTAGTTTCTCTATCTCTTGCAACTACGGGACGTCTGCTTCCTCGCATTGTTTCACCTCACAAAAGCATGATGACACCGTTTGTTCGATCCCCGCTACAACAATCAACAGAATTTGCAATGCTTTTTATCACCAGCTTTCTCCACCCCCTCCATTTCCAACTTTTACTCAACTGAATAATCGCCGCAATGCATGCACACCTCAGCCTCAAGCTCCCCCATTGCTGTACTATTTCTGTTGCGAACTTATCTCATAGGAGTCACTCATGCAGCAAGCCTTAGAAAATCTCGAACCGAAATCCATTTGGAAGCACTTTGACCGCATCGCAGCCATCCCCCGCGCCTCAACCAAGGAGGCCGCCGTCCGCCAATATGTACTGGACGAAGCCGCCCGCCTTGGCCTCAAGGCCACACAAGATGCGGTTGGCAACGTGGTTGTCAGCAAGCCCGCCCGCCCGGGGCGCGAATCCGCCACACCCGCACTCCTGCAAGGCCACCTCGACATGGTCTGCGAGAAAAACGAGGGCACAGCCTTCAACTTTGACACGGACGGCATCCGCATCCTGCGCAAGGGCGATTGGCTCACAGCCGACGGCACCACCCTCGGCGCAGATAACGGCGTTGGCGTCGCCACCGGGCTCGCCGTCATGGAGAGCAACTCCATTAATCACGGGCCGCTTGAATTCGTTTTCACGATTGACGAAGAAACCGGCCTGACCGGCGCGTCTGAGTTTCCTGCCGGCGTGCTCAAGTCAAAGTATTTTTTCAACCTCGACGGCGAAGAAAAAGGCACGCTCTGCATCGGTTGCGCCGGCGGACTCATCACCAAGGCCCGCCGCGCCGTCAAGCTGCAGACGCCCGCCGCCAAAGCCGCTTTCCGCATCAAGATCAGCGGACTGCGCGGCGGCCACTCCGGTGTTGACATCCACCTCGGTCGCGCCAACGCCATTCGCATTCTTGGCGCAACACTCCAGGCAGTGCTCGCCGAGTTGCCAGCCGAAGTCGCCGACCTCAAAGGCGGCAGCGCGCAGAACGCCATCCCGCGCGAAGCCTTCGCAGTCATCGCGCTCGACGCCGATCACACGGCCAGGCTGAACCAGATTCTCTCCCGCTGCCAGAGTGAGCAGCGCACCGACATCGGCGCATTTGACCCGGAGATCACCATCGCCGCTGAAAAAACTGACCTGCCGACCAAGGTTATGGCTGCTCACGATTCCCGCAGCGTCGCCGATGCGCTTGCCTGCCTGCCTCACGGCGTCCTTGCCATGAGCCCCGACGTTCCCGGCCTGGTGCAGAACTCCACCAATCTGGCAATTATCACCCTGACCGACGGCGTGATAGAGATTGTTACCAGCCAGCGCAGCGCCATCGAGAGCAGCAAGCTCTCAGCTGCAAACCTCGTCGCCACCGCTTGCCGCCTCGCCGGCTTTGAGACCGAGCACAGCGGCAGCTATTCCGGCTGGAAGCCCGAACCCAATAGCGAGATTGTCCGCCAGATGCAGGAAGTGCACAACAAGCTCTACGGCAAACCCGCCGAGCTGGTCATCATGCACGCCGGCCTCGAGTGCGGCACAATCGGCGAAAAATATCCCGGCATGCAAATGGTGAGCCTGGGCCCGCAAATCGAAAACCCGCACAGCCCCAATGAGCGTTGTCAGATCTCCTCCGTCGAGCCCTTCTATCAGTACCTCTGCGCCGTGCTGGAGGCGATTTAACTGGCTGCCTCATCCTTTCCAAGCTTTTGCGGGGTACTTCAGTTCTGACCACCCGATAATGATTGGTTACCCCGGGTCCCGTTCACGGACCCGGGATTCAATAATCTCAGACCTACAAATATCTACAGTTTTTTATTGTTTGCAAATTAAGTAGTTTGGTGATAATTTTGTGCGTAATTGTAGTACAGAACTAACCAGTTGCAAATCTATCACGGAGGAAATGATGAAGAATTTTATGTTTGGCATGATGACGCTTGTATTCGCGGTTTTGTTAATAAGTTGCTCAAATGGCTCTAACAGTTCAGGCAATACTGGTGGTTCTGGTTCATGTAAATCAGGAAATGTGTGTGCACAAACAACATATACGAATGCTAGCCTTACAGGTAATTACGCATTTGTGAATAATGCTAATACTTGGATTGGAGCAATTACAACTGATGGTAATGGAAATATTACATCTGGAACAATCACTTATGGCATTACAAATTCATGCACTGTGTCAGTCACAGGTACATATGAAATTCAAAGTAGTGGAGCTGGAACTGCAATATTGAATTTTGCATCTGGTGGTAATACCCCATGTGATTCAACGAAAATAAATACGCTTCAAAGTATTCTTGGTGGAGCATACAATATTGAGGTATCTCAGCAAGGTTCTGAAATGTTTATGGTCAATAGCAATCCAGAAACGAACATTTTATCAAAGCAATAATCTATTTTCAGTTACATATTGGTGCAGGCTATCCCATCCTTTCCGCACTTTCACGGAAAGGATGGGATTCAAAAACCTTCACGCCAACCCGCCAAATATGCATGCAACGCGGGCACATGCCAACTTGCAAAAACCATCCAAAATTTTCGCCCATCACTTATCGACATAAAAAAACAAAAAGGGGCCGGATTTCTCCGGCCCCTGCCCCCTGAGCCCTGTCCCCTGGGCCCTGTTTTAATTATCCCCACTCAACAGCGACCCAACAATCCCGCCGATGACCGCGCCCCCGCCAACATTGCGCGCATCATTGCCGGCCTTCGGCAGATACGGCACCAGCGCATGAGCCAGCCTTGAGAGCGGCAACGTTTGCAGCCAGATCGAGCCCGGCCCCGTCAGCGCCGCCAGAAAAATTCCATCCCCGCCAAAGAGCGCGTTCTTGATTCCCGGCACCGTCGTAATGTTGAAGCCAACCGACGATTGGAAGGCACCCACATGGCCCGGATGCACGCGCAAGGTCTCGCCCGGCTTCAAGTCTTTTTGGATCATTTCGCCTGAAAGTTCCAGCCACGCCGTACCTTGCCCGGAAAGTTTCTGCAGAATGAATCCATCGCCGCCAAAGATTCCCGCGCCCAGCGATTGCTGAAATCCAATTGTCAAATTCACCTGCGGCGTCGCGCACATGAAGCCATGCCGGTGCACCATCAACTCGCTTCCCGGCTGAATCTCCACTGGAATAATGTGCCCCGGCATTTTTGCCGCAAAGCTCACCGAGCCCGGCGTTCCAACCGCCCAGTACTCGGTCATGAAAAGGCTTCCGCCGCTCGCCACGCGCTTGAGCGCCCCAAAAAATCCGCCTCCGCCGCCGGCCTGCGTGTGCGTCTTCATCTGAATCGACGAAGTCATCCAGGAGAGCTCGCCGCTCTCCGAGTAAATGCTTTCATTCGGTCCCAAATCAATTTCAAGAACCGGCAACACTGTGCCCAGAATATTCGCCTGCATCGCTCTCTCCTTATTCAAGAATCCGGTTTGTTCAAGCTCCAATTTCGTAGCTCAGTCTACAGGCTTAATCCGCGCGATAGTGATAATTCTGCTCAAATTCCTCAAATATCTCGCATTGCGGCCACGGTCTTGCTTCGCGGTAGGCAGGGGGACTTTATCCCCCGCAACTGAGAATTGAGAATTGAGAATTGAGAGCTGAGAACTGGGAACTGGGAACTGAGAACTGGGAACTGAGAACTGAGAACTGAGAACTGGTAACTGGTAACTGGCAATTAAATTCATCCCTCGCCCTTTCTCCACCGTCTATCTCCATAGTTTCTGTGCGACGATTGAACTGTCCACATTTCAGGGAGGATTCCGCCGTGCGCTCATTTCGCCCCGCTCTCATCGCGCCGCTGCTCATAGCGTCAGCGCTTCTCGTTGCGCCCGCCCACTCCCGCGCCCAGGACAAAGACAGCTTCACCCCCATGGCGATGGACTCAGGCTTTGGCAAGATGGATATTCACGAACCCGCGATCAAGCCCGAGGAGATCATCAAAAAATTCTCCGCCAAGGAAAGCGAGTTCAGCAAAGCCCTCAATAATTACACCTACCGCCGCACCGTCAAACTCCAGGAATACGACGACGACGACAAGGTCGATGGCGAGTATTTTGAAGTGGATGACGTGATCTTTGATTCCACCGGACGCCGCACCGAACACGTCGTTCTGGCACCCACCATCAGCCTTCAGCGCATCGCCATGTCGCCCTCTGATCTTCAGGACATTCAGCACAACCTCTCCATGCTCCTGACCACCGAGGAGATTGCCAACTACGAGATCAAGTACGTTGGCAAGCAGGGGGTAGACGAGGTCGATTGCTACGTTTTCGACGTCACGCCCAAGATGATCGACAAGAAAAAACGCTACTTCATGGGCCGCATCTGGGTCGATTCTGAAGCCATGCAAATCGTCGTCACCAACGGGCGCATTCTTCCCGACGACACCCGTAAAGGCCACGAAGATCTCCATCCGCCCTTCATGACCTGGCGTCAGCAGGTAGACGGACACTACTGGTTTCCTGTTTACACCATCGGCGAGGGAGTGCTTCACTTCACAGGGGGCAACGGCTACATGGCCCAGGACGTACATATCCGCCAAACCATTAAATACACCGACTACAAGCAATTCCACGCCGACGTCAAAATCGTCTACAACGGCGAAGAACTCGACAAGAACAAGCCGGACAATCAACCGGCCAAACCGAAATAAAGCAGCGTCAAGCGTCTAGCGTCAAGTTCACATTGATTCTCATATGAGCTGGCAATTAAGAAAAAAAGTTTTTGAATTACAGGCGACGGTAGACTGCTGATTCAACCGCAATCCCTACTGGCTAGACGCTACTCGCCAGACGCTGTCTTTTCGCGTTCTTCTTGACACATAGCAGTGCCCACATTTCTTATCTAAGCAGGCCTTTGCTGAGGGCCCGGGAGTACTCTGCCCATTTGAGCAGATGAAAAACCCCGGGATCTGGCACAGGCGCTCTGTCGAAGTGGAGTCTGGTTTCATTTAGCGGCCATTCAAGTCGTTTAAAACCAGGAGTAAATTCCCTTAGACAATTTGGGGACAAATTTTTCGGCTCCCGCAGGTTTCGCGCCTGTGGCCGGCCATTTTCGGCTCCGGGTTCATCGTGACTCCCAGTCCGAACGAGTAAAGGATGAGTGTGGCAACTTTATTGGCAGTATTTCTGGACGCGCAACCCGCAGGCGGTGGAATTATCGGATTTCTTCCACTTCTGCTGATTCCCGTGCTTTACCTGATGTTGTTTCGCCCTCAGCAGAAGCGCCAGAAGCAATGGCAGCAGATGCTCGCCAATCTCAAGTCCGGTGACCGCGTGACCACCTCCGGCGGCATCAAGGGCGTCATCCTCTCCCTCAAGGACGATTCACTCATCATCCGCGTTGCCCCTGACAGCATCAAGCTTGAAGTCGCCAAGGGCTCCATCGCTTCTGTGACTCAAGAGGATGATCAGATTCAGCAGAGTTGAGAGGTCATTCGTGATTCCCGCCCATGACCTGAATAGAAGGCCACGGATGGGGCATCAAAAAGTTTTTTTTGAAAGAGTAGTTGAGTTTTGAATTTTTGGATTTGAGAAGCGAGAAATGAAGAAGAACCTGAATGGCAAAGTAATTCTGATTGTTGTTGTGATGCTTGCCTGCATCTACGGCATCTTCGGTATACCGGGCGGATTCACCGGCAAGGACATCAAAGCCGCTATCACCAAGCACATCCATCTGGGGCTCGATCTCCAGGGCGGCGCTCACCTGATTCTTCAGGTGGAAGTCAAGGAAGCCGTGAACTCGGAGACCGACAACGCCCGCGGCCGTATTGAGCAGGATCTCAAGACCGCCAACCTCGCAGTTGCCCAAGTCATCAAGCCAGATCCAAATAATCCTCAAATCATTCGCGTTGTCGGCACCGCCCAGACCAAGGGCGCTGATGTGCATACCTTGCTCGACTCCAAGTACTCCAATGAGTACGACATCGCAAGCAGCGGCACTGACAACACGTGGACTCTAACCATGAAGCCCAGCGTCATGGCCGACCTTGAAGAGAAAACCGTTCAGCAGGCCATTGAGACCATTCGCGATCGCGTGGACGAAATCGGCGTTGCCGAACCGCAGATTGAAGAGTACAAACTCGGCGCCAACCAGATTCTCGTAGAACTCCCCGGCGTCGATGACTTTGACAAGGTCAAGTCCATCATCCAGAACACCTCGCGCCTTGAAGTTCACGCCGTCGTCGGTGGCCCCTACAACAGCGAGCAGGAAGCGCTGGCCACAGCTGGTGGTTCACTGCCGCCCGATCAAATGCTGGCACACTTCAACGGCATGAGTGGCTCATCGAACGACAGTGTCTATCTTCTGACTCGCGAGTCGATCGTCTCCGGCAGCGACTTCCGCTCCGCCGATGAAGGCGTTGACCAGGCGGGCCGGCGCGATGTCCGCTTCACGCTGACGAACGAAGCAGGCGACCGCTTCTACGATTACACCAGCAAGAATGTGGGTCACTCCATGGCCGTCATTCTCAGTGGACGCGTCCGTGAAGTCGCCACCATTCAAAGCGCCATTCGCGACACCGGCGAAATCACGGGCACCTTCAGCAAGGAAGAAGTCGCAACGCTTTCCAAGCTCCTGCGCACCGGCGCACTGCCTGCCTCGCTCACCGAGCTTGAGACCCGCATGGTCGGTGCATCGCTCGGTGCCGATTCCATCAGGCAGGGCGTCACTGCTGCCATTGTCGGCGTCCTCGTCGTCATGGCTTTCATGCTCGTCTACTACCGCGGCTCGGGCATCAACGCCGACCTCGCGCTGATTTTGAACCTCATCATCCTTCTCGGCTTCATGGGCTTCTCGGGCGCAACCCTGACCCTCCCCGGTATCGCTGGAGTCATTCTGACCATCGGTATGGGCGTCGACTCGAACGTGCTGATCTTTGAGCGCATTCGAGAAGAACTCCGAGCCGGCAAGGTGCCCTCGGCAGCAGTGGAGCAGGGCTTTGGACACGCATGGCTGACCATCGTCGATACCCACGTCACGACCATCGTCTCGGCTGCCATCCTCATCATCTTCGGCACCGGTCCGGTCAAAGGCTTTGCGGTTACCCTCATCGTCGGTCTTCTGGCAAACCTCTTCTCCGCTGTCTTTGTCTCCCGTGTCATCTTCGATGCTCACCTGAACAAGAAGCAGCCCGGCGAGGCGCTGTCGATCTAAGTTTTCTGTTGGTGCCATTGCAATCCGTGGCGATTTTGTTTTGAAGTTTTTTTGATTTCAGACTCGCGAGGCTCTCGACGGGTCAATGTAGGAAGGCGAATTCAAGTGGAACTGTTTCGTAATGTAAATGTGGACTGGCTAGGGAAAAAGTGGTACTTCCTCGGCTTCTCGTTGATCTTCAGCATCGCCGGCATTGTCTCGATGGGCATGCACTACCAGAAAATCGGCAGCCCTGTTCCTCTCGGCGTTGACTTCCGCGGCGGCACCGACATTCAGGTGCAATTTAATGCTCCGCCAAACGTTGAGCAGATTCGCCACGCCATGGACGCCGCCGGCATCAAGAATGCGAGCATCGTCAACTACAACGACCCATCGGCCAAAAATGAAGTCCTCATCAGCCTTCCGCGCAACAACGACGAATCGCAGCTTGACAGCGGACGCCAGCGCATTGATGACGCTCTCAAGACAGCCTACCCGTCTTCCTTCACCATCCGTAATGTCTCTGTTGTTGGCCCTACAGTAGGCCGCCAGCTTCAAGTGAAGGCTTTGCTGGCCACGCTCTATTCTCTGCTCGGAATGCTCGTCTATCTCTGGTTCCGCTTTGAGCTCATTTACGGTGTTGCTGCCGTCGTCGCCGTCTTCCACGACACGCTCATCACCATTGGCGCATTTGCATTGACAAATCAGGAGATCTCACTCACCGTCATCGCCGCCATCCTTACCCTCGTCGGTTACTCAATGAACGACACCATCGTTGTCTTTGACCGCATCCGTGAGAACCTGCGCATGAACCGCCGCGAGACACTCGCCGACCTGGTCAATCGCAGCATCAATCAAACTCTGAGCAGAACTGTTTTAACCTCTGGTTTGACGTTTTTAACCGTGCTTTCGCTGTTTATCTACGGCGGCGAAGTCCTGCACGGCTTTTCTTTTGCCCTCGTCATTGGTATTTTGATTGGAACCTACTCGTCGATCGCAGTCGCGGCACCGATGTTGGTTGCCTATCAGGAGTGGCGTGGCAAGGGCGGTAAAAAGGCTGACCTGCCTGCTATGAAAAAGGCAAAGGCCTAGATTTCCACGCGCCGGAAGAGGTTTCTTTCGCGTTTGTCTTTGCAACCATGTGCTGCATCTGATATAGGTGTTTTAACACCACGTAAGTTCTGAATTGGGACGCGGGAACATTCTAGAACGCAGTGGTGTCTAAGACAGGGAAAACCAATCCCGAAACGAGGCCGGTTATGTTTGAAGATTCAACGTTCGAATCCGGAGGAAGGATCAAGACGAAGGCGAAGGTGTGGATGGTTCCTATGTTCATCCTCAACGGTTCGATCCTTCTTGTGATCATCCTGATCCCACTGATTTACCCCGAGGCCTTGCCCAAAGCAGCCTTGACGACGCTCCTCGTTGCACCGCCTCCCCCGCCGCCGCCACCCCCTCCACCACCCCCTGAGGTGCAGCCCGTCCTTCATGTGCCGGCGGAGAT
>VFSW01000268.1_pt1 | contig 73068 bp, 70 predicted proteins | sample 5358111 | NCBI WGS metagenome assembly VFSW01 (sample SAMN11554181, study PRJNA540505) | mine drainage metagenome | isolation source: sediment from site ElyBrook_90M | place: USA: Ely Copper Mine, Vershire, VT | collected 2017
CAACCGCGGACATTTTGAAATGTTTATGCCCCAGACATTTTCGATGTTTATGACATGCCCTAATACTTCGTACTCAGCGCGCGTCGGAATGTGCTATTATTGACTGGGGCGCCCAATCGGGTGCCACCATCGTTTTTGGGACCAAGCGATTGAATGCGAAAGTGCAAAACAAACCCACTAAGTGCTTGATTTTCAAGGCTTTTGGCATTTTCCATGAGCGCAGAGAGAACCCAAAGAAGCCACCAGGGGTCCTTGCCGTGAGCCTGCCCATCGTCCGCAGAATGGGCATTTACACAAACGAAGCCACCCGCGAAGGTGAGAGGGGCACCGACAGTGAAAATGCAAAAACAAACCCACTTCGGACCGCTCGCAAATGGATGGAAACTACCAAACGAGGCCAAATGATCGAGGGAAATCGGACTCTTTTCAAGTCGGGCGTGCGCGAAAATGGCGGATGGGAACCGCCAAGTCCTTTCCCAGTCACAACGCCGCGACTATCGACGCGTCGTCGGTAATTAGAGCTCCCGCGCGCGGTGGTCAACAGAAAGCAGGTGCTATTTCAACAGTCGAGATTCTTTGGCTGCGCGCTTCGCGCTCACCTCAGAACAACGTGGGACTGTCGCTTTCGATAACTTGGAGTGGACGGCTGCTACTTCATGAACAAATCGCGCAGCCACTTCACCGTCGCTTTGCGGCCGACCCATGCAAGCGCGGTCGTCAGCGGAATGTCCTTCGGGCACACTTCGACGCAATTCTGCGCGTTGCCGCAGTCCTCGATGCCGCCCTCGCCCATCACGCCGGCGAGGCGCTCGTCTTCGTGCATCGCGCCGGTCGGATGCTGGCTCATCAGGTAGACCTGGCCCATCACCGCGGCGCCCATGAACTTCGAATGCGAGTTCACTTGCGGGCATGCTTCGAGGCAGCATCCGCAAGTCATGCATCGCGAGAAGAGATACGCGAACTGCTGCGTCTCGGAGCTGATGCGCGGGCCGGCGCCGAGGTTGTAGCTGCCGTCGATCGGAATCCATGACTCGGCGCGCTTGAGGCTCTCGAACATCTTGGCGCGGTCAACCCACAAATCGCGGATGAGCGGGAACTTCGACATCGGCTCGAGCGTAGTCGGACTCGGCAGATTGGTCGCGAGCGCGGTGCAGGCCTGGCGCACGCGTCCATTGATCACCATCGTGCAGGCGCCGCACACCTCTTCGAGGCAGTTGGCGTGGAATACCGGCGCCGATACGTGCTTGCCCTGCCGCGTCACCGGATTGCGGCGAATTTCCATCAGCATCGAGATGACGTTGTGATCCGTCTTGTACGGGATCTCGAATTCCTGCCAGTAGCTCGCGGACTCGGGAGAATCCTGCCGCTTGATGTTTAGGACTATCGTGCGTTCCGCCACAAAACCTTCTCCTGTCAGCTTCCTACTATCTGTAGAATCCGCTTCCGCTACGCGGCCTTCGCTTTCTCGTGCGTGGTGTCGACATCGTAACGGCGCGCGCGCAACGGTATGAGACTGGTGTCCACGGCCTCCCATGAAAAGCGTGGACCGTCGGATGACCAGTTCGCCATCGTGGTCTTGAGGAAGTTCGCATCGTCGCGCTCGGGGAACTCGGGCTTGTAATGCGCGCCGCGCGATTCGTTGCGGTTGAGCGCGCCAATAGTGATGGTGCGCGCGAGCTCCAGCATGTTCCATAGCTGGCGCACGAACAGCACTTCCTGATTCGCCCACTTGCCGGTGTCGCTGAGCCCGATCTTTCCGAAACGATCTTTCAGCTCCAGGAGCTTGACGTCGGTCTCTTTGAGCTTGTCGTTGGTGCGCACGACCGTGACGTTAGCGGTCATGACGTCGCCGAGTTCGCGCCATAGTGCGAAGGCGTTCTCATTGCCACTGAGTTTGAAAATTTGATCGAAGTCCTCGCGCTGACGCGTGGTCTCCTGATCGTAGATGCGCGAGTCGCTCGGCGCAGGATGCGCTTTGGCGTAGTCGGCCATCACCGGCGCGGCGACCATGCCGGCATAGATGCACGATAGCAGTGAGTTAGCACCCAAGCGGTTCGCGCCATGATACTGGTAATCAGCCTCGCCGCCCGCGAACAGGCCCTTGATGTTGGTCTGTTGGTTGTAATCGCACCACAGGCCGCCCATCGAGTAATGCATCGCCGGGAAAATCTTCATCGGCACCTTGCGCGGATCCTGGCCGACAAACTTCTCATAGATTTCCAGAACTCCTGAAACCTTGGCATTGAGGATCGCCGGATCGATGTGGCTAACGTCGAGGTACACCAGCGGCTGGCCATCGACGCCGAGGCCCATATCGTAGATGACCCGGAAGATCGCGCGAGTCGCGATATCGCGCGGCACCAGATTGCCGTATGCGGGATACATCTCTTCGAGGAAGTACCAGGGCTTGCCGTCGCGATAGGTCCAGACGCGCCCGCCCTCGCCGCGAATCGATTCCGAAATGAGGCGATTCTTGTCCTCGCCGGGCACCGCGGTCGGATGCACCTGGATGAACTCGCCGTTGGCATAAGTCGCGCCCTGCTGATACGCGGCACCCGCGGCCGAGCCGGTATTGACGAGCGATTGCGTCGAGCGCCCAAAGATAAGGCCAGGACCACCGGTCGCGATCATCGTGGTATCGCCGCGAAACGCACGCAGCTCGAGCGAGCGGTTGTCGATCGCGCAGATGCCTTTGCAATCGCCCGACTCATCGAGCACGACGCTGGTCATCTCCCATCCTTCGAACTTGCGAATGAGACCAGCGACCTCGTAGCGGCGCACCTGCTCATCCAGAGCGTACAGAAGTTGCTGACCGGTAGTGGCGCCCGCGAACGCCGTGCGATGATGCTTGGTGCCACCGAACCGGCGGAAATCCAGCAGGCCCTCGGGCGTGCGATTGAACATCACGCCCATGCGATCGAAGAGGTAGATAATGCCCGGCGCGGCCTCGCACATCCCCTTGACAGGAGGCTGATTGGCGAGGAAGTCGCCGCCGTAGATGGTGTCGTCGAAATGAATCATCGGCGAGTCGCCCTCGCCTTTGGTGTTGACGGCGCCATTGATGCCGCCCTGCGCGCATACGGAGTGCGAACGCTTGACCGGCACGATCGAAAACAGATCGACCTTCTCGCCCTGCTCGGCCAGCTTCATCGCGGTCATCAGACCCGCGAGGCCGCCGCCAACGATGATGTGATTTCCAGGCATCTGTAATTTCTCCTACGCCGGAGCCCTGAAAGAAATTAGCGTCACCACCGCCATCACCGAAAACGCGAGGAACAACGCAACGCATGCGCGATTGACCATGGTCTGCGCGCGCGGTCCGACCGTGAGTCCCCAGGTGATGCAGAAGGTGAAAATTCCGTTAGTCAGATGATACAGGCATGAGATGGTCCCAACGATGTAGATGAGCAGGATGACGGGATTCATCATGAAGTCGTGCATGCGCGCATAGTTGGTCTCGACGCCGCTCATATAGAACCATCCGCGGGTGGTGAAAAAATGAAACAGGATGAACACCAGCGCGAGGATGCCGGTGATGCGCTGCAGTGTGTATTGCAGGTTGCGCTCGTAACCGTAGTTCGAGACGTTCGGGTCCGCGGTCATCGTGATGATGACGCCATAGACCGCGTGATAGCTGATCGGAATCCATAGCAGGAGCGCTTCGACGATCACCTGGAAGGGCAAGTTGCGGGTGAACTCGCTCTCTTTCCACCACGCATCGCCACCGTGAGTCACATACGAATTTTCGAAGATGTGGAAAAACAGGAATGCGCCAATCGGCACCAGTCCCGTCAGCGAATGGAGTCGCCGCAGAACCCAATGGCGCTGGTCCTCCGCGCTAAGGCGCGCGGCTCCGACGCTTGCTACCGCTTCTTCAGCCATGATTTATCCCTACGCCGCGAGAACTTTGTCCATCGCATCGACCAGCTCGCGCACATGCGCAACCGAACCGTCGAAAGATTTCTTTTCCGCATCCGTCAGCGCGATCTCGATGACGCGCTCGACGCCGCCTGCGCCAATCACCACCGGCACGCCCGCGAAGAGTCCCTTCACGCCGTATTCGCCGTCGAGGTACGCGGCACACGGCAGCACCTGCTTGCGATCGAGGATGTAGGCCTCCACCATCTGGTAAACCGCGGTTCCCGCCGCATAGTAAGATGAGGTCTTCATCAGGTTGACGATTTCCGCGCCGCCATTGCGGGTGCGCTTCTCGATTTCCTCGAGGCGTTCCGCATTGATGTACTTCTCGACCGGCACACCGCCCGCGCGGGTGTAACTCCGCACGGGCACCATGTCGTCGCCGTGGCCGCCAAGCACCATCGCCTCGATGCTCTGCGTCGACACCTTCAACTCCATCGCGAGGAAAGTTCGATAGCGCGCCGAATCGAGTACGCCCGCTTGCCCGACGATCATGTTCTTCGCCAGCCCGGTCACGCGCTTGAGCTGCGTCACCATCGCATCGAGAGGATTGGTGACCGCGATCACGAAAGCATTCGGCGCATGCTCCTTGATCGCCTTGCCGACGGTGGTCATGACGGCCGCGTTGATCTTCAGCAGATCGTCGCGGCTCATGCCGGGTTTGCGCGGCGATCCCGAGGTCACGACGATGCAGTCCGCGCCCTCGATAGCGCGGATGTCGGTGGCGCCGGTCACGTTCACATCGACATTGAGGACCGGCGCCGATTCGAGCATGTCGAGCGCTTTGCCCTGCGGCAGTCCATCGATGATGTCGTAGAGAATGATGTCGCCGAGCGAACGCAGGAAGCATAGATGCGCGCAGGTCGCGCCGACATTTCCCGCTCCGATGAACGCGATTTTTTTCCTCGCCACGGTTGCTACTCCGATACGCGCGGCCATCCGCGCGGACTAAAGCCTAGCTTATAATCGAAAATTTGTTAATCAGGCAATCTTAACTACGATTTTACGTGCACCGATGTCCGTCGGTGTCCCCGACCATCGGACTGGACCTTACTTAGCAGTCATTTTAGGTGAAGTGAACAGGGCGTGACGGATTCATTTTCTTTCGCGCGCATCAGCGGGCAGCGGTTTTCGCGGCGCTTGTGGTAGAGTGCGCCCCTACCCCAACACTTAAGCGACCGTCCAGACGGTCCCAGCTGAAGGAGGATTCCATGAAACTTTATTACTCACCCGGCGCATGTTCCCTTTCACCGCACATTGTGGCGACCGAGGCCGGAGTTCCGGTCGAAATGGTTAAGGTCGACCTCGGTAAGCACAAGACCGAATCGGGCGAGGACTTCAACGCCATCAATCCGAAGGGCTATGTGCCTACACTCAAGCTCGATGACGGAACGGTCCTGACCGAAGGCCCCGCGATCGTGCAGTACCTCGCGGATAAGAACCCCTCGAGTGGACTCGCGCCCGCCAATGGCACCGTCGAACGTTACAAAGTCCAGGAGTGGCTGAACTTTATCGGCACCGAGTTGCATAAAAACTTCGGGCCGTTGTTCAATCCCGCGACGCCTGACGCAGTCAAGGAGATGTCGAAGGCCAGCATCACCAAGCGCCTCGCCTATCTGAATGATCAACTCGCGAACAAGCAGTACCTGATGGGCGACAAGTTCACCGTCGCGGATGCCTACGCGTTCACGATCGTAAACTGGACCAACTTCATTAAGATGGATCTGAAGCCCTACCCGAACCTCGCCGCATACATGGGACGAGTCGGCGCGCGCCCCAAGGTCCAGGAGACGCTGAAGTCCGAAGGCCTGATGAAGTAGATTCTCGCGCGAAATCGGGCGGCCCCGCGGTCGCCCGATCCTCTTCCTGTGCGGCGATGCACACCGCCGCAGCTTTTTCCGCGCATTCCCCAAAATCGCGCAGTGAGGTAAATCGATCCTCATGGCCGAAAATGTCTCTCCTCCGATTCCATCCGACGGTACGCCGAGTTTGCGCGCGATGGTGCCCGATTTGGTCATCGATGGCGCCTTGCCCGCGATCGCGTACCAGGTCCTCACGCGCTATGGAGTAGCCGTGGTGCCGGCGCTGACTGCTGGCGCAATTTTCCCGATCGCCAACATCGTGCGGAAGTTTATCGCCAGTCGCAGTCTCGATCTCATCGGCGCGATCGTGCTGCTGTTCCTCGCGATCGGCGTGGTCACCTCGCTTCTCTCGGGCAATGTATTTTTCGTCCTCATCAAGGAATCCTTCATCACCGGTTTGGTCGGCCTGCTGTTCCTTTCGTCGTTGCTGTGGAAGCGCCCGATCATCTTCTATTTCGCGCGGGAGGTGATGGAAGCCCAGGGGCCCGAACGCCTCGCGTGGTGGAACGGCCTATGGGAGCGCGCGCGCTTCCGCCGCACGATGCGCATCATGAGCAGCGTGTGGGGCGTCGGCTTCGTCCTCGAAGCCGCCCTCCGCGTGGTGTTCGCGCTGACACTAACGCCAGGCACCGTGGTCATCCTGTCGCCCATCATGGGCATCGGCACTACGATCGGTCTGATTGTCTGGACGCGGAGATATGGGCAGATCGTGCAGGAGCGCGCGAATCGTGAAGAAGCGCTGGCCTCCGCAGCACAAGCATGACGAAAGAGTCGGCATCGCTCGATCGCGCGGGCGAATTCATGTGGCGCAATGCGCGATTGCTGGAGCGCACGATATTCGCCCATGCGTTCCTCGATGGCCCCGCAGATGCGGTCACTGTCTCGGTCCTCTCGGGCCGCGATCCCGAGGGCGCAGTCGCTCTCCAGATCATCGGCAAGACGCGCGTTTGCCGCCGGAATGCAGAATGTTATGATCCCCGAGTCAGTGCAGATGTCAACGCGAGATTCCCCCTGCCCATGTGGTAGTGGGAAGAGATACAAAAAGTGCCACGGGAGGGGACGACCGGGACCTCCAAGCATCACTTTCAACGTACCGGTCCATGGACTCCCCGGTCAAAATGGCCGGTACCATTGCATCCCGCAGTTCAAGCCCGGGGATCCGAAGAACGCGTTGCCGCCAGAAGGCTCGCCAGGTGATTACCGCGTCGTCTTTACCCTCGGCAAGCCCGGATACGCGCTCCTACCTGAAAATCAAATCAATTCTGCGGACCATATGAGCGGAGCGTCACATCTGCGGTTTGCTGGCCCAATGAACATCGACGCCACCCTCGAAACTGGCGAAACGATTCGGTGCGTCTTGGAAGCAAACTCCGGCGGGCTTCTCGCGAAGGTGTCTCTCACCTGCGCGGCGAGTAGTTCGCAGGACGCTTACTATAAGGGATATAGAGCCGTCGTTCGATTTCTAAGCTTTCTGTCCCTACGTTTCGACGTTCCTCTGCATATATACCAAGTGGATACGACTGAACTAAGAAATGGGGCGTTAACTTTCACTCACCGGAATCCTCATCTCGAAATCGCTCCAGTAGGTACGTACAATTTTGTTTACAAAGAGGAACTTCGGGTGTTCGCGAGCCTGTACCGAGAAGCCCTTATTAGCGAGAGCAGTGCTTACCAGTTCCTTTGTTACTATCGGATTGTGGAGGGACTAAAAAAGCGACGTCCGATGCTCGCGCGGGAGGCTAAGAAACAGGGAACCAGTTACACTGAGCCAGCGGAAATATACCCGGCCAACGCGACAGACGCCGTTGCGCTCTATAAGAAGGTGTTTCCGGTAAAACTGCCGGACCAGCAGATTATCGAGGACAGCTTGGGCCTGCCAGAAGCGTTGGGCAGGAGCTTCGAAGATCTTATCGACAAGCAACTCAAAGAGATTCGCGATAATATCGGACACACCCTCATACAGAAGATAGAAGAACTGATCTTAACAGACGATCCATTGTCGCAGGCTAAAGTTGAAAAATGGTTGCCGCCCCTAAAGCTCATGGCTAGAACCATGCTACTGAATGACTTTCCCGCTGGGTTCTGAGTGGACTACCTGCCTTCCCCGATTCGGCGACGATCAATTTCGCCGTCACGCTTAACCTCGAGGACTTGCCCTGCCTGAGCGGGTGCGGCCGCCTCTGACCGGTGCATCGAAGATCACTTCAGAATTTGAACGAACTCCACCGGCACGCCGTCGGGGTCTTCGGTGTAGAAGCTGCGTGCGTTGCGCGCGATCGCCACAATCCCCGAAGTGATTTTCACATCGCCGCGCGCCTGCACCTCGGCAAGCTTGGCCTCGATGTCGGGCACACCGAAGCAAAAGTGCGGGCTGCCTACATTGTTATGATGCAGGTCGAGCGTGGTTCCGCCGCCTGCCTCGTATTCGAGGAGTTGCAGCATGAACGACCCGGCGCGCAGATGCACGGCGCGAAGGCGCGCACCGGGATTGTTGGTGAGCGTATCGAGTTCGGCGCTCTGGCCGAATTGGATTTTGCCCGGCGTCATTCCCGCGACATCGCGATAGAAGGTGAGCGAGCGGTCAAGATCTTTCACGGTAAGTCCGACATGAAAAAGTTCCGCCATGGCATCCTCCGATGGAACGCAACCTACCACGCCGAGCGCCCTCCGCAATCAATCTGAAGATCGTAAATCCGGCGCCGCTAGGGTGCGTGCGCTCGCACGGTCGCATCTGATGGAGCGAAGTCGGCGAGCATCCACTCGCAGAGAAAAAACCATCCGGTGAGCAGCAGCGTGCCGAGGCCCACCGCGAACGGATAAATCAACGTCGGATTCGTCATCACCATAGGCAGTAGCGCGACCGCGAGCGCGGGCGGCACATGTAAATCCAGCGTCCGCAATACAATGATGCCCCATCCCATGCAGAGCGCCGCCGTGATCGGCGTGACGCCGAGGAACTTCCAGAAAATGAAGCCGCCCAACGCGGTCAGGAAGCATGCGACCGGCAGCATCAGCGGACGCTTCGCCCACGGGCAGACATCGGGATGCACGAACATCTCGAATCCGATGACCACCAGCGGTGGAAACAGGATGAAGCGCCATCCGGTGATCTTCACCGCCAGCACCGCGACCGCGACGAATGCGAGCAGCGCGGCGAGCTTCTCCCACCGCGCGCGAACAGGAGCCGCGACTTCATGCGTGAGGTCTTCCGCGACTTCCTCGTCGCTTTCGACGATTGGCAACTCATCGCGGGCAGCGTAGCGCTTCCACGGAATCGAGAGCGCCGCGAGCAGCACCGTCCCGAACATGATTCCCGGCGGATACCACCAGCTCGTCACGCCGAGCACCAGCGGCAGCAAGCCGGCGGAGATCGCAGGGGCGACCGGCGAGCGCAATCCAAGCACCACGATGATCGCGCCGATCACGTTGAGCAGCACCGAGAAAAATCCATACGGCATTGAATTCGTGATGACGATGCCGATCGCGCCGGTGATGACCGGCGTGATCGCCACCATGGTCGGGGAGTTTGCCCAGGTTCCGTGCGGGCGCGTGAACACATCATGCGAGAGCGCGCCGAGTTCGGGAAACAGCACATAGAACGCGCCCGTCGCATTCGCCACCAATGCGATGAAGGCGATGTAGACCAGCGAGATTATCTCGGCGGCGATGCGACGGCGCGGCGAAAGCTCCATCGTCAGGGCAAGGTCAGCTCGCCGCGCATCACCTCGGCGCAGTAGCCTCCGACGCGAACATTGTGAACGCGGGTGCCTTCGAGGCCGGCGCGCACGAAGATGTCGCTGGGCCGTTTCATCTCGACCCCCTGCGTGATGACCACCTCCTGCTCGGGCTTCGCGAGGCCATGGCGCACCATCCACGCCGCGGTGCATCCGGCCGCCGATCCGGTCGCGGGATCCTCGCCGCCATAGAAGAGCATCCGCGAGCGCAGGTCCGGGGCTTCGGCGCCATCGCGCACGACGAAGTAGAACTGGCGCGCATCGGTGTTGCCGAGGTAGGCATAGGCCTTCTTCAGGTCGAGTGCGATTCGCTCGAGCGTCGCGATTGAGCGCAGCGGGACGATCGCGAATGCGAACCCGGTCGAAACGGTCTGAATCGGAAACGCAGTGTCGAGGTCTTCGAGCGATATGTCGGTGGCTTTCGCGACTGCGTTCGGATCATGAATGCTGCCGAAATCGGGATTGCGCTGCATCATCTCGCCGAAGCGCCCATCGGGCGTGGCCTTGAAACCGACCGGAATTTTTCCAACTTTGAGAGCAAGCACAACCTCATCGACGTTGCGTGTATTGGCGATCACCGCCGCCGTGCCCAGCGTAGGATGTCCTGCGAACGGCAGCTCCTCCGCGACCGTGAAAATTCGCACCTTGATCCCCTCGGCGCGTTCGGTCGCCTCGTCGCGTGGAAGGATGAAGGTGGTTTCCGACAGGCGCGTTTCAGCCGCGATGGCCTGCATCTCCGCGTCGCTCAGTCCTCGCGCATCGGTGAAAACCGCGACCGGATTTCCTGCCAGCGCGCGCGAACTGAACACGTCGACGGTAACGAATGGAAATTTCCGCATCCGATGGATCTATCGGAGATCGCGAAGCCATTAAACCTGTTTTGGTTAAACCTAGATGTGGAGCTCTTCGAAGACGAGGCGATTGTTCTCGAAGCGGGTGCGCGCGAGTGTCGAGGCGTCCAGCGTCGCGGGATATTTTCCAACCGCGATGAACGCGGCCAGTGCCTGTCCGGCACCGTAGGATTGCATCACGCCGCGGCCGCTGAACGAATGCGCCTCATAAACCGACGGCGCGGCGAGCCCGACGATGGCGCTGCGATCGGGCGAGACTTCATAGAGACCGGCCCATCCGGTGACGTGGCGCAACCGCTCGCATCGCGACATGCGCGCATACATGCGCGGCCAGATTTCCTTCTGAAAGAATTCCTCGCCGTCGTAATTAAAATGGTAACCGGGAGTCTCAGGCGGAGAATATCCCGCGAGGATGTGCTGCGCCTCGTTGTGAAAATACAGCCCAGTAGTATCGACGATCATGCCATACGCCGCGAGGTTGAACTCGCGATTGTCCACGACGCTGATCTGACGGCGAATCGGCTCGCTGTAATCCTTGAGGCCGAGTAGGCGGAGCACGTTGCGCGACCACGCGCCGCCCGCGATGACGACGGAGTCTGCTTCCAGCTTCTCCAGATGCCCCTCTTCCGCTTCGCCGGGACCGTCCTGCGTCATCATGCGCATCAGAGCCGCGTCGGTCATCGGCGCGTCGGCATGCCAGGTGTCGACGCGGACGCCATCGCCGCTGTTGTCGATCGCATAGATGTAAACGCCGTCGCGAAACCGCGCGCCCAGCTCCTTGGCGCGATCGCGATAATGATTCTTCAGCAGGTTCGGATTGATGAGGCCGTCGCGCGGTGAGAACGTCGCGCCCTCGATGCCCTCGAGGCGATCGATCTCCGGCACTCGCTGATGCACCTCATTCGCCGTCAGCGTTTCAATCGGATGGCCGAGGCTGCGCTGCAAATCGATGTGCGCCAGTGCCTTCGGCCAGGTTTCGGCATCGTAGAGCCAGAGGTAACCCTTCTGCCGGAAGCCGACCTCGCTCGCGATGCTCTGGTAGTACTCGATCGATGCGCGACACAAAGTGATGTTGACGGCTTCCCACCAGGTCGCGCGCACGCCGCCGGCATTTTTCTCGCTCGAGCTCAGCCGCCCTGACAGATCGACATCGATGGTGAGAGTGCGCTTGCCGCGCTCCGCCAGCGCCATCGTGATCGAGCTGCCGACGATCCCGGCGCCAATCACGATCACATCGTATCGAGACGTCGCGCTCACATAATCATTGTAGAGGAATCGCGAAGATGGTGCCTTCCTTGAAGGTGCCGCCCAAAACCGTCATTCCGTACAGCGCGTTGTTCAGCATGATGACGTTGTCGATGGGTTTCTCGCCGTCTGGGTTGCCGGCGAAGTTGTGCAGGATCGAGAAGTTGTTTCCATCGGTGCTGAGGTGGAAGACGGTTCCCTTGTTCGAGGCGCCGCCACTGGCAGTGGTGCCATAAAGGTCGGTGCCGTTGACGAGAAGCGAGCCGTAGGGATTCTCGCCGTCGGTCGTGCCACCGGCGAAGGTGTGCAGCAACGTAAAGGAACTGCCATCGGTGTGGATGCTGAAAATCACACCGTCGTTGGATGAGCCGCCAAAGGTCGTCATGCCATAGAGGACGTTGTTGGCATCGAGGACGAGGTAACCGTGGTCGGTGGTCGCGCCATCATGCGCGCCGCCAAAAAATGTGTGCAGAATCGTGTAGTTGGAGCCATCCGGATCGATCGAAAAAATGACTCCAGATATTTTGAATTTCTTTTCGGCGACGGGTTGCCCCTCCAAATTATAGCTGGCGCTACCTATCGAGCCTCCCTCCTTAGTCATCCCGTACAGATGCGTGCCGTCATAGGTGAGGCGGCCATGTGGATCGTCGCCCTCGCTCGATTTGAAGTTGTGCAGGACCGTGAAGTTCGAGCCGTCCGGATTCACCGAATAGATGACGCCATGCTTATGCGAGCCGCCCGCCGCCGTCATCGCATAGAGAACATTGTTGATGACCACGAAGCAGCTATGTTGCTGGTCGCCGCTCTTCGATGCCAGGTCGTCCAGCTTCACGTACCCGGTGCCGTCGCCATTGATGCTGAAAATCGTGCCGCCGCCCTTGCCGCCCTGCAGCGTCGATCCGTACAGCACTTCATCGAACAGCGTCATCGCATCATGACGGGGATTTTCGCCGTCATGCTTGGAGGACGGGAAGGTGTGCAGGATGCTATAGGTGCTATCGCTTGGGTCGAGGGAGAAGATTACTCCACGGGGCTTTAGTAGTTTAGACGTGCCGCCTGTACCGCCTTCTCCCCATCGACCTTTGGAGATTGGGAAAGCGGCGGAGGTCCTGCCAAGCAGGATGCCATCGACATCGGTCAGGGTTCCCTTCGGTTGCGCACCATCGCCGACGGCGGTCCCGAAGGAGTAAATCGGCGCGCTCGAGGAATCGGCCATCGCGTAACCGGCAATTGCGATGAACGCCAACATCGCGACTGCGCCAATCGTCTTAATCATCGTTCCCCCGATAACTAACTGTGGCACAACATCGCCCGATGTACACGCTACACGGCCTCTTGTGCGGGCGCTATGATGCCTGCCAATTTGAGAATCGGCGGCATCACCGCACTTGGAGAGCCGCACAAGCATATGTGCACACTCGCAATCTATTTCCAGATGACCGATGACTATCCGGTCGTGATCGCCGCCAATCGCGACGAATATCTCGACCGGCCCGCCGCGAAGCCAACCACGCTGTGCGCGCGGCCCCATGTCGTCGGAGGCAAGGACCTGCGCGCCGGAGGCACCTGGCTGGCTGTCAATGAGTATGGCCTCGTGGTCGGGCTGCTCAATCGCCGCACCGAGGCGCCGCCGAATCCCGATGCGAGATCGCGCGGGCTGCTCGCGCTCGATGCGCTCCGATGCCGCACCGCGCGCGAGGCTGCGGACTTTGCCGCCCATCAGCGCGCGCAGGATTACAACCCTTTCAATCTGCTGATTGCGTCGCGCGATGCCACCTTCGTCGCCTACAACCGCATCGAGCGCATCGAGGTGGTGCAGCTTCAGCCGGGATTCCATCTGCTGACCAATCTCGATGTCAACGATTTCGAGTGTCCGCGCATCAGCGCCTCGTACGAGAAATTCGCCGCACTCGGAAAGGACGTCGGCTTCCGGCGCGATCCCCTGTTGCGGCGGGTTCAGCTGCAAACTCTGCTCGCCGATCACAACACGCAACTCGATCCGCGCTCTGGCAGGCCTAACTCGATTTGCATGCACCTCGACGCCTACGGGACGCGCTCGTCGAGTCAGATTTTCGTCGGCCGCGATGACGATGACATCGAGCACTACTTCGCGCCCGGACCGCCATGCAAAACCGCATACGAGCCGGCCGATGTGCCGACTCAATCGGAGGGTTCGTCGTTGCTGAAATAGCCCGCGATCGCCGATACGATGAAGCATCCGATCGCAATGGCAGCGCAGGCGAGAAAAATCGAGGCCAGAAACGGCGGCTCGATCACGAAAAACAGTATGGCGCCGGAAATCATCGCGAGCACGCTGGCGATGATCGCGACCACGATGGAAACGCCTCGCAGTTGCTTCATCGCAAATATGCCCTTGACCGATATGGACCCGGACGTGTACCCGATGATGTCATTCGCACGTGACCAAACAAATGTATAAACGCATCCCTCTCATCGCCTGCCTGATTGTGGCGATCGCCGCCGCGCTTGCAAGCGCCCCCCTGACACTAGCGCAGCAGCCTCAGGAATCTGGGCTCTCATGGCAACAGCGATTCCTCGGCATCCTGCCGCTGGTCAAACCCGATCCCAAAGACCCGGTGGTCGTCACCGTCAATGCCGCGCCGATTACCCTCGCACAGGTGCGGGACTACGCGAAGACCGAGCAGCGCCTCATCAACGCGAACACCACCGAGGAGACGCGCGCGGTCTTCAAGGATGCGATGGAGAATCTGATCAGCCGCCAACTCCTGATCCAGGAAGCGGAGAAGCGCGGCGTCAAGATTCCCGAGGGCGAGGTTGCCCAGCGCGCGCGTGAATTCCAGATCCAGGGCATCGGCGGCGAGACGATGTCTTCGACCGGCAACGCGCCGGACCAGATCCTCCTCAACCAGGTTCGCGGCTCGATGGAAATCGAGAAGATGTTCGACGAGGAGTTCCAGAAGCATAAAGTCGCGCCGACCGAACAGGATATTCAGCGCTATTACGATGAGCACAAGGATCTCTTCGTGCAGGATCCCGGCGAGGTGCGCATCTCGCACATCGCAATCAAGCTGCCGCCCAATGCCACCGACGCGCAAAAAGCCGAGGGCATGAAGCGCATCACCAAGCTGCGCGACGAGGCGCTCAAGAGCAGCGACTTCGCGGCGCTGGCAAAAGCAAATTCGGAAGACAAGCCGACTGCGGAGAAAGGCGGCGACCTCGGCTACTTCACCAAGGGGCAACTTCCGCCGGTGGTCGACCAGCTCGCGTTCTCCACGCCGGTCGGGCACGTATCGAGCATCCTGCAGTCGAACATCGGGTTCAGTTTCCTGAAGGTCACCGATCGACGTGGCGCGTCTTACGCGCCGCTTAGTGCGGTAAAGGCCAAAATCGCGATGGTGCTACTGGACTTCAACGAAGAATACATCGTGAAGAACATGCTCAAGGGCCTCGCCAAGGAGGCGAAGATCAAGTTCAACAAGATGCCGGGGGAGCCGGCTGATTCGCAGGATACGCAATCCTGATCGCTAGCGCGGAGGCCGCGCATAACGCGTCGGATCGGGAACTCCAGCGTCGCGGAAACCTTGCACACGCTCGGCGCACTTGGTGCATTTGCCGCAATGACGCGAGCCGCGGGGGTTCGCGCAGGTCAGCGTCAGTTGCAACGGCAGCGCCCTGCCCTTTCTGATCACGTCGGACTTTTCGAATCCCTTGAATGGGGTCAACACTCGCAGTGGAAGTTCCATTCCGAGTTTTACCGTATGCTCAAACGCGCGGAAGAATTCCGGGCGCGCGTCGGGAAACGGATTGCTTTCCAGCGGCGCCATCGCGATCTCGCCGATGCGATTGCGCGCGCAAAACATCGCGGCCTTCGTCAGCAGGCTCAGGTTGCGACCGGGGATATAGTTCGGTTCGATCGCGGCGCGATAGCCCGGGACCTTGCCGTTCACGCTCCAATGATCGCGCGTGATGTCGACGATGGGAAAATCGAGTACTGCGACCGGCTCGATGGTGTCGCGCTTCAGCGCCGCGATGAATTTGCGCAAACTCGCGAGCTCGACCCGCTCCCATCGCAATCCTGATCGAACATAAACCGGAAAAACGTGGCGGCCTTTGCGCGCGAGCTCGGCCAGCAGCACCGAGCTGTCGAGGCCTCCGCTGGCGAGCACTGCGACTCGCGAGCGAATCGGTTTGATGGCGAACTTTTTCAGGCGCGACCCGGATTCAGTCTGCGAGCGAGGCGCGGATCGCCTTGACCATCGCGAGGTTGTCCGAGTGCCCGGTCTTGGATGCTGTGATGTGGCCTTCGAGCGGACGCCCGAGCAGGTACAGATCGCCGATGAGGTCGAGCACCTTGTGCCGCGCGAACTCCTCGGGGAAGCGCAACTTGGTGTTCACGATTTTCTGATCGTCCACGATGATCGCGTTGTCGAGCCGCCCACCCATCGCAAGGCCCATCTGATTCATCTGCGCAAAATCGCGCACGAAGCCGAAGGTCCGCGCCGGCGCGACTTCCTTGACGTAAGCATCGGTGGAGGTCATCTCAAAGTGGACCTTTTGCACGCCGATCGGCGCGGGATAATCCAAGGTGTAATCGATGATGAGATGATCCGCGGGCTCGATGGTCATGAACTCATCGCCCTTGCTGCGCACCGTGATTGGGCTCGTGATCCGAATCGGCTGCACCGTCGCATCCTGGTCGCGCACTCCGGCCTCTGCAATCTGCCGACAGAATTCGGAAGCCGAGCCATCGAGCGCGGGGACCTCGTCATCGGTTTTGATGAGCAGGTTGGTAATGCCGAAACCGTGCAACGCCGACATCAGATGTTCGACGGTTCGCACCGAGCGCGCCCCCGAGGCGAGCGTGGTGTTGTAGCCGGTGTCGGTGACGTTTTCGAGTTGGACCGGAATCTGGGTTTCATCCGATAGCGACGCAAACACGATTCCGAAATCGACCGGCGCGGGATGAAGGATGACGCCGGTGCGCAGGCCGCTGTGTAATCCCTGCCCGCCGAAGACAATCGATCTCGCGATAGTGCGCTGACGCCGCGCGCCCTGAACCGCCGGTGCAAGATTCGATTTTCCGTTGGTCTCTCCGATTGCCGTTGCACTTTCAGCGGCAGGTCCGGCATCGCCACCGTCGAGCACGCGCGCGATCGCGGCGAGCAATCCGGTTACAGAGAACGGCTTCTGGATGAAGTCCGCGGCGCCCAACTTGGTCGCCGCCACCGCGCTTTGAATGTTCGCATGCCCGGAAATCATGATGACCTGCACCGCCGGACTTTCCGACTTGATGCGGCGCAGGAGCTCGATGCCATCTATATCGGGCATCCACACGTCGAGCAGCACCACCGCGGGATGCTCGCGCTCGATCAAATCCATCACTTCGGGCGCGCGGCCAGTGTCGAGGACGCGAAAGCCCTCGTCGCTCAAAATTCCACGCAGTGACGACCGGATGCGTTCCTCATCATCCACCACCAGTACGGTCTCATTCACAGTTCGGTTCTCGCTCGAAAAGGCGCTCGACGCGCGGGTTAGTCGGTTAAGCCTCGATTCCAGACTGAACTATCGTTCAGCTCGCGGCTTTGGTGAATTCACGCTCTCTCACCGGAAACTCAAGTATAAATCTGCTACCCGCAGGCGCATTGTCAGCCACCCGCACGAAGCCATGATGATCGGTCACGATAGCAGAAACTATCGCCAGACCCAGCCCGGTTCCGCCGTGCTTGGTCGAGAAATACGGCTCGAAAATCCGTGTCCGCAACGCCGGGCTGATGCCCGGCCCGTTGTCGCGAACCTCCAGCACCACCACTCCGCTGGTCGGATTCACCGAGGTGCGCAACTCGATGCGCGGTCCGTGGCCGTTGCGCACCACCCCGGCGGTCGCGGAGACCGCGTTGTCGAGCAGGTTGATAAGCGCGCGCTTGAGCGATTCGCGATCGATCAGGATACGCGGCAACGCGGGTTCCAGTTCCAGGACGAACTCCACGCTCGTGTGCGCGGTTTGAAAACTCGCGACCGCCTCGCTGGCGAGCGCGTTGAGATCGCCGGGGACCGGATTCAGATGCGGCATGCGCGCGAAAGCGGAAAATTCGTTCACCAGGCGCTTGAGATCCTCGACCTCGCCGATGATGGTGCGCGTACATTCCTCGAGCAGGGCGCTGTCGTTGGGCGCCATCTCGGCGCCGAGGCGCGCCAGCCGCGGTCCGAGTTGACGGCGCAGCCGCTCGGCCGAAAGCTGAATCGGCGTAAGAGGATTTTTAATCTCATGGGCGATGCGGCGTGCGACCTCGCGCCACGCCTCCATCCTTTCCACCTTCGCAATCTGGCTGACATCCTCGAAAAACAGCACCGCCCCCAGGTTGGTGCCGGCGTCATCGCTTAGCGGCGAGGCAGTGATCATCAGCTCGATTTCTGCGTCGTCGATCTCGACCTTAATTGAGGAGCGAATTTCCCGCTGCGCCGGAAACGCCGATAAAATCTCGTCCATTGCGTTCAGCAACGGCGGCCGCAGCACTTCGCGATAATTGCGCCCGATCACATCATCGATGCGCACGCCGAGCAGCCGTTCCGCATGCGGATTGATCGCAGTCAGCCGCCCCTCGGGATTCAGACCGACCACGCCCGCCGAGACGTTCTTGAGCAGCGTTTCGGTATAGCGGCGACGCCGCTCCAGTTCGGCCTGCGAGACGCGCAGGTCGGTCGTCATCTGGTTGAACGAATCGACCAATTGCCCGATCTCATCATCACCGACCGGGTCGATGGTGTACTCCAGATTCCCGCCCGCGATCGCGTGCGTGCCCGCCGCCAGTTCGCTAATCGGACCAGTGATGCCGCGCGCCAGGTACATCCCGAACCAGCTCGCCAGCAGCACCACGACCAAACCAATCAACACCAGCGCGAGGATGTAGCTGTTGAGGATTGGCTGCTTGAGAATTCGCAGCTGAAAATAGTCCTCTGCGGTTCGCGAAATATTGGCGGCCGGCTTCGCGATGCTTTTCGGAAGGAAGTAATCCACCACCACTGCGCCGACCACGTTGTCGGAATCGGGGCCGGAAAAAATCGGCGCGCTACCTCTGATGATATCGGCGCTGCCGAATGGATCGGTGCGCGTCATCGCCTGCCCCTTCAGCGTTTGCTCCAGCATCTGCGAATCAGGAGATACGCCGATCCCGGTGGGCGTCTTGGGGCTGAGCGAGAGCAGTAGGAGCTTGCGATCCTTGCCGAACAACTCGATGGTGCCGAGGTTGTATTCCTGCTGACGCTTCTCGATGAACTGCTTCAGGTCGGCCCGGCGCTCCGGCGCGAGCAAACCATTGCCGGCGGCGTGCTCGGCGATCGCGCGCGCAAAATGCGCCGCGTTGTTGGCGGAGTTAAGGTAATAAGTCTTGGCGATCTCCAGCGAGTCGCTCATCACGCGCTCGTACTCGGGATTGAACCAGCTATCGACATCGGCATGGAGAAACGCGCCCGAAACATAAAGCAGGAACGCACTGGGCACCATCGCGACCGCGATGAATCCGAATACCAGGCGCATCTGGAACTTCGAGCCGATCAGTCCGCGCCGCCGCTCGAACATCACCTTGGCGAGATTTCTTCCCACCAGGTACAGCAACAGCCCGAGCAGGAGAAAGCTGACATTGAACAGACTGATGACGGCGAGGTTGGACCCCAGCGAGGTATGCTTGGTGAGCGGCGGCAGCGCGGTCTGCGCGAATACGAACGCAACCAGCGTGATGGCGGCAACGGCCACCGCGATCAGCTCGCGGCGCCGGCGCTTCATCTCGACGCGCCGTTGCGCGATTTCCCGGACGTCTTCGGCCATCGTTCAGCGCCTCATCAGCGCAAAGATCAGGCTCACTATTATGCTTATCAGAATGCACGTCACGACGGGGAAATAGAAGGTGAAGTTCCCGCGCCGGAGGTAGACGTCGCCGGGCAGCCTGCCGATGAAGGGCACGCCGGAAAAGAGCCATAGCAGGACGCCGAGCGCAGCGATGCCGAGTCCCATCAGGATCAGCGATTTAGCCAACAGCGCCATAGAGCACCGCCTCTGAGTCTAACCCAGGCGAGGCCGACGCCAAATCAACCGGCTCAGGCTGGGCGGGACGGGATCAATGCGAAGCGCGACTTCAGCCGCAGGAACGGCATCTCCAGGAATCGGTAAGACGTCGCGGCGAACGAGATCGTCAGGGCCAGCGCCAACATCGTGATGAAGATGCTGCTGTCCACCCATTCGCCCGGCCACGGGAGGGGCAGGGTCACCAACTTTTTCGCCAGCTCCAGCCCCAGCATGTGCCATATGTACAGGCCGTAGGAAATCTTGCCGAGATACGCCAGCGCGCGGATCGTGGGCCTCGCGAGGTTCAACTTCAGTCCGAGGAACGAAAAGAAGATCGCCACGCACGCCAAGGTCACGACTGGATAGCCGACGAACAAGGTCAGCGCCGAATTGGGGCTCCAGTACGGATCGCAATATGCCGATATGATCAGCATCGTGGCGAGGCCGGCCACCAACAACGCTGCTCGAACAGCATTGCGCGGGCGAAATTGCTTGTGCATCGCCCACGCGCCCAGCAAGATGCCGGCCGCGAGAGGATCGAGGCGCGTCAGCGTGTTGGTCCATACAAACGATGCCGGCGCACTCACCAGCCAGCAAATCGTCCGCGCAACAACGCTGACGGTGAGCATTGTGATCGCGGCGGTGACCAGCGTGCGGCGCCGGCCGCCGCGAACGACCAGCGGCCAGAGCAAATAGAACTGTTCTTCAAGTGAGATGCTCCAGAGCTGCGACACGATGAAGGCCGGTGTCCATCCCCACAACGCATCGGCGATGTTTCCCGACATCAGCACCAGCAAAATCAGATACTTCCCGCTGATGTGAAATTGCGCCACAAACTGTCCTAGAATCGCGGCGCCAAACAGAAACCCAAAGTAGAGCGGCCAGATCCTGAGGATACGGCGGATGTAAAATCGGCGGACATCGAGCTTCCCAGTGGCTTCCAGCTCGCGCAGCAGCAGTTGGGTGATCAGAAACGCGCTGATGAGGAAGAATAAATCGACGCTATAGCCGCCGCTCCAGGCCAGGATCGACACCGCCCGGCCAACCCAGTTCGGATGGAAGTCGGGAAAGTAGTAAGCCGGCGTTTTCTGAAACGAATGCTGGAGGAAGATCGCCATGAAGGCCAGGCATCGGAGCACGTCGAGCTCGGGCAGATAGTATCGCGCGCCGGATCGCACAGCGGACCTCGCGACGGGCTCCGCGGTGCGCAAAGAAAATCGGGCACCCTCGAGAACTTCCGCGGGTGCCCGATTGCTAACCGTGGGTCTAGGCGTGGGCGTGGGCTGCCTTTTGCGCCTCGCGCTTCGCCGCCTGCTCCTTGATGACTTTCTCGGCGATGTGCGGCGGCGCCTCTTCATAATGAGAGAATTGCGCCTCGAAGGAGCCGCGGCCCGAAGTCATCGAACGCAGGTCGGGAGCGTACTTGAGGATTTCCGCCATCGGCACCGAGGCCTTGATAACCTGGCTATGGCCCTTGGTTTCCATCCCCTGCACCTTGCCGCGGCGCGAATTCAGGTCGCCGATGACGTCGCCCATATTCTCGTCGGGAGAAGTAACCTCAACTGACATAATCGGTTCGAGGATGATCGGCCTGGCCTTCTCCATCGCGGTCTTCATACCCATCGACGCGGCGATCTGAAACGCCATATCCGAGGAATCGACTTCGTGGTAGCTGCCATCGAAGACTGAAACTTTAACGTCGATGATCGGGAAGCCCGCGAGGAAACCCTCGTGCAGCATGTTGCGCACGCCCTTTTCCACCGACGGGATATAATTGCGCGGGATCACACCGCCGACGATTTCGTTCACGAATTGAAAGCCGGTCCCGCGCGGCAGCGGCTCGATTCGCAACCAACAGTCACCATATTGGCCACGACCGCCCGATTGCTTCTTGAGCTTGCCCTGCGCTTCGGCGCGCCCTTTAATCGCTTCCTGATACGGCACCCGAGGCGCCGTCAGTTCGACCTCCACGCCGAACTTGCGCTTGAGTTTTTCGACCGTCACCTCGATATGAAGCTGGCCGGTCCCGCCGAGGATGATTTCGCCACTTTGCGGGTCGCGATGCATTTCGAGTGCGAGGTCTTCCTCGACCAGCTTCTGCAGCGCCGCCGACGCTTTTTCCTCGTCGGCCTTCGACTTGGGACGGATGGCGAACGAGATGACCGCATGTGGACGATGCATCGGCTCGAACATCACCGGCGCCTTTTCGTCGCACAGCGTGTCGCCGGTTGAGGTATCTTTGAGCTTGGCGACCGCGGCAATCTCGCCCGGAAGCGCAACCGCGAGCGGCGCCTGCTTCTTGCCTTCGAGGCGCAAAAGTTGCCCGAAGCGTTCCTTCGATTCGCGCGAGGAATTGTAGACCGCGGCATCGCTATGCGCGGTGCCCGAGACGACGCGGAAGAAGGTCAGCTTGCCAGCGAAGGGATCCATCACGGTCTTGAACACGAATGCCGAGAACGGCGCGTTGGGGTCGGCGGCGCGCTCTTCAGCTGCGCCATTGCTGGCATGTGTACCCTTCTTGGCGGGGCGTTCGTTGGGTGCCGGCAGGAGGTTGATGATGGCATCGAGGAGCGGCGCGGCACCGATATTTTTCGCACCCGAGCCGCAGAGCACCGGCGTGAGTTTTCCCGCGATGACCGCGGCGCGCAGCGCGGTGCGCAGTTCGTCCTCGGTCAGCTCGCCCTTATCCAGATACTTCTCGAGCAGCGCGTCATCGGTCTCAGCGACCGCTTCGCACATCTTGGTTCGCGCTTCCTCGGCGCGGGTCTTGAGGTCGCCGGAAAGGTCCTCTTCCTTGGGCTTGCCGGTAGTGTTGTCGACGTAGGTCAGCGCCTTCATCCGCAGCACGTCGATGATGCCGTTGAAAGTGAGCTCCTCGCCGATCGGCAGTGTGAGCAGGACGAGCTTGGCCTCGAGGGTCTTTTCGAGATCGGCGAGTGCGTTCTCGAACTTGGTGCGCTCACGATCGAGCCGGGAGACGAAGGCGATGCGGGGCAAACCAAGCGCGTCAGCCTGCTGCCAGATCTTTTCCGATTCGACTTTAAGATCGCCACCGGGAGTGGCGACGAAAACGACCGCGTCTACCGCTTGAACGGTATTGAACGAATCGACGATGAAGGCGCCGTAACCGGGAGTATCGCCGAGAAGGATTTCAGTCTTTTTCCAGTTGAGATGATGGAACGAGGAATTGATCGAGGCCTTGTGATTGAGTTCTTCAGGCTCGAAGTCCAGAACCGAAGTTCCGTCGTCCGGACGTCCGAGCCGGGTTGTCGCGCCGGCGGTGAAAAGCATCGCTTCGGCCAGTTGGGTCTTCCCTGAACTGCCTTGGCCAACCAGCGCGATGTTTCTCAACCGCCCAATTTCCTCCACAGACATAGGATCACCTCGCGAATGTATTTTGCGTTCTCGCCGCCTGCTGGCTTCCGCAGACGGACGTTTTCGCCTCTATGAATAAGCTCCCTCCAATGTGACTCCCAAATTTCCCTCGACCCCGGTAGGGGTTCTCGGGGCGCCTGCGGCGCGGCTGCGCCCGCTTCGCGCCTTCACCTCGAACATCACAGGTAAGCTCCCTCCAGCGTGACATCTCCCGCGATGATGCGGCGCACGCCACTCGAAGTTTCCAGCAGCAGCGCGCCGTCGATATCGATTCCTTTCACAATTCCCTCTTCGCGAGTTCCCGCATCGACGACCGTTACGCGTTTTCCGCTGAGGCCCGAGTAGCGCTCCCAATGGGGCCGGACCGCCGCGAATCCCTGCGTAACACTCTCGTCATATCGAATGTTTAGTCTCGTAAAGAGTGTGTTGGCAACCGCAACGCGATCGCATCGATGTCCGGTGGCGATCAAAACCGAGATCGCGCGCTCGCGAAGCTCGGCCGGAACGTCATCGATCGCGAGGTTCAGATTGAGTCCGATGCCGAGCAACACCGAATCGAGCCGTTGCGCCCGATCGGTCACCGCCTCGGCGATGATGCCGCCGGCCTTGCGCCCGTTAAGCCACACGTCGTTCGGCCATTTCAGTTGCACGATGCCGGGAGCGACATCCTCGAGTGCCTCGGCTGCGGCGACCCCAGCGACGAGGCTCAGGCGCGGCACCTCGGCCATCGGGATCCTCGGGCGCAGGATGATGGTGGTATAGAGATTCACCCCAGCGGGCGAATGCCATCCGCGCCCCATCCTGCCGCGTCCGGCGCTTTGGGTTTCGGCGATAACGGCGGTGCCATGCGGCGCCCCCTCGGCAGCGAGGTTACGCGCGATGTTCTGGGTGGATTCGACTTCCTCGAAGTAGTGGATGGCGCATCCGATGACGCCGGGCTGGTGGTTCTCGATCGCGGTATACGGATGCTTCGGCACGCACCATCATCAGTATCACGGCCCGCGATCTCAGCGACAATGGAGGCTCGATTTTGCCCTAAGCGGAGACCTCAAAGGCGCTGAATATCCCATTGTTGGCAGGCCGTTTCGTCATTTGTTCGCCTGCCATGCTGGTGGCTTTGTTTTTGTACTTGGACTTGAGGACGATCAGACGAGCAGTGGGTTTGTTTTTGCGATTTCCTCTCCGTTCCTCTGCCGCATTTTCCGCAGGACGCGCAGCCGCTGAGGCGGAACGCTGTGGAGTCAAAGCGGAATCGAAGGGAGCCTCCTGCGCGCTCCGCCAACCTCCATTTTCGCCACAGCGAATTTGAAAAACTCGTTGATTTTCCTCGATGAAGTGGGTTTGTTTTTGCACTTTTGTAATCCCGCGCCGATCTTACAAATGGCGGCGGCGTCTCGGAGGACACGCCGCTGACGACATGGTAGCAGATCAAATCAATGGCCGCTGCTTGTGCCATTCGGTGGCGTGCTCGAAGGCGCCGCCGGCGCGAAATAGCGTCGCCTCACCGAGCAAGCGGCCTACCAGTTGTAGGCTCGGAGGTGGTCCGCCCTTGCCGTCACCGCCCGGCATCGAGAGCGTCGGGTTACGGCTCATGTTGAAGGGCGCGGTGAACGACATCAGCGGATTCGGTCCCTTGAAAGCATCCGCATTGGGCGGCATCGAATCTTTCGGGAGTGTCATCGCCACCATCGAGGGACACGCGAGCACGTCAATCTGACTGAAAAGTTGCTGGAAGCGATTCGTGAAGCGCTCGCGCACCATGTGGGTGTTGGCATACTCGACGCCGCTTACCTTCCCGCCCAATTCGACGAAGGAACGAAATCCAGGACCGTAGTCGTCCGCGCGCGAAGGATAGTTAGCGGCATGGGCTGCAAGGGCCTCGGTCGCAGCCATCGTCGTCCATGCCTCGATGGCAGGATCGACCTCGGGGACTTTCACCTTGATGATGCGCGCGCCGACCCGCTCGGGATCGCGAACCGCGTTGCCGCTCGCCGCCGCAACATCATCGGAAGCTCGCGCGACGTAGGCCTCATCGAAGCCGCCGCGGACGCTGAACGCGCCGCTCCTCGCGGCCGCGGCGTAGTCATCCAATGGCGCGGCCAGCGAAGTATCATCGCGCGGATCCTGGCCGGCAATCACGGAAAGGACCAACGCCGCATCGGCCACCGTCCGAGTCATCGGTCCGATATGGTCGAACGACTCGCATAGCGGAAAAACTCCATGGCGGCTTACCCGCCCCCAGGTTGGCTTCAGCCCAACGATGCCGTTGGCCGCCGACGGAAACCGAATCGATCCTCCAGTATCGGTGCCAATCGACGCGTAGCACATACCCGCGGCGGTCGCGGCGCCGGAGCCGCTCGACGATGCGCCCGGCCACAAATCGCGATTCCATGGATTAAGCGGACCGGGAATCTCCGGATGGTACCAGGCCATCGCGAACTCAGTCAGATGCAGCTTGCCCAGAAGCACCGCGCCCGCCGCCTCGAAACGATCGACGACGGTGGCATTGGAGTCGGGACGGAAATCGCGCAGCACCTTGCTCGCGCAAGTCGTCGGAACTCCCTTGGTCCAGCACAGATCCTTGACGGCGATCGGAACTCCATGAAGCGGACCGCGATACTTGCCCGCCGCGATTTCCTTGTCCGCCGCTTCAGCCTGGTGCAGCGCGGAATCATCAAGCACCGTCAAATATGCGTGCAGCTTGGGATTGAGCTGATGAATGCGATCGAGTACCGCGCGGGTCGCTTCGACCGAGGTGACCTCGCGCTTACGCAGCGCCGCCGACAGCTCGCTTAGCGACAGGAAGCATAGTGATTTTGGATCCATCATGATTTCCGCTTTCTATCGTTTTCGACCGTGAGTGGCTACGCCGGACCGCTTCGCAACACGCCCTTCCCTTCCAGCTCGCGGACGCGCGAGGCCGAGTAGCCGAGATGTTGCGTGAGAACCTCCTCGTTATGCTCACCCAGCTTCGGCGCCTGTAGTTCCAGCGGCTTCGGGAATTTCGAGAAGCGGAACGAAAATCCTGGCACATCAAAGTCGCCGAGAATGGGATCGTGCACGGTGCGAACGGTCCCGCGCTGGCGCAGATGCGGATGCTTGACGGCCTCGGCCACCGACAATATCGGCGCATGCGGCACGCGATATTCTCTGAGCGCCGCCAGCGAGGCCTCGTCGCTCGGCATCGACGCAAACCATCCTTCGATCTCGGCCACCAGCGCATCAACATGAATCAAGCGGTTGGAATTGAGACGGAAGCGTGGATCCTCGAACAGCTCGGGCTTTCCCATCGCGCAACACAGCCCCTTAAAATGATGGTCGAGCGTCGCGATGATGATCATGTAGCGATTCTTCGCCTTGAACACGCCGCACGGGAGCGCATACCACGATTGCGTCCCCGAGCGAGTCGGCTTGAACTCGCCTTTGGTCAGGCTATGAGCCTCGACCGCAGCCTCGTGGTAATGGAAGTAGGTATCGAGCAAGGAGAGATCGAGATGCTGCCCTTCTCCGGTTCGCTCGCGGTACAAGAGCGCAGCGCAGACCGCGCCGCAGGCATGCGCACCGGTACTCACGTCGCCCATCGCGGTCATCGCGAAGTATGGTGATCCATCCGGCTCGCCTCCCATCGAGCTGATTCCCGCGTACGCCGCGCCGAGGAAATCGAAACCGGGCTCATGCGCGAGCGGGCCGGTCTGCCCGAATGCGGAAATCGAGCACATCACGATTTTCGGATTGAGCGCCTTGACGTGCTCGTAGTCGAATCCCATGCGGCCGATAACGCCGGGCGCGTAATTTTCCACGAGCACGTCGGCCTTGCGAATCAGGTCCGCGACGATGTCATGGCCCTCCTGCGTCTTGACGTTCACGCAGATGCCCTTCTTGCCGCGATTGTGCTGCACGAAGTAGCCGCTGCGGCCTTCCTTGCTGAGATACGGACCGCCGCGCGCCGGGTCGCCGTTGGGCGTCATTTCGACCTTGATAACGTCGGCGCCCATTTCCGCCATCATCAGAGTGCAGGTCGGACCCGCAACGATTTGGGTGAAGTCGAGAACCTTGTAGCCGTCGAGGATGTGTTTAGGAGTGGCCATATCGATGCCTCCAAGCCTGGCGCAATCGCCGTCAGGATTTCCTATAGCACCGAATCGAAAATAAGCGAGGGTTGTGTGTGAGATTAGCTAACGATGCGCATGCTGATGTCCATTGCGCGCGCCGAATGCGTGATCGTGCCGACGGAAATCAGATCGACGCCGGTCTCGGCAATCGCGCGCACCGTGTCGAGGTTCACGTTTCCCGAGGCCTCCAGGATCATTTTGTCGCCGACCAACTGACGGGCGCGCGCCATCGATTCGAGGTTCATGTTGTCGAGCATGATGATGTCGGCGCCGGCGTCGCGCGCCTCCTCAACCTGCGCGAGCGTTTCGCATTCGATCTCGATGCGCAGCGTATGCGGGGTGATTTTCCGCGCACCATCGATCGCGGCGCGAATCGAACCGGCCGCCGCAATGTGGTTATCTTTGATGAGCACGCCACCATCGAGGCCGAAGCGATGGTTGGTGCCGCCGCCGCATCGCACCGCATACTTCTCGACTGCGCGCAGACCCGGATGCGTCTTGCGCGTATCGACAATCTTCGCGCGCGTGCCCATGATAGCCTCGACATACTGATGCGACGCGGTCGCGATTCCCGACATCAGCTGGATGAAGTTGAGCGCGGTGCGCTCGCCAATCAGGAGGCCTGCGAGGTTGCCCTCGATATTCGCGACGATGTCGCCCTTCGCGAGTTGCGCACCCTCGGCAGCGAGCGAGGTGATCTTCGCCTCGGCGCCCGCGAGCCTGAAGACGCGCTCCAGCAAAATGCCGCCGCAAAAAACCATCGATGGCTCTTTGACGGTGATCCTCGCGCGCCCCTGCTGCCCCGGCCTCACGGTGGCGGCAGTGGTGATGTCGCCCTGCCCGAGATCCTCGTCGAGCGCGCGCTTCACCAGCGCATCGAGGTCGAGCTGCCGGAAGATTTCCATTCTTCAGGCGGCCCCCAGCATCCGTAACTGCTGTTCGAGATGCGCCTCGCTTTCCGCTAGCTCCGCCACTCGTTGGGCCGTTTCCTCCTGAGTCTCGCGCGAAGCTTTCTGACGGAATTCAGTATTGCTTAACCGACTTTCGTGCCTTTCGAGGTGCTTGCGAACTTCCTTTAGATCGAGTTCGAGTTTTTCCTTTTTCTTTTCGAAGTCGAAGTCTTCTGGTGGCTTAATAAATATCGTACCCCAAGGAAGCCTCTGGGTTATGAATCTCGTTCCGAGAGGTTCCACCAGATAGCTTTCCAGTTTGAGGTTCTCCGCTTTTGCCAACTTCCGGAGATACGATTCCCAAAGCGGAAGTTCGTCGCGCAATCGAGCGAACTCCTCGGTAATAGAACCGTCCGTATAGTTGTTGGGTTGAAGATGAACCGAGATGAGTTGACCCGGGTGAATATTTGCAAAGGCTCGAAGTGAGTTGGTCGCTTTCGTAGCCTCGATGAAGTGTTGCACTGCGAGAGCTTCCGCATCGCTCAGCGCGTGCTCATCGCGAGGAGTCGGGAACTTCGCGATTGGCAGATTCGGCGCGAGGTCGGCGTCATCCATATAAGGACGAATCACCTGCCAGATTTCCTCGGACACGAACGGCATGAACGGATGCAGCAAGCGCAGCATCTGATCAAACCCATGGATGATGACGTACCGCGCCGCCGCCTGACGCTCACCGCTCGCCTTCAGCGCATCTTTCGACAGCTCGATGTACCAATCACAGAACTCATGCCAGATGAAGTCGTAAACCTTCATCGCGGCGACGTTGAATTCGTACACATCGATGGCGGCCGTCACTTCGCGGATTGCATCGTTGAGGCGATCGAGAATCCACCGATCAGCGAGGCTCATCTGCGACGGCGCGACCTTCGGCAGCGGCTGCGGCGCGTCGGCGAGGTTCATCATCGTGAAACGCGCGGCATTCCAAATCTTGTTGGCGAACGCGCGCGAGGCCGCCAGTCGCTCGGGCGAGAGAATCACGTCGCGCCCCTGAATCGCGAGTTGCGCCAGCGTGAAACGCAGCGCGTCGGTGCCGTAGGTGTCCATCAATTCGAGCGGGTCGACCACGTTGCCCTTCGACTTGCTCATCTTCTTGCCTTCCGCATCGCGCACCAGCGGCGTGATGTAGATATCGCGGAAGGGAACGTCGCCGGTAAATTCGAGGCCGAACATCATCATGCGCGCGACCCAGAAAAAAATGATGTCGAAGCCGGTAACCAGGAGACTGGTAGGGTAGTAGCGATGAAGTTCGGGAGTCTCAGCCGGCCATCCGAGCGTCGAGAACGGCCACAAGCCCGAGCTGAACCAGGTATCGAGGACATCGTCGTCCTGCAGCAGGTCGGTGCCCCCGCATTCCTCGCACTTGGGCGGGCGGACAGCCACCACCATCAGATGATCGCAGCGCTGGCATCGATACGCGGGGATGCGATGGCCCCACCATAGCTGGCGCGAGATGCACCAGTCGTGGATGTTTTCCATCCAGTTGAAGAACGTGTTCTCCCAGAACTTCGGGAAGAACTTGGTCCGCCCATCCTTCACCGCATCGATGGCGTTGCACGCCATCGACTTCACATCGAGGAACCACTGCTCCGAGAGCATCGGCTCGACGATGGTATCGCATCGCGAGCAGGTGCCGACCGCGTTGGTATGCTTTTCCTCCCGTTCGTAGAGGCCCGCGGTCTTGAGATCGCCGAGGATGCGTTTGCGCGCCGTCTCGCGATCGAGCCCCTGGTAGGGACCGGCGTTCTCGTTCATCCGCGCGCGGTTATCCATCACCGAGATCTGCGGCAGCTTGTGGCGCCGCCCCATCTCGAAGTCGTTGAAGTCGTGTGCGGGCGTGATCTTTACTGCGCCGGTGCCGAATGCGCTATCGACTGCCGAGTCCGCGATAATCGGAATCTCGCGTCCGATGAGCGGGATGCGCGCCTTTTTGCCCACCTCGGAGCGATAGCGATTGTCCTCGGGATTCACCGCGACCGCGGTATCACCGAGCATCGTCTCGGGTCGCGTCGTCGCAACCTCGATGTAACCGGAGCCATCAACGAGTGGATACTTGAGGTACCACAGTGTGCCGGTGCGGTCCTTATGATCAACCTCGAGGTCCGACAGCGCGGTTTCGCATCGTGGGCACCAGTTGATGAGCCGCCGATCCTTGTAGATGAGGCCCGCTTTGTAGAGCCGCACGAAGACTTCGTTGACGGCGCGCGAGAGGCCATCGTCGAGGGTGAAGCGCTCTCGGCTCCAATCGCATGACGCGCCGAGGCGACGAAGCTGATTCAGAATCCGATTGCCGTAAGTCTCGCGCCACTCCCAGACTTTCTTCTCGAACTTGTCGCGTCCGAGCTGATGGCGATTCTTACCCTCTTTGGCGAGGTCCTTTTCGACCGCGTTCTGGGTCGCGATGCCGGCGTGATCGGTGCCGGGGACCCATAGCGTGTTGAATCCCTGCATCCTGCGGGTGCGCACGATGATGTCCTGCAAGGTGACATTGAGCGCGTGCCCGAGGTGCAGTTGTCCGGTGACGTTGGGCGGCGGAATGACAATGGAAAATGCCGGACCGGGTTTCTCGGGATCGGCGGCGAAGTAGCCGCGATCGATCCAGAGCTGGAACCAGCGTTCCTCGGCGGCCTTCGAATCGAATGTCTTACTGAGCTCCAAATTTCCGTCCTAAAAAGTGCGGCGCGGGTGCGCGCGTGGGGAGATCATATTGATGCGTCGGGAACGCATGCAAGCACCCTTCCCGAGGCCGATGAAAATCGCAGCCGCCGTCTAGAACGCCAGCACGCCGCCGTCGATCGGATACGCCTGACCCGTGATGAACGAGGCCTCGTCGGAGCATAGATACAACGCCAGCGTCGCGACTTCCTCGGGCGTGCCCATCCTGCCGATTGGTTGATACTCCGACAGCTGCTTGAACATTTCATCCTCGCGGCCCGGATAGTTGTTGCGCAGGTAGCCGTCGACGAATGGGGTATGGACGCGCGCCGGGCACACGCAGTTGCAGCGGATGTTACGCTTCACGTAGTCGACCGCGATCGATTTCGTCATCGTCAGCACCGCGCCCTTGCTCATCGAATATGCGAAGCGGTCCGTCAGCCCGATCAGCGAGGCGATCGAGGCGAGGTTAAGAATCACGCCGCCGCCATCGCGCAGCATCAGCTTGACCCCGGCCTGCGAGCATAGATAGACGCCCTTCACATTGACGCTGTAGATGCGATCGAAGTCGGCCTCGGTGGTGTTCTCGACCGTGCCGACGTGCGCGATGCCGGCGTTGTTAACCAGGATATCGCACCGATGCGCCGCGCGATCGACCTCCGCGAATGCATCCGCCACCGAGGCGGCTTTTGCTACATCGCACGGGATTGCATCGGCCCGCCCGCCCGCCTTACGGATTTTCTCCGCCGCGGCTTTGCTCGCCTCGGGGTTGGCCTCCAGGACGAACACGCGCGCGCCAGCCTCGGCGAAAGTGTTGGCGATGGCGTTGCCGATTCCGGAACCCGCACCGGTGACTACCGCGACTTTGTTGTCGAGACGGAACATGGGCGTCCTCGCTATGGAAGAGTTTCGGAGCGCCACCATAGATCAACGATGTGCGCCGCGCCAAAGCGATTTGCGCCGAAAATTTTCAGCTGTCGATGGCCGGCCCCTCAGCCACCGGACGATCCAGGCTTAATGGAGAAAGCGTCGCGCCCGCAGGCCCTCGCCCTTTTCCATCGGTCGGTTCGCTTCCGGTTGATCGCCGTGATCGCGGTCTTCGAGTTGAGTTGCAGACAGTCCGTGAAACCTGGACGAATGCTGGTCGAGGAGGCGACGGGACTGAAAATGCAACTCACGGCCGAACAGTTCACACACCGGGCATTTCATGCGCGAGAAACTCGCATTATTGGTTTGCAGTTGGCAAGTCCGGCAGTCATTTTTTTGACGCGAAAGAATGTCTCCTTTCGCGACATCCGGCCATCAGCTCTTTTTGCGGAAAGTCTTCTCGCGATAGGCGCGCGCGGCGGCGCGTGACTCCTCCGCGTTGCCTGCACCAAGTAAAACGTCGCCATCGGCGAATGCGGTGATTCCGGCGCTCATTGCGCGCGTGACCGCATTGACATGTTCTTTCGTGATCGCCACCGGCACCGAGGGCTTCTCGCTCAGCTCCCGCGCCAGCTCTTCGGTCTCGCTCTGCAGCTTCGCGAGCGGCACGACCCGATTCACAAAGCCCATCGCCTTCGCCTCATGAGGACTGAAGCGGCGGCAGGTCATCACCAACTCCTTGGTCATCGCGGGACCGATCTCGCGCACCAGCTTGGGAATTCCGCCCCACGCGAGAGGGAGGCCGAGGTCAACCTCGGGAATGAAAAACCACGCGTCTTCCGCCGCGACGCGAAGATCGCATATCGCCATCAACACGACGCCGCCGCCGACCGCATAGCCATGCACCTGCGCGATAGTGACCGCGCGCATCTGCTCGATCGCATCGGAGGCGCGCAGTCCGTATTGCCCGACCTCGCGCCGATGGAGCCAGCTGTTGGTTTTCGAATCCGCGGCGGCCGCGGGCGAATCCTGCAAATCCGCGCCTGCGCAGAATGCGCGCCCGGCGCCGCTCATGATGACCACGCGCAGATCGCGATGGCTGTCGAACCATCGCGCGGCCTCGGCGAGTTCCTGCAGCATGGTCGCGCCGATGGCGTTGAGGCGGTCGGGACGATTGAGTGTGAGGCGGCCGAGACCGTTGTCCTCGACCTCAACTTTGATGGTCTGGAAATCGCGCGTGTCTTTCATGGCAAAACCTTCTTGAGCACAGGCTCCGGCTCGATGACAGTGGTCGTCCTGCCGGCGTTGCGATTAAAAGTGCCGACGTTGCGGCCCGCGACCGCATCGGCGGAGATCAAATGGGTAACGTGTCGCTCCGGGCCGAGATTAAATGATTTCGCCCGGTTCTCGAACACCTCGTCCGACGCGGTCAACCGGTCATGCTGGCGAAGATGCTCGAGCCAGGTCTCGTTGACGAAATGCTCGACGAAGCGGTCGGGCTGATTCGCATCAATAAAGAGCCCCCAGAACACCGCGCCGTCGCGCAAGCGGATGACACGCTGCTGTCGCATCGCTTCGATGAACTCCTCGGTCTTAGCCGGATCGATCCGATATTCCACGGTGATTAGCGCCGGGCCGGCTTCGGGGTCAATATCGATCGCAATCTGTGGATGCGGCCACAAGTCCACCGGATCGGTGTTGACTTGATCCACGGCCGCGAGACGCCAGCGATAAACCGCAAAGCCGGCCAGCATCGAGGCCGCGCCGCATCCGAGTGCGACTTGCAGTCCGTACCACACGCCAATCGCGCCCCATAGCGCACTCGCAGCCGCCAATCCGCCCTGCACCGCGATTTGGTAGACGGCGAGCGCACGGCCCTGAACCCATCGCGGCACCGAGAGCTGCGCGGCCACATTCAGCACCGAAAATGCCGAGACCCACGCCGCGCCGCCGAGCGCCATCAGAACGCTCGCGACAATCTTGTCATGCGTGAACGCGAGTCCCAGCGTCATCGCGATGAAGATGGCCGCCGCGCCATGCACGATATTGTCATGCGAAGCAATTTGCTGAAGCCGCGTGAGCATCGCACCGCCGATCACCGCGCCGAACCCGAACCATGCCAGCAACAGGCCGAATCCCGCCGCGCTGAGGCCGAGCTGCACGCGCGCGATGAGCGGCAGCACCGCCCACATCGCGCTGGCGCCGAACACGAACGCGACCGTGCGCACCAGCACCGCGCGCAACGGTGGCGCATAGCGGACATAGCGGACACCGATCCTGATCGCACCGATCACGCGCTCGGCCGGCAGCACTCCCGGACGCGACTGCCGCCGCCATTCATAGAGCACGACCATCACGCCCAGGAACGATGCCGCGTTGAGGATGAAGTTCACATCGGCGCCGAACCATGCGACCACGAATCCGCCGAGCGCCGGCCCCGCCGCACGCGCGAGGTTGAAGTTGATGCCGTTGAGAGTGATGGCGGGAGTGAGTTCCTCGCGCGGCACCAGCTCGGGAATGATTGCCTGCCACGCAGGAGCATTCAGCGCCGAGCCGATGCCGAGCATGAAGCTCAGCCCCAGCACCGTCCATTCGGTGGTCATGTGGAGGAAAGTGAGGACGCCGAGCGCGCCCGCCGCCAGCATCATCCACACTTGCGAGACAATCAGCAGCTTGCGCCGATCGATGATATCGGCCAGCGCGCCGGCGGGCAGCGCGAGAAAAAATATCGGTAGACTCGACGCGGTCTGAATCAGCGAGACCATCAGCGGCGATTTCGAGAGCGAGGTCATCAGCCATGCCGCCCCGACGTTTTGCATCCAGGTGCCGAGGTTGGAGGCGAGCGCCGCGATCCATAGCGCGAGGAACACCCGACGTCGCAGCGGAGCCCATGCTGATACCGTTGGGGGCGCGCCGTCTTGATGTCGCGGGGTGGTGCGCGCACCGCCAAATGCTACGAAGCCGGCCATGTCGCGATCGGTTCTCCAGGTTCGAAGTAAGGATGGCATGCCGAATCCGCGCGGCGGATCAGCAAAACAAATCGAGCCTATCCAGTCGTTTTGGGAGCCGCAATCGAGCGGCTAAGATGAGCGCTTCGCACCACGCATGAGCAAAACATATAGATAGATGAAGACTCGCTCCGCCAGCGGCCACTTCGGGTCATTCCAGAAAGTCGCGATTGCGCTCCTCATGACCTGGACCGCCGGGTTCATCGATCTGGTCGGTTATGTCGCCCTGTATGGGCTGTACGTTTCGCATATGAGCGGGAACACGGTCGCGATGGCGCGGCACGTCTCGCAACTCGACTGGGTCGGCTTCGTGCGCCACGGATGGCCGATCGCGACATTCATCTTCGGGCTGATTCTGGGCGCGTTTATTTACGACGCGGAAAAGCGCCGCCACATCAAAGTTCCCTTCCCCGCGACGATCGGGCTGGAGGTTTTGCTGATCACCGTATTTATCGCGGCGGGCGCGAGCAGCGGTTTCAAGGCCGACATCCCGCCGCAGCCGGCACTCAAATTCTTCGTGATGGTCGCGCTGCTGACGATTGCGATGGGGCTGCAGAACGTCTCCATTCGAAAGGTGGGGGGCATCAATGTCTACACGACGTTTGTGACCGGCTCGCTGGTAAAATTCGCGGAATCCCTCTCGGAATACCTGTTCTGGATGCGCGATCGGACCTATCGCCGGTTTCGCAGCCGCATCTGGAAGGTGCTCCTGGTGTCGCCGCGGCAAGTTCCCCTTCAGCATGCGGCGCTTACCATCGCACTGTACATCGCCTATTTGGCGGGTGCGGTTTGCGGCGGTTTCTCCACCGATCGATGGGCGCTGCGCGGAATGATCGCGCCGCTCATCGTGTTGGTGGCGATCGTGGCGTTCGGTGCATTCCAGCCATTCCTCCAGCAAATTGACGTGGAATGGTGAGGAATCCTCGGCATCGCAATTTCCAGGTAAGCGTTCTTCCTTCCTTTCAGGAACTCGTCCGGTTTCGTGTCAATCCTCTCGCCCTTCGTTAGCATCACGCGACGAAACCGTAGCAGGATGAGACACATCGTCACCTCCAACTGTGGCCCGCGACGTGCTGTAGAGGCCCAACTGCTTCAGGAGAAACACGATGCGAGACATGATCGAATTGGCTATCGAGCGCGAAGCTGAATTACTGGATGCAATGCTGGAATTCCCCGAGATTCCCACCCCGCCTTCTTTTCCGGCGCGCCATTATCGAAGCCGCATTCATTCGCAGGTGCGCAAGTTCTCCGCGCGAGGAACCTCCGGCCGACGCTTCACGGCGCAGACCGCGACCCCGACCCGATACGCTAATTGATCTGCGCTAGGGTTTTCTCTGGCAGCTTCGCCCAATCGACTCGGCTCTCAGCGCGGCGCACGTCACTGCCAGAGGGAAGCGTCACACGAAGCCATCGCCCAAGCGACCGCGCGCGCCTGAGTCGCGCTCAAACGCGAGCGGAAATCCGCCACGTAGTCGCGATCACTGGCGCGCCAAGCTCATCTTGGCGCCACAGCGCGAGGAAAGAAGATTTGGACGGGGCTTTTGGCCTCGCCATTCGATTTGGAGCGACGCGATTCGCATCATCGCGCGTCCAATCGCACCAATAGCTAATTGCTAATGTTGCCACACGAGAACTAGCGGTAATGCGCCTTGGAGAGATGGACCGCGGCAGAAGCCAAGCGTAGATGTATCGATCCATTCCGGAATCCCTTTCATTTGTCGAGCCTGTTCCTCAGTCCGTCGTTGGCGTGACGGATGCTCTAACAACGAGTTGTTCTTACCAAACAAAGCCATCCAAAACTAACGGAAAGAGGATTTTAAGCCATGTCACGTTTAACCGAATGGAACCCATTAAAAGAGCTCGAAAAATTCCGAGGCGACCTCGATCGCGCGTTCGCTCGTTTTCGCAATCCTGCGTAGCTCACCGAGGACCTCGACGGTGGCTCATTGCGTCCGCGCATCGAGTCCTTCGTTGAGGAAGGCAAGCTGATTGTGCGTACCGATATGCCGGGAATCGACCCCAAGAACATCGAGGTAAACGTCACCGGTAACGTCCTCAACGTTCGGGGCAAGCGCGAGGAAAAGAAGGACACCTCCAAGCGCGATTTCATTCGCCGCGAAGTCCGCTATTGCAGCTACGAATATTCGGCTCCGCTGCCCGACGGCGTCAAGGCGGAGGACGTCAAGGCGGCCTATCGCGATGGTGTCCTGGCGGACGAGCTGAGTTTCGCTTCAACACCCTGAGTCCTAAAACTGGCTGGTTTCCTTAATCTTCTCTCCCTACGGGAAGAGACAAGAGTGAGGGCGTGGGCTGTTGAAATAACTTTTCAACAGCCTGCGAGATATCACTAACAATTCATATCGACCGACGTTGGGTCGGATGCGAATCGCATTCGAGCCAACCGCCCGCTCCCAGCTCTCTCGACGCCTCCCGCTCCATCGGACGCCTTTACCAGCCGGCGATTACGCCCGACGCAACCAACCCTCCTCTTCACGACGAAGAAAATGGGCTATAAAGTCGAGACCATGGGCGGTTACGAGACCGTCCGCGGGCAGCGAGAACGGGAGGTCCTTGATGGCACACTGGTATGAAGACAACTCGCAATCGATCGGCCACACGCCGCTGGTGCGGCTCAATCGCGTAACCGATGGCGCGCCTGCCACCGTGCTCGGTAAGGTCGAGGGGCGCAATCCCGCTTATTCCGTCAAATGTCGCATCGGCGCCGCGATGGTGTGGGACGCCGAAAAGCGCGGCCTGCTGGGGCCGGGCAAAGAACTCGTCGAGCCGACCAGCGGCAACACCGGCATCGCGCTGGCGTTCGTCGCGGCGGCGCGCAAAATTCCACTGACCCTTACCATGCCGGATACAATGAGTATGGAGCGTCGCAAGCTGCTGGTCGCCTATGGCGCCAAACTGGAGCTGACCGATGGCGCCCGGGGCATGAGCGGTGCCATCGCCAAGGCGGAAGAAATCGTCTCGTCGGCGCCGAACAAATACGTACTTCTGCAGCAGTTCAACAATCCAGCCAATCCTGCCATTCATGAATCGACCACCGGGCCGGAAATCTGGAACGATACCGAAGGCGCTGTCGATATCTTGGTCGCTGGCGTAGGCACCGGAGGAACCATCACCGGCGTCACCCGCTACATCAAAAAGACCAAGGGCAAACCCATCGTGTCGGTTGCCGTCGAGCCGTCCGCGAGCCCGGTGCTGACGCAGCAGCGCGCGGGCCAGCCGCTGAAGCCCTCAGGGCACAAGATCCAGGGAATCGGCGCGGGCTTCGTGCCGAAGATCCTCGACATGTCGCTGATCGATGAGATCGAGCAGGTCACCAACGAGGAAGCCATCCACTACGCGCTGCGGCTCACGCGCGAAGAAGGCATCCTGTCCGGCATCTCATGCGGCGCGGCGGTGGCCGTCGCGACGCGCCTCGCGAAGCGTCCGCAGAATGCCGGCAAGACCATCGTCGCGATTCTTCCTGACTCGGGAGAGCGCTACCTCAGCACCACTCTGTTCGAAGGTGTTTTCGACCGATGAGGCCAATATGAACACGAACGGCACGGAAATCAGCAATGGCGCGATGACCAATGCGCATTGGAATCTCGATCATATCGTGGCGGAGCTGCGGGCCGCGCGCAGCCGGGTGCGGCAGGATTGTGTCGAGAAAGGCGACCGCGAAATGCCCTCGCGCGAGGCCCTGCGTAACATCATCGATGGCTTCTTTGGAGTGCTTTTCCCCGATCATTTCGGGCTGCCTGATCTGACCGAGGAAGGCATCGATTATTTCGTCGGCCATCGCCTCGATGAAACCTTGCGAGCGTTAAGCATCCAGGTACAGCGCGAACTGCAATTTTCCTGCGAAGCGACCGAAGATCACACCGTAAAGCATGCCAACAAGGCGTTTCAGATAACTCGCGATTTCGCTTCGCGACTGCCGAAGATCGCGGCGCTGCTCGAGAGCGATGTGCGCGCGGGATACCAGGGCGATCCCGCCGCCAAGAGCATCGATGAGGTCCGATTCTGCTATCCCGGCGTGACCGCAATCACCCATCATCGAATCGCGCACGAGCTTTATTCGTTGGGCGTGCCGCTGCTGGCGCGCATCATCGCGGAGTTAGCGCATTCGGCCACCGGCATCGATATTCATCCGGGCGCTACCATCGGCGCGAGCTTCTTCATCGATCATGGCACCGGCGTCGTCATCGGCGAGACCGCGAAAATCGGTGAGCGTGTTCGTTTGTACCAGGCCGTGACCTTGGGCGCGAAGAGCTTCCCGATGCGCGAAGACGGCGCGCTGGTTAAGGGTATCGCTCGCCATCCGATCGTCGAGGATGACGTGGTGATTTATGCCGGCGCGACGATCCTCGGCCGCATCACCATCGGACGCGGTTCGACCATCGGCGGCAATGTATGGATCACGCGCAACATCCCGCCGGGGAGTCATGTCGCGCAAGCACAGGCGCGCGCCGAGGCTTTCAACGAAGGTGGCGGCATCTGAATCGCGGACCGGCCTGCCTGATCGGATCGTTACGGCATCATTAGGGGCACAGAGCGCGGCGCACTTGTGTTTTTATGAGGGTTAATAATATCGTGCCGATCGCCTTGCCAAAGTAGCGCGAAACCTTGAATGCCATGGAGACTAACTGATGATCGAGCGAAGGGGACGAACGGGGATAATGATCGGGGCCGGCGCTTTTTTTCTGGCGACCGCATTCGCCGGATGCGCCGGGATGGGGGGCTCGCACATCGATTGCAACATCGTCAAGTTGCAGAGTCAATCAGGCCGCTCCAACGCCGAAATAGCCTCGGCACTCGGGGTTAGCGAAGCCGATGTCGCGAAGTGCCCGCCTGCCGGAGCTGTGACCGGAGCCGAGGGCGGCGGCAGCGGCGGACCTCCTAATGCATCGGAATATGGAATTCCTGCCGGCCTCGAAGGCGGTGGCGCCGAGAGCAGTCCCGCACCCAGCCCCGCTGCGCAATAATCAAAACTATCCTCATCAAAAAACCAAGGCGCGGCAGCTGCGAGGCTGCCGCGCAAATTCCCTCTCGCCTCATAGCCTCCAAGGCGTAACAATCAAATCCGGAGGCCATCATGAATCTTCATCAATCGATTTCCGCGGGCGTTGGCCTGCTGCTCTCAATCGGCGTTGCCGGATGCGGAATGATAACCCCTCATGCCGACTGCGATCAGGTCGCGCAACAGCAGCGCGGCGGCGCCACCGACGCCGATATAGCGAAAGCGACCGGATATACCGTCGATCAGGTGCAATCGTGTTCGCAGACCGGCTCATCGGGTGGCCGCGAGACCGCGAATAACTACCAGGATCAACCGCGTTTGCCGGCGATCCCGGTATCGATTCCGGCAGGGGCGCTGGGTGGCGTCCACTGAGCGGGCGGTCATTTTGAAAAATGTACCCGCGGTCGCATGCGGCCTCGCATTTGCGAGAGGGGGGACTTGAACCCCCACGAGCTTGCGCTCACAAGGTCCTGAGCCTTGCGCGTCTGCCATTCCGCCACTCTCGCGCGAGAGGACAGGATTATCCGGCCCTGCCAACTAATTCAAGTCGGTACCCGGTCGCGATCGCATTCACACCTGCTAAACTGTCTCCCACAATATGAGCGAGCGTGTCCGTGGTGCCGTGGAGCTGATCCCGAAAGAGATCCAGCCGGGTCTCGCGCTGGATATCAGCGCCGGCGATGGACTTTCCACTCGGATGCTGGAAGAGCGCCGATGGCGGGTTTTTCCGACCGAGTATCATCCGCGCAAACAGGGATGGACTGCGGTCAACCTCAACGATGACCTACCGTTTCGCTCCAGCACTTTCGATCTGGTGATGATGCTCGAAGTCGTCGAGCATCTGGCGGACATTCCGCACATCCTGCGGGAGATCGCCCGCGTCATGCGCCCCGATGGTGTCGCGATTCTGTCCACACCTAATCGCCTCAATGTGACTTCGCGCCTGCACTATTTGCTCAGCGGATTCTATAAGGGACGGCGCGCTCCCCTGCCCTATCACTATCGGGTCGAGGACGGCCGCAACTGGCATATCATGGGCCTCAACGATTTCCATTGGATGGCGCACGGGTTCGGACTCCATCTCGACGCGCTCGGCCGCAGCAAGCGCAAGCTCAAGACGCGCATCTTCGCCGCGCTGATGTATTTTCCGATCCTCGCTTTCTCGCATTTTCTTTACGCCCGCGGAGCAGAGAACCCCGAACAGCAGAAAATCAATGCAGAATTGTTCCAGTTGATGACCAGCGCTGACTGCTTGATTAACGAGAACATCGTGATGCGATTCCGCAAGGTGGGTTTGGGTGAAGTTATCGATCATCATCGCGACTCACGCGCGGCCTGATTCGCTCGCGCGCCTGATCGCATCAATCAAGCCGCAGCTGCGCACCTCGCGCTCGGAGCTAATCGTCGCGGAGAACGGAACCCCGGCACCCTCCAAGCTTGCCGACGCGGACACGGTGACCGCGCACATTCACGATCCCCTCCCGGGCAAGTGCCGGGTGCAAAATCTCGCCATCAAGCGCGCGATCGGCGACATCCTGATATTTCTCGACGACGATCTGATCGTCGCGAAAGACTACGTCGACCAGGTCGAGCGATTTTTCACCTATCATCCCGAATACGCGGCGATGAAGGGCCGCATTCTTCCGCTGGAAGACCCGCACAAGGTCGCCGGTGTGAACTGGGTCTATCTGGATCTGCCGCTGGTCGACCACGGTAACGAGATCGTCGAGGTGCGCGGAGTGTTGGGCGCGAATATGGCGTTCCTCTCGAATGCGCTGCGCGCGGTCGGCCCCTTCGATGAACGGCTCGGCCCCGGCGCGGCAGGGCACGAGGAAGAGACCGAAATGTCGGCGCGGCTTCGGCGCGCCGGCTATCGCATCGGATACTCACCCAATGCGGTGGTCTATCACGAGGTGGATCCGGAGCGGGCCAACCGGGCGCGGTTCATTCGCATCGCACGCGAGCGCGGAAGATGCCGCATGATTCATGAACCTCACTCCAGGCTCGATGTCACCATGAAGAACCTCATCGCATCGACGCGGCTCGCGCTTACCTCAATTGTTGGGGTCGGCGCGGAACGGCGCGCGCGCGAGGAGCGTCGGTTGGCGGTCGCACGCGGGATGCTCGATGCGCTCAATGCCGAGCACACTCCTGCGGATAATCGCGTCAAGGCCTAGCTTTGGCGCGGCTCGCAACTTTGGAAATAATCGCGAGCAGATTTGCCGCATAATTTTGCCAAGTATAACGCTCGGCGGTAGCACGTGCGACCTTGCGCAAATCGCCATCCGCATCGAGGAGCGCGTTCATCTTGCGCGATATTTCATCGGCGTTGGTCGGATCCTGCACGACGAATCGCTGCATCGATTCCGCCAGCAGCTCCGATGCGCCGGATTGCGCGCTCGACAGCACCGGCAGCCCGCTCGCCAGAGCTTCCATGACTACGTTGCCGAACGGCTCGAAGAGCGAGGGAAGCGCGAACGCATCGGAAGCATGAAAAATCCGCGTGACGTCCGGCGTCGCACCGGCGAAATGGATGCGGGCGCTGACGCCGAGCCGCACCGCCTCGCGTTGATACCATCGGCTTTTCTGATCGGCGCCTACCACCAGTAGCTGCGCATCGCGCCCGACCTTCGGCCATGCCTCGATAAGAAATCGCAAGCCCTTGCGGCCGAAACCATTGCCGACGAATGCGACTAATGGCGCTCCATCCGGGATGCTGAACCTCGCGCGAATCTCCCAGCGCGCCGCGTCATCGCGCGCAGGTGCGAAACGCTCGAGATCGACGCCATTGTAAAGCGTGACGACTTTCTGCGCGGGAAGCTGGAACTCGCGCATCAAATCGTCGCGCACCAGATTCGAAACGGCGACGGCTAGTTTGAACTCCGGCGACGCGAACCCGCGCCGCTCGATGAGTATCTGCGCGCGATGGTATGGCGAAAGGCGCATCGCGCCCCACTCCATCGCACTTCGCCACTGACGCGCTGCGCGGACGTAACTGATGTGGGCACTGCCGCCCGAGCGCATCACACCGGCGCCCACGGTGCGCGCGAAGCTTATCACCAGGTCGGCGCCTTCGCGGCGTGCGGCCCGCGGAGCGCCATATGCGAAGGACAACAATCCGGCGGTGCGACCCATTGCGATGCCACCCACGCGCCGAACCTTGTAATTCGTCGATTCGCCGCGCACCTCGCGCGCGAAAACAGTAACCTCGTGTCCCGCCGCGCGCAGACAATCGGCGGTGATAATGAGATCGCGTTCGGTGCCGCCGCCATGCGGATCGAAGCGGCGTGTTAGCAGCCCGATGCGCATCAATCGTGGGCCGGCGGAAGCTGCGGCCCCCGGCTCGGTATGGTATTTTGAGATGGGGGTGAAGAGGCGTGGCGATGATCGAGATTCAGTGTTCCAGTTGTCATACCCGGTACCGCATCGATGAGCGAGTTCTTCCGGCCGAGAGCCCGACCTTCAAGTGTTCGCGATGTGGCCATGTCTTCACCACCGATCCTCTGACCGCCAAAAAAGTCTCTCCCGAACCTTCATCGAAGCCGACCCCGCGTGTATCCACTGCGCGTGGCACGCTGAAACCTCCGTCGGCGCCCGCGGCCTCCAAGCCCGAGGCTCCTAACGAGGCGCCTCAGCCTGCGCCGGAGGAGCCGAGCTCGCTGGCAAAACCCTTATCCGAGCCGGAGTCAAAGCCGGCGCCGATGAAGCCATATATCAGGAATCCGCGACCGACGGTGTTCGATCGGACTCCTGAACCGCCGCCGCCGAAAGCTGAAGCTCCGGAACCATCGCCAACTCAAGCTGCCGACGAGATCGATTCCTCCGCGGTCGCACGCATGAAGGCCTCGGTCGAGGCAGTCAAGCCCGTCGTCGCTGCGCAATCGCCGCGTCCTCAGTCCGAGCCGCCACGACCTGCGCCGGGGCCCTCGCGCATCGCAAAGAATACCGAACCTGAGGATGAGGGCGAGAACCTCGAATTCGATTTCAGCGACGAGCGCCAGCCTGAGATAGGCGACGATTCCACTGAGCCCGAACTTACAGAGGGGGAAGATTTGCCCTCTTCACCGCGGCGATGGAGCGTCGGCGAAGATGACGCCGAGACGCCTCCCGCGCGGCCATCGCGATTCGGCAGCGGAGAGCTGGACCCAGGATTCAGCCGCGGCGAGCCCGCGCCGATTGGGCGCGGAACCATCCCGCAATATGCCGCGATCGCTCCGATGGAGCACGATGAGCCTCTGCCCGATGAGCGAGGTGTCATCGAGCGCGCCGAGCTTCATTCCGCGCGGTCATTCCTCGGACTTTTTCTCATTGTCGCGATGGTGTTCCTGGTGTTGACCGGAGTCATCCATGGAATTCCATCGGCGAGCGCCGACTTACTGCGCCGCATGCCGGTGCTAGGACCTGAATTCGAGCAGCCGGCGCCGCTGGAAAATCAAGTCAGCGTTTCCGATGTTCAGTCGAGCTATCAAACCGTGAAGAGCGGACGCGCGGCATTGGTGGTCACCGGCGTGGTCAACAATAACTCGACGGTGCCCTTCCATACCGTGCAGATCGGGGTGCGATTGCTCGACGACGCGCAGCACAACCTCGCGAGTTCGGCGGTTTACTGCGGGACCACGCTGTCTGCACGGATGATTGGCGAGATGACCGCGCACGAACTGGAATTTCTTCAGAAGCTGGAACCGCAGAAGGCCTTCATGCTCGAACCGGGGCATGCGGCGCCGTTCCTGATGGTGTTTATCGATCCGCCACGCGAGGTGCGCCACCTCGCGGTTGCCGTGGCGAAGGCCGAGCCGCCCGCGGCGCAAGCCCAGGCGAACGCGCACTCCTAGCGATCACTCCTTTTCGCGAGCGATCATCTCCTCGTACTCGTTGTTGTCCATCAGATCGTCGAGGTCGGTAGGATCGTTCATCTGCACCTTGACCAGCCAGCCGTCGCCGTAAGGATCCTCGTTCACGACTTCGGGGCTCTCGGGCAAATCCTCGTTGACTTCGATCACCGTGCCGCTCACCGGCGCATAGATGTCCGAGACCGCCTTGACGGACTCGACCACGCCGAACGGATCGTCCTTGCTGATCTTGTCGCCGACCGAGGGCAACTCGATGTAGACAATCTCGCCGAGTTGTTCCTGCGCATGATCGGTAATTCCCACCGTCGCCACTGTATCCTCGGTGGCAACCCATTCATGTTCTTTCGAGTACTTGAGCCCCTTGGGGATCTCCATGACTCCTCCGAGCGCGTGCGGCCCCCGCCGTCTTGCCTGTGGTCAGCCGCCGAAAATTTCAGAGCGCGACCAACACTATGAATCATGAAGCGCGGCGCAATTTCGCTTGTCAAGTTCCCCGCGCGATCCGATCTCGCATGGAAATGACAAAGCCTCTTGACTGAGACTCGCGCGATGACTCCAGTGTGTGCGCATCGTTGATGATTAAGCGCGCCGGGATAGCTAACCTTGCTTGAGGCAACGCAGCGCCGCCTGCAAATGGAGGAAACATGATCGTCGGAGTTCCGACTGAAATAAAGGCCGACGAACGGCGCGTCGCGCTGACGCCCGCGGGCGTCGCCGCATTCATCAGCCATGGGCATCGGGTGGTGGTTCAGCGCGGAGCAGGAGTCGGCAGTGGATTTTCTGACAAAGACTATCGCGCAGCCGGCGCGACCATCGCGGAGGGCGCCCCATCGGTCTGGAAGCAGGCCGACTTCATCCTCAAGGTGAAAGAGCCCCAGGCGCGTGAATATCGATTCTTCCGACCGGGGCTGATCATTTTCACATATCTACATCTCGCCGCCGATCCGCAGCTCGCGCGCGAGATGTTGAAGCACCAGGTCATCGGGCTTGGGTACGAAACCATCGAGCTCGAGGATCGAAGTCTTCCGCTCCTCGCGCCGATGAGCGAGGTGGCGGGACGGATCGCAATCCAGGTTGGCTCATGGTGCCTGCAATCGCGCAATGGCGGACGCGGCGTGCTGCTGAGCGGCGCGCCGGGCGTGCGACCGGGCAAGGTCGCGGTCATCGGCGGCGGCATCGCGGGGCTCAATGCGTGCCGTGTTGCGGCTGGCGTCGGGGCGGAGGTCAGCATCCTCGACAACAACCCCATCCGCTTGCGCTACCTCAACGACATACTCGGCGGCTCGGCGATGACGGTGATGTCGACGCACGCGACCCTGGAAGAAGAGATCATCGCGGCCGACCTCGTGATTGGATCGGTGCTGGTGACCGGCGCGCGCGCCCCCCGCCTCATCACGGCGAAGCTGGTTTCGCGCATGAAGCCCGGTGCGGTGCTGGTTGATCTATCGATCGATCAAGGCGGGATATCGGAAACATCCAAGCCGACCACGCACGAGAATCCCACCTTTATTCGCAATGGCGTGGTGCATTACTGCGTGACCAACATGCCCGCGATGGTGCCGCATACGTCAACTTATGCGCTCACAAACGCCACGCTCATCTATGCGTTGGACATTGCAGACCACGGCGTAATCGAGGCGGGACAGCGCAATAAAGCCATCCGCCACGGCCTCAACACCTACGAGGGGCACATCACGCATCCGGCGGTCGCCGATGCGATTCGGATGAAACATCACTCGCCGTGGGAATGATGCGTCTCAAAATGGCTACGAGCGATCGACAACTTCTACGAATTGTTAGTCTCGACCTGGGAAACGTGACTCCTCCTGCCGACCATCCCGATTCGCGATCAGCAATACCGATCCAGGCATTCGCGATCGATACGCCCAACGGGACAACGCTGGTCGACACTGGGCTTGGCGAGCCTCACGTGGCGATTGACGAAATGTACCGGCCAGTCCGGCGACGGCTGGATGCGGCGTTAACTGAAAACAATCTGAGGCGAGACCGCATCGTCGCCATCATCGTGAGCCATTTACATTTCGATCACATCGGTGCGATTCGCGAATTCGCGCGAATTCCGATCCACGTGCAGCGCGACGAGTTAGAGGCCGCAAAGCAGCGGCGGTACACGATCCGCTCACGAATGGAGGCGCCCGAGCTGCGGTACCTTACGCATGAAGGCGATGCGGACATAGCCGAGGGCATCCGGCTGATCGCGACTCCCGGCCATACGCCGCGGCATCAGTCAGTCGCGATCCAAACCGTCGAGGGGATCGTGATTCTCGCCTGCCAGGCAGCGTATGGGCTCGAGGAGTGGACCGATCCAGGATTTGAGGATCCGGCCGGCGCGGCCTCGGCATGGGATCGCGATCACTACCGATATTCACTCGCGAAGCTTCGCGCGATGAATCCGGTTGAAGTGCGTTTCACGCATGACCGCCGCGCGTGGCGGACAGCCACCCAAGCGCCGGTTTAGTAGATGCCGTTGGGGCCGTTGCCGATGTTGTAACGCTGCTGGCCGGATTTCTGCTGACCGTAAGTGCCGCTCTCGAAGCGCTTGACGGTGGAGGACGTCAACAACAGATCTCCGTGCAGATTGGCAACCGCCTGCGTCACGCCGTCCTGCGCAATCTCGTGCGCCCGCACCCATCGCGCCTGATGCTGCACGAAATTCGCGAGCTCGAAGACGTTCTGCGAGAGCGACTTCTGCGCCTTCGCGAACTTCGCATTCCACACGACCTGGCCGGACTTCATGTCGACGAATTTCAGCACGAACGCGACCGAAGCGGGTGATGCAGCCGCGTAGTCGAGGCCCTCGCGCTCGCGGTAACGCTCGAGCATCCCATAGAGGACGCCGTCGGCGGAAACGGCGCGTCCGAGCTTGAGCGCGTTTTCATCGAGGTCTTGCGGCGTGGTCGGCGGCAGATTGGTCATCGCCCGAACGACATCATCCTGCGGAACCACATCCCATCCGCCAGCAAGCGCGGACTGCGTGTAGAGTTCCGCGGTTACCGCGTCGGAGCCACCATCCGCGACCACATCGCCGTTATCGCCGGGTGAGGCGATCACCGGCATCACTGCGATGGTGTCCACTTTGATCTGTTTGATGGAAGGAACCGCGTGAGCCTGGATATCGCCCGACGGAATGAATCCTTTGACCGTCTCCACCGCGCTGTTCGCCGGCGCATAGAGGAGCGGCGCGCACGCGCCGGCTCCGAGCAGCATAGTGACTGCGACGGCGCGACCAACCGTTCGAATCGATTGTACGAGGGAGATGGCGCCACGCCGCAAATTCATACCGTCACCTTGATCGAGAGCTCCTTGAGCTGTCGCGGGCTGACTTCGGACGGCGCGCCGCTCATCAGGTCGACTGCCTTTTGCGTCTTCGGAAACGCAATCACGTCACGAATCGATTCCGTCCCGCATAGCATCATTATCAGACGATCGACTCCGAAAGCGATCCCGCCGTGCGGTGGGGCGCCGTAGGTAAGCGCCTCGATCAGGAAGCCGAATCTATCCAGCGCTTCCTCGCGCGTGAGGCCGAGCAGTTCCAGCGCCTTGAGCTGCAGCTCGCGGCTATGAATACGAATCGAGCCGCCGCCCATCTCTTCGCCATTGAGCACCATGTCGTAAGCGAGCGCGCGCGCCTTGAGCGGTTCCGAATCGAGGAGTTTGAGGTCTTCGGGATTGGGCGCGGTGAACGGATGATTGACCGCGAACATTCGCTTCTCCTCGGGGTTGAATTCGAACATCGGAAAATCGACGACCCACAAAAATTTGCGCGCGCCGCTGTCGCGCAGGTTGAAGCGCGTGCCGAGTTGCAACCTAATGTCGCCGAGGATGGGACGGACCTTGTCGGCATCGCCAGCGACCATCAACATCGTGTCGCCGGTTTTCAAATCTGCAATCTTCGCCGCGAGGCCCTTCTCTCCGTCGCCGACATATTTGGAGATCGGCCCTTGCCACCCGTCGGGATTGGCTTTGATCCACGCCAGGCCGATTTGATGCCGCGCCTTGAGGGTATCGACCATCGTATCGAGGTCTTTGCGGCTAAGCTGATGCGCTCCCGGCACGACGATTCCGTAGATGCTCTCGCCGCGCGCGAGGACCTCTGCGAACACCTTGAATGAGGTACCGGCGAACGCGGCCCCGAGATTTTTCAGCTCCATCCCGAAGCGCATATCGGGCTTGTCGACGCCGAAACGTTCCATCGCTTCGGCGTATGGCATCCGCACGAACGGAGGTTTCACGTCGATGTCGAGGACTTTCTGAAACACCGAGGCCATCATGCCTTCGGCCATTCCCATGATGTCCTCGGGGCGCGGGCAGGTCATCTCGATATCGATCTGGGTGAACTCGGGCTGGCGGTTCGCGCGCAAATCCTCGTCGCGGAAGCATCGCGCGATTTGGAAATAGCGATCGAAGCCACCCACCATCAGAAGCTGCTTCAGGAGCTGCGGCGATTGCGGCAGCGCATAGAACTTCCCGGGATTGACGCGGCTCGGGACGAGGTAGTCGCGCGCGCCCTCGGGCGTCGATTTGAAAAGGATCGGCGTCTCGACTTCGATGAAGCCTTGCTCATCGAGGTAGTCGCGCACCGCCTTCACCGCGCGATGGCGCTGGCGAAGGTTGCGCTGCATTTCGGGGCGGCGCAGGTCGAGGTAGCGATACTTCAGGCGCAGGTCTTCGGCGGCAGCTTCGCCCTCGCCAATCGAAATCGGCGGCGGAGGCGAGGAGTTGAGCACTTCGCATTCGGTGGCAGCGACTTCAATCTCGCCAGTCGGGAGTTCCGCATTGACGGTGCCCTCGGCGCGGCGAACGACCTTGCCCTTAACCGCGAGGAAGAACTCCGAGCGCACCGCACCGGCGACCTCATGCGCCGCGGCATTGTGCGCGGGGTTGAAGACGAGTTGAACGATGCCCTCGCGATCGCGCAAATCGACGAAGATGAGTCCGCCGTGGTCGCGGCGCGAGTTAACCCATCCGAACAAAGCGACCTCGCGGCCGGCGTCGGAGGATCGCAGCGCGCCGCAGTAATCAGTGCGCTGCCACGGAGGCAGCGGCGTATAAGTTTTTTCAGCCATCAGATGTTAGAGCCTTGAAGGATAGCTGGGCAGTGGCATCCAAGAAATAGTCATGCACAGGTCAACGAGGCATCTTTTCCGCGGCGTTGTTTCCCAACATGGTATTACATATTATCATACCATGGCTACGATCAAGGTTGCGATCACAATCGATGATGATCTGTTGAAACGGGTCGATTCCCTGGTCCGCAAGCATGTATTTGCCAACCGCAGCAAGGCAATAGCGGACGCCGTCCGCGAAAAACTCGACCGCTTCGATCGAACCAGACTGGCCAGAGAATGCGCGAAGCTCGATCCCATCGAAGAGCGGGCAATCGCGGATGAGGGCCTCGCTCGGGATCTCGAAGAATGGCCCGAATACTGAGAGGCGACATCGTTTGGGCGGATCTCGATCCTACCATAGGACGCGAGCAAGCGGGCCGCCGACCGGTTTTGGTGATTAGCCATGACGTATTCAATGAGCGGTCCGGAACCGTTATCGCCGTCGCGCTGAGTAGCCAACCGCCGCGCGCGGGATTTCCTCTGACGTTGGAACTTCGCACGAGAGGGCTTCCCAAAAAGTCGTGGGCAAAAGTCAGTCAGATCCGTACTCTGTCAGTTCAAAGAATCGGTCGACGGCTTGGCCACGCTAGTGTGGAAGAAGTCTCACAAGTCATCGACGGCCTCACCGAAATCGTCGGCGACTAGCGACGTCCTGACTCAAAGCCGCGAGCTTATCGCTTCTGAAATTTCTGCCTCGGGGACTTCGCGTTGCGTCGAGGCGCTGAGGTCGCGCAGAACCACGACGCCCTTCGCAATCTCATTCTCGCCGATGATGACCGCGAAGCGCGCGCCGATTTTGTTCGCGCGCGACAGCAGCGCTTTCAGCTTGCGCTCCGGGGAAAACATCTCGACGCTCAAACCGCTCTCGCGCATCGATCTCGCTAGGCCGATTGCTTTGAGCGCCGCCGCCTCGCCCATCGCGATAATCGCCGCGTCGGTCTTCTCGATGAGCAGCTTTCCCGCCGCTTCGAGTGCGAGCGCGACCCGTTCCAGCCCGCATCCGAAGCCGATTCCCGGCACCGATGCGCCGCCGAGCGCCTCGATAAGTCCGTCGTAGCGGCCACCCGCCACGACCGTGCTCTGGGATCCCAACCCGGTCGCGATGACCTCGAAAGTGGTGCGGGTGTAGTAATCGAGGCCTCGCACGAGGCGCGGATTCTCGACGTATTTCACGCCACCCGCGGTGAGCAGCGCCTTCACCTGCGCGAAATGCGTTTTGCACGGCTCACATAAGTAGTCGGCGCTCTTCGGCGCTTGCTCGACGAGAGCGACGTCGGTTTTGCAATCGAGCAGGCGCAGCGGATTGCGCTCCAGCCGATTCTTGCAGTCGTTGCAGAGCTGGTCGTAGTGGTCCTTGCCCCATTGATAGACCGCGGCGCGGAATTGCGGCCGGCATTGGCCGTCGCCAATCGAGTTGATTTCGAACCTGAACTCGACGCCGAGTTCGCGCTGAAGCTCATCGATCATCAAGATGACTTCGGCGTCGCAGGCCGCGTCGGCACGGCCGAAAACCTCGACGCCGAATTGATAGAATTGCCGATAGCGCCCCTTCTGTGGACGCTCGCGCCGGAACATCGCGCCCGAATAATACAGGCGCTGCTCCGGGTCGCTGCGATCGAGGCCGGCCTCGATGTATGCGCGCACAACGCCGGGCGTTCCCTCAGGCCGAAGCGCGATGGTCGTGCCGGCCTCGTCATGATCGCTGAAGGTGTACATCTGCTTCTCGACGATGTCCGAGGTATCGCCGCTGGAGCGCGCATAGAGTTCCACCCGCTCAACCGTCGGGATGCGGATCTCATGAAAGCCGTGGCGCTGCGCGATCGAGCTGAAGGTTTTTTCGACGAGGCTGAGCGCCTCGGCACTGGGACCGATCCAATCCTGAAATCCGCGCAGTCGTGTGAGATGCTGCTGCAAGAGAAGTAACTCCTAACCCCTTCCTTTTTGGGAAGGGGCATCAGATGAAGATGTACGTTTTGTTTCGATGCTCATCGCGTCGCGAAGTTTTCGATATCCGATGACTTCGATGCCTTCGTCTTTGATGAGCTGGCGCGTTCTCTCCGAGGTGAAATAGTCGAAGTCGCGCTGACGCTGCCGCCAGTCGCGTGCACATGCCTTTAGCTCCTCGCGCGCCAACGCCGGATGACAATAGATCTCCGAAATCCCGGGCTTCAGGTTCCGAATGACCTCCGTCCAATACGCCTCGGTCTCATCAAGTTTCCTGGCACCATGATGAACGAAAGTGTCGGGATAAAAGATCCCATTAACATCCAGCGCGTTCAGAATGTCACCCATCCCGAGCTCACGCATCATCGTCCGAGGATTGAGGCGAATCGGCAGGCGAAGATCCAGCGCGAGCTTCATATAGACGTGGTGGTAGTCGGCGCGCACGTGCAACGGATACATATGACAATCCAGATGGGTCACATCGATGCCGGCCGCGATCGCTTTCTCGATTTGCGCTTCCAGTTCGATTTCCACCTCTCCGAGGCGGTCGTGCGCGAATACACTCGGAACATCCGCCCAAAGATAACCACGTTCGTCGGTGAGCGATGGAACTTCCATACTGCCGAGCACCGGCCCCCATTTGTAGCGCTCCCATTCGCTGTTGAGCGTCAGATGGACGCCGAGGTCGGCTTTTGGGGTATTGCGCGCGAATTCCGCCGCCTCCTCGAACCACGGACACGGCGTCATAATCGTTGACGAGGTGAGCAGCCCTTCCGTCAGTCCGATGATGGTCGCCTCGTTCTCGTCATGGCACATCCCGAAGTCGTCGGCATTGATGATGAGCAAGCGCGCCTCGGCCGGATATCCCATCTTCTCGGCAGTGGTGAGGTCGCGGATTTGCTCGGCGCCGTCGTCCATCAGAAATATAAAGCGATACTTTAACTTATTTCCAGCGCACAAATAAGAAGGGCCGCCCGAAAGCGGCCCTCCTTCAGATGCCGTTCAGAGCGATCCCGATCCTACACCGTCAGGATATGGATCGTGCACGCGGAGCCCAAGCCGATGACGTGGGCCTGGCCGGCCTTCGCGCCTTTCACCTGGCGATCCTTCGCGCGCTCATCTTCGGTCAGATGCCACACGACTTCGCAGATGTTGGCGACGCCGGTCGCGCCCAGCGGATGACCCTTGCTGAGCAGTCCGCCCGAGACGTTAACTGGCGCAAATCCGCCGAGGTCAGGATGCACGCCGCCCTTCTTGTCGATGAACTCGCCGGCCGTGCCCTTCTCGCATAGGAACAGGTTCTCATAGTGAACCAATTCGGCCGTGGCGAAGCAGTCATGCAATTCGGTCAGATGGATATCCTTCGGTCCGATGCCCGCGGTCTCGTAGGCCTTCTTCGAGGCGCGCTGCGTGAGAGTGCTCACGTCGGGCAGCGTAAGGTCGCGATCGGTGTACGGATCCGAGGTCAGCACCGAAGCCGCGACGCGGGGACGCTTGCGGCCGCCGGCCCACTGCTTGAGCTTGTCTTCGGACACAAGGATCGCAGCCGCCGCGCCATCACCGGTCGGGCAACACATATACAAAGTGTTGGGATATGCGACCATGCGGGCGTTCATCACGTCTTCGAGGGTGACCTCGTTGCGATACTGCGAGAACGGATTCTTGGTCGCATGCTTATGGGACTTCACCGAGATCTTGGCGAAGTGCTCCATCTTGGTTCCGTAGTTGCGCATGTGCTCGATGCCGGCCTGGCCGAACACTGCGGGCATCAGGCCCGAGCCGACTTTGCCTTCGGTCGAGTACGCCGGATCGGCTCCGCCGCCTCCGCCGCCGAGCAATCCCTGCTTGCCCATCTGTTCGACGCCGACCGCCATCGCGCAGTCATACATTCCGGCGGCAATCGACATGTAGGCCTCGCGGAACGCGGTCGATCCGGTCGCGCATGCATTCGAGACGTTGATGACCGGGATGCCGGTCTGGCCGACCTGCTGCAGGATGCGCTGCCCGACCATCGCATTGGATTGGTACAGGTTGCCGCATGCGAACATCTCGAGATCCTGAATCTTGATGCCGGCGTCTTTCAACGCGAGCTCGACCGCATCGCCGCCAAGTTCGGGCACAGTCTTTTCGGGATAGCGTCCGAACTTCAGCATGCCCGTTCCGAGGACATAAACATTTCTCATCTTAGACCCTCCTGGCGGCCCGGCTTTCGGCCGAGTCCGTCGTTGGAATTTTAACGGCTTTCTGCCGCCTCAGTTACTTGCTCGGTTTGTATCCGAATCCGATAACGTCGCGGCCCTTGCGATCCTTCGCCGCGGTGAAGGTGACCATGTCGACCGGCATATCGAAAATCTTCTTGGGCTCCTTCTGCGCCAGCTCGGGATCGACATCGAGCAGGTTCGCCTTCACGCTCACACCCTCCGGCAGATCGACAATCGCGGTGATGTAGGGGGTCTTGATGCCGGGCCACGACTGATGGACGACGGAGAAGACGTACACCTTGCCCTTGTTGGAAAGCTTGAGCGGGGAGAATTTGTTTTGTTCGCCGCACTTCGAGCATGCGACGCGTTTGATGTCGAGGTAAACCGCACCGCAGGTGCATTTGGTACCGCGCAGATGCGGCTGAGCGCCGAGTTCCAGAAAATCGAGAATCGGTTGCGGTGAAGTATCAACAGTTTCCTGAGCTTGCTCAGCCATACGCTGCCTCCGAGGCCATATATAGATGTCGAGATATTTGGAGACGAACCGCATGAATTGCAGCCGTCTGCGACTTCGGAGTTTCCCACAGCCGGTGTCGGGTCGTCAACCGAGCCGTCACTCCATAATGATACGCGATGCGCGGGCTGCTCCCGGCCCGCCGAAAGAGCGCCTGCGGAATTGGAAGGCACCTGCATCCTTCTCAAGAATGATCTGGACGCGTAGGCGGTAACGATTCTCTTCTAAAAATCCTGCCTACCCTAATCAGGAACAGACGCCCGATGGCATTCATATTGCTGACCGATGAAACGGAAGTTTCACAAAATTTTGCTATTCCGTTTCGACCCGGAAGCGCAGAATTTAATGAATCGTCCGAGTGCCCCGAAACGCGCTCGCGCAGGAGCGATGGAGGTACACCCATGCAGATTTCGCAAACGATACGTGAGCTGATCGCAAAAGCACCCCTGGCTCATCTGACGACGCTCAATCCCGATGGTAGTCCGCAAGTCACCGTGATCTGGGTGGGAATCGAAGGCGAGGAGTTGGTGATCGGCCATCTGGCGTTGCATCAGAAGATCAAGAACATCCGGCGCGATCCTCGAGTTTCCCTGTCGTTGCTGGGCGACAAAACCAATGCGCAGGGGTTGCGCGAATATCTTGTCGTGTACGGCAATGCGCGCGTGACTGAAGGTGGCGCGGTGCCGCTCTTACAAAAGCTGGCGCCGATTTACCTCGGACCGAAGGCGGACTTTCCGCCGGCCTCGATGCGCAACATCCCGGGTTACATCACTCGCATCACGCCGGCGCGCTACTCCGGTATCGGTTCGTGGGCTGCCAAAGGTGCTGAATGAACCGCCCCGTTTTTATCCGGTTTCAACCCAAGGAGTAATCGCATGGAAACACTGCGCGAGGTGCTCACCAAGGCTGACCGCGACGGCGTCGCGATCGGACATTTCAACGTTTCGGATCTTACCGCATTAAAAGCGATCGTCGCGGCCGCGCGCGATTTGAAATTACCGGTGCTGATTGGCGTGTCGGAAGGCGAGCGCGGATTCACCGGCGTCGCGCAGATTGCGGCGCTGATCAGGTGCTATCGCGAGGAGTCGGAATATCCGATCTTCCTCAACGCCGACCATACTCATTCGCTGGAAAAAGCGGAGCAGGCCGCCCGCGCCGGCTTCGATGAAATCATCTTCGATGGCTCGTCGCTGCCATTTGAAAAAAATGTCGAGCAAACCAAAAAGGCGGTCGAGCTGATCAAGTCGATCAATCCCAACTGCATGGTCGAAGGCGAAATCGGATACATCGGAAGCTCCTCCGACGTGCTTAAGAAAGTGCCCGAGGGCGCCGGCATAATGACCACTCCCGAAGAAGCCAAAGAATTCGTCGCCGCCACCGGAGTGGAGATTCTCGCTCCGGCAGTTGGAAACATGCATGGGCTGCTCGAAAGCATGGTGACCGGTAATGTGAAGAAGCGTCTCGACATCGAGCGTATCGCCGCTCTGCGCGAGGCCGGCGGCGTGTTCATGACGCTGCACGGCGGCTCCGGGACCGACGACGAGGACTTCAAGAAAGCTATCAAAGCCGGGATGACCATCGTCCACGTCAACACCGAAATCCGGCTCACATGGCGGCACGGAATGGAAGCCGCGCTAGCCGCCGATAAGAGCGTGGTCCCCTACAAGATTATGCTGCCGGTGGTCGCGGCGATTCAGAAAGTCGTCGACGCACGCCTACGCCTGTTCAGCTCGAGGTAATGAGCTTCGCTCCAGCGTGGCGATAGATTGGCGTCCGGCTGTCCAAATTGCGACGGCCAATTTGTCATCTGATTGGGGAGACAATCACTTTCACACCTTTGTTGGCGGTATCGGATTTGCTCATGCGATCCTTTGATGCCCTCCCTCTCAAGCCATGCTCGACCCTGCCGCGTTGCTCGAGTCAGCGCCCGACGCGATGGTGATCGTCAACCCCGAGGGACGCATCGTGCTGGTCAATGCTCATACCGAGGTGTTGTTCGACTCTTCATAATTTCCTGGTCACGCCGGTGGACGAGAACATCCTGATAACTTCGATCCAACGCGTGATGAAGTCGTCGCCGGCACGAACCGTTATGGTGGACGACGACACCAGCTCGCTGCGGCTGATGGATGCCACTCTGAAGCAATGGGGTATCGCCCGATTTGCAAACTCGACGCGGGCGAAGCATTGGCCGCCGTCGACGCCTACCCGCCCGCGGTCATCGTGCTCGACCTGCTGATGACGCCGATGAACGGTTTCGAATTCCTCGATCGCCTGCGCCATAGCGCGGCGGGCCGCAAGATCCCGGTCATCGTGTGGACGGTCAAAGATCTCACCGAAGATGAAAGGCGGAGCCTGTGCGCCGCGGCGCAGGCGGTCGTGTTCCGCAATCAGGATGGCACGGCGGCGCTGCTGGACGAATTGCATCGGTATCTTCCCGACCCACGGGGGTAATGAAAAAGGCTACATGAGCCGGGATTGACTGATGGCTGGTGAACCGATCCTCATCGTCGATGATAACATCGCGAATCTCAAACTCGCGCGCGTACTGCTGTCCCTCGACGGCTACGACATTCGCACCGCGGCCAGCGCCGAAGAGGCGCTGACGGTGCTCGATCGCTTCCGCCCGCGGCTGATCCTGATGGACCTTCAGCTTCCCGGTATCGACGGGTTGGAACTGACGCGGATGCTCAAGGCTGACCGGTTCGGCACGGCGTCATGGTGCTGGCGCTGACTTCCTATGCGATGAAAGGTGACGCCGAAAAGGCCTTCGCCGCCGGATGCGACGGGTACATCACCAAGCCGATCGATCCCGACGATTTCTCGGCAGAGGTGAAACGTCATCTATGCGCCACCGCGGAGGTCCGGTGAGCCAGATCAGGACACCTGTTTCATGCGGATGGAACCGGAAAGCGCGTCCGGCGCGCTTCGTGCTCATCATGGCCCGTCATTGATAAGTAGTCACTTCATTCTAGCTCCGAGTCAGCACGCAAGCGGCTGACTTCGCGCGGCATGGTCCCTGCAACGACAACCCACTGACCACAACCGTACGAGGAGTCTCTAATTGAGACCCTGGTTGGAGCCTCGTTCGGTCTCGGATCACTTAACGAAAGCGAACACGGGCCGGATTCAACGGAACTCGGCTACAACTAGGTTGCCGTACCGCGAGGTGCGGATGGGAAGCCGTCGATGGATGAAGTCGTAAAAGAATTTCTCATTGAGAGCCACGAAAACCTTAATCAACTCGACCACGACCTGATCGAGCTGGAAAAGGACCCTCATTCCACAGACCTGCTCGGCAGTGTCTTCCGCACCATCCATTCGATCAAAGGGGTATCGGGGTTTCTCGACTTTCCGAAACTGGAAGCCTTGGCGCATGCCGCCGAAGAGATGTTGAGCAAGCTACGCGACGGCAAGTTGGTCCTCAATCAGGCCATCACTTCCGCCCTGCTTGCGACCGTCGACGCGGTCCGGCAGATGCTTGCGAAAATCGAAGCCGACGGCAACGACGGCGACAACGACTATGCCGAATTGGTTGCGCGCCTGGTTGAACTGAGCGGCCAGGAAGGCAGCGAGGCGAAGCCCGAAGTCGTCGAGGCCGCGCCCGCTCTGATAGTTGACAGGCCGGAAATTGCGCAACCGATAGCCGCTGAGCCCGTGGCCGTAGCGGCAGAGCCTGAACCCATCGCCGAGGTTGTCGTCGCGGCACCCAAGAAGCCGAAAGTGCCCCGCAAGGCCAAAGCGTCGCGCGCCGCCGCTCCACTCGATGGGCCACCTGCTCCAATCATTGAAGAATCCGTCGCGGCGCCATTGCCAGCGACCGTCGCATCCAACCCGCCCGCACCGAAAGCCGAAGACGTTCATGAAGCCGCGGCTGGATCAGCCGCGGCCGAAAGCAGCATTCGCGTCAACGTGAATCTGCTCGACAAGGTGATGAACCTGGTCGGCGAGCTGGTGCTGGTCCGTAACCAAATCTTGCAATTCTCGCTGCGCCAGCAGGAATCCGGCTTCCTCAGCACCTCGCAGCGTCTCAACCTGATCACCTCCGAACTGCAGGAAGGGATCATGAAGACCCGGATGCAGCCGATTGGCAACATCTGGAACAAATTTCCGCGTATCGTCCGTGACCTCGCCCTCGCATGCGGCAAGCAGGTGCGTATCGAGATGGAGGGTGAAGAGACCGAGCTCGACAAGACCCTCATCGAGGCGATTCGCGACCCTCTCACGCACATCGTTCGCAACTCGATCGATCATGGTGTCGAGCTTCCGCAGCAGCGCCTCGCGGGCGGCAAGCCCGCCGAAGGACGCCTCTTCCTGCGCGCGCTCCATGAGAGCGGCCAGGTGATTATCGAGGTGGCGGATGACGGCGCGGGCATCGATGTCGACCGCGTGCGCGCCAAGGCGCTCGAGCGCGGCCTCATCACCGCGGAACAGGCAACGCACATGACCGAGGGCGAGACTCTCAAGCTGGTGTTCCTGCCGGGATTCTCGACCGCCGCGAAGATCACCAACATCTCCGGGCGCGGGGTCGGGATGGACGTCGTCAAGACCAACATCGAAAAGATCGGCGGTACGGTCGATATCCAGAGCACGCGCGGCCAAGGCACGCGCCTGCGGATCAAGATTCCGCTGACTCTCGCGATCATTCCGGCCCTGATCGTGACCTGCGCCGGCGACCGCTATGCGATCCCGCAGATCAGTCTGATCGAGCTGGTGCGCCTCGAAGCCGAAGAAAAGGCCAGCAAAATCGAGTTGATTCATGGCGCCCCGGTGTATCGCCTGCGCGGCAATTTGCTCCCGCTGGTGTACCTACACGAGGTGCTGAAGGTCGCACCTCTGGTTCCCGAGGGCGACGCCGCGATGAATCGCGCCTCGCACATCGTGGTGCTGCAGGTGGCCGATCAGCAATTCGGACTGGTCGTCGATCAGGTCAGCGACACCGAAGAGATCGTCGTCAAGCCGCTCGGCAAGCAATTCAAGGGAGTGTCAGCGTTCGCGGGAGCCACCATCATGGGCGATGGCCGAGTCGCATTGATTCTCGATGTCCCGGGCGCCGCGCAACTGTCGGGAGTCTTGAGCTTCCGCGACAGCGCGCATGCTGAGAAGCAGGAAACCGCCGCTCGCAGCAAGAGCAAGCAACAGCGCCTGCTGCTATGCCGCGCGGGAAGCTCCGAGCGTATCGCAGTGCCGCTGGCCCTGGTCTCACGCCTCGAAGAATTCACTCATGCACAGATCGAGCATGCCGCCGGATGCCAGGTGGTCCGCTATCGCGGACAGATTCTACCGCTGGTCGACCTCGCGGGTCTGCTCGGCAGTGGTTCGAGCGACCCTGAGCGCGACCCGGTTTCCGTGGTCGTCTTCGATGACGGCCGCCATCATAGCGTCGGTGTGGTGGTCGACCAGATCATCGACATCGTTGAAGAAGAAACCTACGCCACCCAGCTCAGCAGCCGTCCCGGCCTGCTCGGTTCCGCGGTGGTCAATGAGAAGGCGACCGATTTCCTCGACCTCCGCGCAGTCTTCGAGGCCGCCCAGCAGAGCTGGTACGACGGCGAGCCGGTCGAAGAAGCAAGCAACGGATCGATTCTCCTTATCGACCAGTCAGGCTTCTCGCGCGGACTAATCCGCAGCTATCTCGAAATGGCCGGCCATAACGTGGTCGAGGCCAGCGGTGTCGATGAGGCGCTGGAGAAGCTCGAAGGCGGCCACATTGATCTCACGATCGTCTCGGCCAACCTGCCCGGCAACGGCAGCGTGCTCGAGCGCATTCGCAAGAAGACCAACGAAGCTCACATCCCGGTGATGGGACTGGCGGACGAGCGCGGCGATACCTCGCCCGATGCGGCCCGCAAGTACGACTCCTATCACTTTAAGTCGGAGCGCCAGGCGATCCTGGATGCGGTCTCCAAGCTCATCAGCGGTGAGACCGATAGCGTCGATCCCGCGATGCCGGCGGGAAACCATGCCGACACTAACGCCAACAACGCCAACCATGCGATGTCCGCGGACTCGCACCTGAACTGACCTAGGGGGATTTCTTGAACACACAATCAACTACGCCGACTGATAGTGAGCTAGCCGGAAAGGGTGGGCGATTCACCACCTTCTATGTCGACGGAATGCTGTTCGGGGTCGAGGTCATGAAGGTTCAGGAAGTGCTGCGCTCGCAGGCCAGTACCCGGGTGCCGCGCGCACCCGAAGTCGTGAGCGGCCTGATCAACCTGCGCGGGCAAATCGTGACCTCAATCGATATGCGCCGCCGCCTCAACCTGCCGCTGCGGGCGCCCGATGCCATCGCGATGAACATTGTGGTGCGCTCCGGCGACGAAGCCGTGAATCTGCTGGTCGATGAAATCGGCGATGTCCTGCAGGTCGAGGCGTCACGCTTCGAGCGCAAGCTGCAAAACATCGACCCGGTGGTGCGCGATCTTATCGTCGGAGTTTACAAGCTCGACGAACGCCTATTGCTGGTGCTCGATACCGACAAAACCGTGGCGATCTCTCCGAACTGATCCTGAACCATGGAGACTCGAGCAGTTAGTCACAACCTTCGGAGGATGAACAGTTCATATGAGTAGTCTTCATGCGGCTGGTAGCCAGGCCGGCAATACCAAAGCATCTACCTCCGTCCCAGGTGAAAGTCGTCCCGGCCTTGTCTCCGGAAGGCAACGGCTAGGTGACAAGCTCGGGATCGACGAAGCCAGTCTTGCCCGGCGCAGAGAATTCCTACGGCTGGGCGATTCCGAGCGCGAGCTCTTGATCGATCTCATTCCATGGTCTGCGAAAGTGGCTGAGCCAATGGCCAGGGAATTCTATGACTGGCAGTTCGAATTCGGACCGACGAGAGCCTTCTTCGAGCGCCACGCGGAGTCGCGCGCGACGTCGCTCGAAGCCCTGCGCCGTCACCTGGAGATAGCCCAGGCCGGATACTACAAGAGCATCTTTGAAGGTGCACGGAATCATTGGAACGCCGAGTACTTCGAGCAGCGCCTTCATGTCGGATGGCTGCACGACCAAATCAATTTACCCTTCAAATGGTACCTGGGTGCCTATTCGGAATGGCAGCGGCTGACGCACACTTACCTCGCAAAATCGTTCGCCCACAAAAAAGCTTCCGCCGCGGAGCAAGCCATCGTCAAAGTCTTCAACTACGACATGCAGGCAGTCGGAGACTCCTTTCTGCTGAGCGTCCTGGCGTCGATAGGTCTCGACATCGAATCCATCGAGAAACAGCCCGGTACCGATCGCACGGAATACTTCGCGCAGGTCAAGGAAGCTGCCGCCGTGATGTTGAAACAGGCCGAAGCTCTGGCCGACATGCGGCTTACCGATCCGATCTTCGAAGCCGTGGGGAAGAAGATCGCGGGCGATGCGTTCGAGCGAGTCAGGGCCCGACTCTCCACCCTACTCGAAACCACCACTTCGATGGTGGGAAGACTGTCGCAGTCCTCGGAGCGAGTGCAATCCTCGACCGATCAGATGACCGCAGCGATCACGGAAATCGCGCGCAATGCGACCGAGTCGGCCCAGGTCGCCAGTTCGGCGGTTCAGCTCGCCGCCTCGACCAACACGATTGTCGGTTCTCTCGGTGAGTCGAGCGCGAAGATCGGGCAAGTCTTGAAGGTTATCACTACCATCGCGCAGCAAACCAACCTGCTCGCTCTCAATGCGACCATCGAGGCCGCGCGCGCCGGCACCGCCGGAAAAGGCTTCGCGGTGGTTGCCAATGAAGTCAAAGAGTTAGCCAAGGAAACCGCTAAAGCGACCGAGGACATCGGACGGCGAATCGAGGCGATCCAGGGCGATGCGAACAATGCGGTAGATGCGATCGGTAAAATCGGGGCGGTCATCGATCAGATCCATGATATCTCAAACACCATCGCCGGTGCTGTCGAGGAGCAAACCGCGGTAACCAACGAGATAGCTCGCAGCATGACCGATTCTGCGCGCGTCAGCACCGAAGTAGTAGCCACCCTTTCCGCCGTGCTGGAAGGCAATAAGGACTGTCTCCGGCGCACAGCATCATAACTAGCAGTGGTGCGCAGCCATCCTCGAAGCTTCGCCTGGTAGAACAGCGCCGCTAAAGGCTGAGCCACTACAGACCATTAATTAAAAACCGCCCGACAATCATTGGAAGGATATCTAACCATGCGCGGACTAAACAACATTTCGGTAAAAGGCAAACTAACTCTGCTGGCTGGCTTGTTTCTCCTGGGAATGGCGGTGTTCGGATTGCTCGCCTACTCCACCATCAATGAGGTCAAGATCGGCGGTACGGCCTATCAGACCATTTCCCTCACTTCCGACGTTCTGACCGACTTCGCCGCGCCTACGCAGTTCGTCGTCCAGGAGCGGCTGCTGGTCTACCAGATGCGCGCGGATTTCGCCGACAAACCCAAATTCGCAAACGAAGTCGAGTCCTTCAAAGGCATGATGAAGGTCTTCGAAGACGGCCACAAAGACTGGCAGGCTAAAGTAACTGACTCTAGACAATTGGCTACCATCCAGAAGATCTACGACACCGGCCACACATTCATCGAGGTTACCTGGAACAAATACATCCCGGCCCTTCAACAAGGCAACCTCCCGTCCGCGGACAAAGTGAGACTCGAGGAGATGAACCCTGTCTACGAACAACACGAAATCGCAGTGAACGAATTCGTCCAACTGATGCAGGAAAACATGACGGGGGCCGTCAAGAATGCGCAATCGATGGTAGCCTCGCGGACTTTGACCTTGATGCTGGTTGCGTTAATCGCAGTCGGCCTGGTGATGGCGCTCTGCTTCGTCATCGCGAGGGGAATTCTTACTCCGCTCAACGCCACCGTCGCGATGCTGCGCGATGTGGCGCAGGGCAACCTCTCACATCGCATGGAGGTCTCAGGTACCGACGAAATCGCCGCGATGGGAAATGCGCTCAATGACACTATCGATAATCTCTCGCGGGTGATGACCGAACTCACCTCGGATGCCAAGACTCTTTCGAGCGCCTCCGAAACACTATCGAATAGCAGTCAGCAACTCGGAGCCAACTCTCAGCAGACCACGACCCAAGCCGCCGCGGTCTCGGCCGCCGCGGAGCAAGTCAGTCAGAACGTCCAGACCGTCTCGACGGCGACCGAAGAGATGTCCGCATCGATCAAGGAAATTTCCAAGAACGCGAGCGAGGCCGCCGAAGTTGCGAGTTCCGCCGCGCGCCTGGCCGGCGCCACAACCGCCACTATGACCAAGCTCAGCGAGAGCAGCGCCGAGATCGGAAACGTGATCAAGGTGATTACTTCTATCGCGGAGCAGACCAATCTCCTCGCGCTCAATGCCACTATCGAAGCGGCGCGCGCGGGTGAGGCCGGCAAAGGCTTCGCGGTCGTCGCCAATGAAGTCAAGGAGCTAGCGAAGGAGACGGCCAAGGCTACCGAGGACATTGGCGCCAAGGTCGAGGCGATTCAGAACGATGCCAAAGGCGCGGTGCAGGCGATCGATGAGATAACCGCCGTCATCGGACGCATCAACGACATCCAGAACACCATCGCGAGTGCGGTCGAAGAGCAGACCGGCACCACTAACGAGATTTCTCGCAACATTTCTGAAACCGCGCAGGGCAGTTCTGATATCGCCAGTAACATCACCGGGGTCGCCAACGCGGCGACCGAGACTCAACGCTCTGCTACCGCATCGCAGGGAGCCGCGGACGAACTCTCTAAGTTGGCAGTGAAATTGGGCGAAGTAGTAAGTCAGTTCACACTTTCAGACAACGGCCGAATGGCGAATGGTCGTGTGGCGAGTCGGATTGGTCACTAATCGTCTGTCATCAGGTTATTGGCTGACCATCAACTATTAAGGAGTCCAACGATGCGCGGTTTAAAGAACATTTCGGTCAAAGCCAAGCTGATGACGCTGATCGCGACCTTCGTTGTGGGCACCCTGGCCTTCGGCACCCTCGCCTATGTCGATATTAACGCGGTCACCGTCGGCAGCCAGCTGCAACACCAGATATCTAGCATCAAGGATATGAAAAGCGATTTCACGATGCCGCCGGCCTCGCTGCTGCCGGCCAACTTCTTCCTTTACCGGATGCTCTTGAGCAGCACTCCGCAGGACATCGAAAGCAACAAAGGCAAGGTTATCTCTCAGATCGGTGACGTTCAGAAGCGCCGACAATTCTGGATGGATAGCACCACCGATCCAGCCATCAAGGACGTGCTGACCAAGGTCTATGAGCCAGTCGACAAATATATCGATTCGGTCCAGAACCAGGTCTTTCCGCTGGTCGCGGCCGGCAAGATGACCGAAGCCAATCAGGTTCGGCACGATGTGACCGCGAAGCTCTTCGACGAACACGAGCAAGCGGTAAACGAACTCGATTCTCTCACTACCAGACAGCTCGAACAGGCACAGATTGACATCAGTGGGGAAAATTCCCGCCGCATCCTTATCCTTGGCGTGGTTCTGCTTATCGCTTTGACGGTCAGCTCGACTTTGGCCTGGACGATTGCCAACGGCATCGTGGCGCCTCTGAAAAGGACCGTCGAAGTCCTTCATCAGGTATCTCTGGGCAACCTGACGCATCGGATGGAGGTCGTCGGCACCGATGAGATCGCGCAAATGGGCATGGCGCTCAACGACACCGTCGACAACCTTTCGAGGGTAATGACCGAAATCGGGACCGACGCAAAGACCCTATCCAGCGCATCGGAAGAACTCTCCACTACCAGTCAGCAACTCGGCACCAACTCGCAGGAGACCACGACTCAAGCCGCCGCGGTCTCCGCCGCCGCCGAGGAAGTAAGCCAGAACGTGCAGACCGTCTCGACGGCGACTGAAGAGATGTCGGCATCGATCAAGGAAATCTCCAAGAACGCGAGTGAGGCGGCCGAGGTCGCGGGCTCGGCCGCGCGCCTGGCCGGCACCACCAACGCGACGATGACCAAGCTCAGCGAAAGCAGCGCCGAGATTGGCAACGTCATCAAGGTGATCACCTCCATTGCTGAGCAGACCAACCTCCTCGCGCTCAATGCCACTATCGAAGCGGCGCGCGCCGGTGAGGCCGGCAAGGGCTTCGCGGTCGTTGCCAATGAAGTCAAGGAGTTAGCAAAGGAAACGGCCAAGGCTACCGAGGACATCGGCGCCAAGGTCGAAGCGATCCAAAATGACGCAAAAGGCGCAGTGCAAGCGATCGATGAGATAACTACCGTCATCGGACGCATCAACGACATCCAGAACACCATCGCCAGCGCGGTCGAGCAGCAGACCGGCACCACCAATGAAATCTCGCGCAACATCTCGGAGACCGCCAGGGGGAGCTCCGATATCGCCAGTAATATTACCGGAGTGGCTACCGCCGCCAAAGAAACCCAGCATTCCGCCAGGGTCTCGCTGCAAGCTGCCCAGGAGCTATCGAAGCTCGCAGTGCGGCTCGGCGGAGTGGTCAGCCAGTTTACACTTTCCAACGATGGGAGCCAGCTGAATGGCGCCGATCGTTAGTCAGAAATCCTCAAGGGAGAAACCAAAGTGCGTGCACTGATTGTCGATGATTCCAAGGCCATGCGTTCCATCGTCGGACGTATCGTCAAGCAAATCGGCTTCGAGATCTTCGAAGCAGCCAATGGTCGCGAAGGGCTCGAGCAGCTCAAGGCGCATGGCGATGTTGAGTTGATCCTGGTCGATTGGAACATGCCCGAAATGAACGGCATCGAGTTCCTTCAGGCGGTTCGCGCACAACCCGGTTCCGCCGCTTTCAAGATGCTGATGGTGACCACCGCCAGTGACCTCGCGCACATCAACACTGCGATCGAAGCCGGCGCCAACGAGTATCTGATGAAGCCGTTCACCAAGGAAGCGATAGTTTCCAAATTGCAAATGCTGGGAATGCTGGAGTAGCGCAGTGTCAGCCAAGCTCAGAATCCTGGTAGTCGATGATTCGGTCGTGGTTCGGCGGATGCTGACCGAAATGCTATCCGCCAACCCGGCTATCGAATCAGTCAGCACCGCATCCAACGGCAAGATCGCATTGGCGCGGATACCTCAGGTCAATCCCGACGCGATAATCCTCGACGTCGAGATGCCTGAGATGGATGGGCTCCAGACTGTGGCAGCCATCCGCCGCTTCAATCGGACCTTGCCGATAATCATGTTCAGCACGGTGACCGCGCGCGGCGCATCGGCAACCCTCGATGCGATCGGGCTCGGCGCCAACGACTATGTCACCAAGCCCAGCACCCGCAGCGGCACCGTCGGCCAATTGGGGCTCGTCTACCAGGACCTTCTCGATAAAATCAAAACGCATTGCCACTACGAAGCGAATGCCGGCGCCGGCGACCCTTCGCCGAGCTTGCGTCCTCCAGTCAACAGCGCGGCTAAGATCGTTACGCCCGCTACGGCGCTGCAACTCGCGACACCGGCCGCATCCGGACCCATCGAGGCTATCGCTATAGGTGTCTCGACCGGCGGCCCCAATGCGCTCGCCGCGTTGCTGCCCACTTTTCCGGCCGACCTCTCGGTACCGATTTTTATCGTGCAGCATATGCCGCGGCTGTTCACCAAGCTTTTGGCGGAACGCCTGTCGAGCAAAGCACTGATCCGCGTCGATGAGGCTTCGCACGGTGACGTAGTCGTAGCGGGCCGAGCCTTCGTGGCGCCCGGCGACTTTCACATGGTGGTGAAGCGGCTTGGCGCCAAGGTGGTTATCCACACCAATCACGACGCACCGGAGAATAGCTGTCGGCCTTCGGTTGACCCTCTGTTTCGTTCCATCGCGGATACCTATGGTGCGCGCGCGTTAGGGGTAATTCTCACCGGCATGGGCCAGGACGGCCTTCGTGGCTGCGAGGCCATCCGGGCCCGCGGCGGTCAGGTGCTGGCTCAGGATGAGGCAAGCTCGGTGGTATGGGGCATGCCCGGCTATGTAGCCCGCGCCGGTCTGGCCGAAAAGGTAGTGCCGCTATCCGAGATGGGGGCCGAAATTGTACGACGCACTCGCAAAACCGAAGCGCCTGCGCGGGTCGGGATGCTGAATACGGTGAGGGCAAGCTCGTGAGTATCGACCGCGAAGGATTCGAATACGTCAGCACCCTGGTGCGCAATGATGCCGGCCTGGTGCTGGAAACCGGCAAGGAATACCTGGTGGAAGCCCGCTTGCGGCCGCTCGCGCAGGAAGCCGGACTTACCTCCGTCCAGGCGTTCATTCAGCAACTGCGCATGCCTGCCGGTTCCCCCATGCGGAGGCGCGTCATCGAGGCGATGACCACCAACGAGACCTCCTTTTTCCGCGACCTGCATCCATTCGAATCGCTGAAGAAGAAGATCCTGCCGTTGGTCATCGCCAATCGTCGTGAAGAGAAGCGCCTCAACATCTGGAGCGCCGCATGCTCCACCGGGCAGGAGCCGTACACGATTGCGATGATCATCAAGGAACATTTTCCTGAACTCGCGACCTGGTCGTGCCGCATCATCGCTACCGATCTCTCGCGCGAAGTGCTCGCCCGGGCTCAAGCCGGGCGCTATAGCCAGCTTGAGGTCAACCGCGGGATGCCGGTCCAGTACCTGAGCCGCTATTTCGTCCGCGACAAGCTCGATTGGGAAATCAAAAAAGAAGTTCGCGCGATGGTTGAGTTCCTCGAAATGAATCTCACCCGCGCATGGCCGCCGCTACCCCGCATCGATATCATCTTTCTGCGCAACGTCCTGATTTACTTCGACGTTGGCGTCAAGCGACAGATCTTCCAGGGTATGCATCGGCAACTCCGGCACGACGGCTACCTGCTCCTTGGTAACTGTGAGACTACGCTCGGAATCCATGACGGCTACGAACGACTGCCGGACGACAAGGGCGGTTGGCATCGGGTCAAAGAAGTCAAAAGAGGTTTGCAATGAGACCGACGCTCGAACTAGACGATATTCATCTGCTCGCCGACCGCATCTGGGACAGCATGTTCGGAGCCGGCCTCGAGCCGCTCGACAACGAGGCCCCTTCCGAGGATCCGCGCTTCCTGACCGGATGCGTGCAGCTAACCGGCGCGTGGGAAGGCGCGGCGGTGGTGCGTTGCTCCTATACGCTCGCCGCGCAACTGGCTTCCACCATGTTCGGCATTGAAGAGCTGGCGATGGAAGAGGTTTCGGACACCGTCGGAGAGTTGGCGAATCTCACCGCGGGAGCCGTGCAGGCGTTGATGCCGTCGCCTTCGGAGCTATCGCCGCCATCGGTGGTCGAAGGCAAGGACTACAAGCTGATTCTGCCGCGATGCTCAGTGATGAACCAGGCTCATTTCCGCTTCCACAACGAGCCGTTCAACATCGCGGTATTCGAAGCAAACGTGGATCAGCTCTACGACCATTCGACACCGCAATATCTTTCCGACGGATCGGATTGATGATACCTCAATAAGTGTTACCGGCCAAAAATGGGGGATGATGCGCGTCATGATCGACCTACACTCAAGGTTGAGTCCACGCTCATCCCTGCTTGCACTCCTTTTATGAACCCTGAAATGATTGCAGTGCGGGCTGCGCTGACTCTCCCGAGGAGTCAGCCTAGCCTCATTTTGCTCACTGGACGCCTCTCTTCAGTCGATTCAGCGGACGGAAACAGCCCTTCCTTCTGACTTACACTAACCACGCCTTCCGCGGCTGAAGCGTAACTCTAAACAATAGGATGCAGATTCCTACCAACGCTCGGGAGGCGTTGACGCTATGACCTCCGACAACAATGGAACCACGCTGATAAAGATTCTCATCGTCGACGACTCACGCTCCCGCCGCATGATGGTAAAGAACTGCCTTAAAGCAGTAACCGGTTTCGAATTTGAAATCGAAGAAGGAGATTCCGGCAACGTCGCGTACGAAAAAGCCAAACCGGGACTGCACGACCTCGTATTGATGGATATTCACATGCCGGGAATGGATGGTTACGAAGCCACCAAGCTGATCCGCGCCTGGGAGCGCACCAAGGGCCGTCCCGAAATGCCAATCATCGCGGTAACCGCGATGGATCCCGGCCAGGCCGCGACCAAAACCAAGGACGCCGGATGCACCACCTTCGTCAGCAAGCCGCTGAAGCCCGCCGTCCTCGCCGAGGCTATCAACAAAGTCCTGGGACGCCAGCCGGCGCCGGTAGCGGCAGCCGCGGCAGCGGCCGTTCCCAAGGAAACCGGCGGTAGGTTTTCCAAGCTATGGGGCGGCGGTGCGCCCAAGAAGGAGGAGGAAAACGTTGAACAGGAAGGCCTTAAAGGCATGCGCGCGATTTTCCTCGCCGAGAAGCAGCGTGAAATCGGCGTCGCACTCGCCGCCATCGACTCCGGCGACGTCGATACCGTGATCCAGCTCGCCTACCGTCTCAAGGGCGAAGGCGCCAACTACGGTTTCTCGAAGATCAGTGAGTTCGGCGGCACCCTGGCCCAGTCCATCGAAGGCCGAGATTTCAAGACCGCCCGCAGCGTCACCACGAAGCTGATGGCATACCTGGGCAAGGCGATCGAACAAGGCGCGGCTGCGTAATCGCAAGCATCTCATTCCTATAACCTAGGCATCCGAATGGCTATGAAAATCGACCTTGCAAGTGTGATGGGATTGGTAGCCGGCCCGGCCTGTATTATCGCCGGTCAGCTAATCGAAGGCGGCCATCTCGGCACCCTTATCCAGGGAAGTGCGGCGTTGATCGTTATTGGCGCTAGCGTCGCAGCCTGTATGCTCTCCTTCTCTCCGGTATTCCTAAAGGCCGCCGCCACCGATGTTCGCAAGGTGGTCGGCGAGACCACGCCCGACTCCTTTGACGTCATCGATCGCATCGTCGATTACAGTAATGTCCTGAACCGCGACGGCCCGATCGCTCTGCAAGGATCGGTACAAAAGGAACCTTATCCTCTGCTCTCGATGGCGCTGAATCTGCTGGTTAGCAACATCAACCCGCAAACGATGATGGCGATCCTCGAGCGCAAGTTCTCCGAGAACACGAGGCTCAACAATGCCGGCGCGGAGGTCTTCGAAGCGGCCGGCGGCTACCTGCCAACCTTCGGCATTATGGGCGCCGTGCTGGGCCTCATCCACACCATGTCAATGCTCAATGAGCCGGCCAAGCTCGGCGATGGTATCGCGAGCGCGTTCGTCGCCACCCTCTATGGTGTCGGCGTGGCCAACCTGCTCGCCTATCCCATCAGCAAGAAGATTCGCGCGCGCGCCCATGCCGAGAAAGAATTGGACAAGATCGTCATCATGGCGATTAAGGGCATCCAGGCCGGCCAGCGCGGAATGTCCTTGCGCCAGGCGCTCACCGGCGGCTCGGCCACCCCGAATCCCGCGGTGCGCATCGCGCGCAAAGGCGCCGCCTAGAAACACCTCGACGCTCTACAAATCCCCGCATGCCAGCAGACTGCTTTTGCGATGGTCACCGTGAAAGAAGTAGTCTGTTTTGGTTCCCTCCTGAGCGAATGCCTCGTCGTAGGTTAGGCATCTCGGACGCCACAGCATTTCCCTGGGGCCGGTTGACCGCCGTCGCAGCCACCTTACAACCACCTCCCATTCGTGCTAATCGGTTAAGCTTGGATTAATTCCCAATCGACGCGGGATTTTGCCTTATGCCATCGACGAATCGAGTCAGAGTCGGGATTCTGGGTGCTACTGGTTACTCCGGAATCGAGGCCGTCCGCCTGCTCGCCGGACATCCGTTCGTCGAGCTCTCGGTGCTGACCTCGGAGCACTATGCGGGCCGCGAAGTCGCCGATGTCTATCGCCATTTGGCCGGCATCGACCTGCCGCCGCTCGAGGAATTGCGCTCCGACCTCGTCAAGGGCCGCGTCGATGTGGTGTTCTCGTGCCTGCCGGAAAAAGTCGCCACCGCGATGATTGCCGACCTGGTGCAGAGCGGCGTCAAGGTGATCGATTTTTCCGAAGACTTCCGTCTTAAAGATGCGGCCACCTATCGCGCCGTGTTCGGCGTCGATCATCCCGCGCCCGCGCTCCTCAAGCATGCCGTGTACGGATTGAGCGAGTTCAATCGTCACGCGATTCGCGAGGCCAAGCTCGTAGCCAATCCGGGATGCTTCCCGACCGGCGCGCTGCTCCCACTGCTGCCGATTATCAAGCGCGATCTGATCGAGCCGTCGTCCATCGTCATCGATGCGAAATCCGGCACCACCGGCGCTCGTCGTGCGGCAAGCGTCGAGCAGCTTTTCGCCGAGGTAAACGAGAACGCGCGCGCCTACAAGGTCGGCAACCATCGCCACGTGCCCGAGATGGAACAGGAGATCGGCAACTCGCTCGGGCGCGAAATCGCGATTCTGTTCGTGCCGCATCTGCTGCCGATCTCGCGCGGAATCCTGACCTCGATTTTCATGCGGCCGCGCACCGGCACCACCGAGCAGGATGTGCGCAATGCGTTCGAGGCGAGCTTCGCGAAGTCGCGCTTCATCCGGCTGCTGAAGCCGGGCGAGCTGCCGGAGCTGAAGAATGTGCGCGCGACGAATTTCTGCGAAATCGCCGTCCACCTCGACAAGCGCTCCGGCACGCTGCTGGTGCTGACCGCGATCGACAACCTCGGCAAAGGCGCGGCGGGCCAGGCAGTCCAGAACATGAACCTGATGCTGGGCTATGACGAAGCCGCCGGCCTCTTGGGTGCGGCACCAGTTCCTTAAGACCCTCTCCCCATAGGGAGAGGAGGATCGCGATTCCTATCGCGACCCGGTGAGGGTCCTTAAACAGCGCGCTCCGCGCGACTCGGGAATTCTGCTTCTGGTTTGTATGGAAGTGCCCGTGGCATACGGTGCTGCACCCCCTCCGGTTCGTCACGGTGCTTGCTCGCAGCCATCGCAAGCACCGCGCCGCACCGGCTCTCCCCCGCGCGGACGCAGGGGAGCGGCTAGGGCAAATCGAACAGCAACACTTCCGCATCCTCGGTCGCGGAAAACTTCAGCCGCGATTCATCTTTGATCTTTGCGCCATCCCCTTCTCCGAGCGCGATGCCGTTCAGATCGAGCTTCCCGCGCGCAACGTGAACATAACCGCTGCGGCCTTTCGAAATTTCCTTCTCCGCCGCCTGACCCTTGGTTAGGCCGCCGATGTACAAATCACTGTCCTGGTGAATCTTCAGCGCGCCATCACCACCCGCATGCGATGCGACCAGGCTCAATTTCCCCTTGGTGCGATCGCCCAGGGTCTTCTGCTCATAGCCAGGCTCGATTCCAGCCGCCTCGGGCAAAATCCAAATCTGCAGAAAGTGCAGCGCCTCTGACGGCGACGGGTTGAACTCGCTATGCGTGATGCCGGTGCCGGCGCTCATCCGCTGCACGTCGCCGGCCGGAATCACGCTGCGGGTGCCGAGGCTGTCGCGATGCTCGACCGCGCCTTGCAGCACATAGGTGATGATTTCCATATCGCGATGCGGATGGGTGCCGAATCCCTTGCCCGCCGCGACGTGGTCATCGTTGATGACGCGCAGAACGGAGAATCCATTCTCCTTCGGATCGTAATATTCACCGAACGAAAAAGTGTGGCGGCTGTTAAGCCAATCGATCTTGGTCAGCCCGCGATCGGAAGCTTTGCGCAGTGTAATCATGGTTGCTCCTTCGCCTAAAAAGGCTCTCCGAACAAGGTAACCATTCTGTCAAGTGGGTAGGAATAGGGCTTCTCGGACGGGCGACGTCCGATTCCTGGTAGGGGTCGTTGGGAACGACCCGCAGCGATTGTTCAATCGCCAAAGGGATACGTTTTCGCCACATCGTTGCGGGGGGGTGGGGCGCCCCCCCCCCCAAGGCCCCCAAAAAAGACGGCGGGGGAGCGGGGGGGGTAAGACAGACTGGGGGGGGGGGCAGG
>VFSW01000269.1_pt1 | contig 73047 bp, 67 predicted proteins | sample 5358111 | NCBI WGS metagenome assembly VFSW01 (sample SAMN11554181, study PRJNA540505) | mine drainage metagenome | isolation source: sediment from site ElyBrook_90M | place: USA: Ely Copper Mine, Vershire, VT | collected 2017
CCGGGCTGAAGCCCGGCGCTACAGCCAAAGCGGCGGCAAGCCGCCGCACTCCAAAGCGTCTTGTATCAGGGCACGGCTTCAGCCGTGCCGCATGCGCATGCCCCATGGACCAGGGCTTTAGCCCCTGCGCCTCTGGCCGGACCGCCGGAGAAATACACCTTTTCCGCCAGGGGCTGAAGCCCAAGCCTTTGTCCTGCGCGCTGCTGGCACGGCTGAAGCCGTGCCCTGATACAAGGCCGACGCAGGCCGTCCGCTGCCGAGGCATGGCGCTATTCTACAGCCTGGAATCGCACACAGCGCGATGTATGGGCCACCCGCGAGGCGTTCAGCGGCGGAATTGCCGCCGCACCGCAAGCAGGAATAGAGCGATGAGCGTCGAAGTAACGACTACTTCCACCAGCGCCAGCAGCCGGCCCCACGGGTAGCTCGGCTGGTACTCCAGATTCTTCTGGAAAGCCGCCACATAGAGCGTGGTCATCAAGCTGTGTCCGAAAAAGGCGAGAGAGCCATGCATATTCCCCTTTGAATCACGGCTCAGAAACTCCCCGAAATCCCAATAGATAACAGGCAAGTGTGCATCTTCGCTTTTCGCGGAGGCGCCTCCATTAGCAGCAGAATCGCTCGCGCTTTGCCTCTCGCCAGCCTCGGCGCGCGCATTGCCCGGCTGCCATCTCAACCCGGCCAGAGGATAAAGCAGGGCGAAGAGCAGGATGACGGCGGACAGCATAACGAATGGCCGCACGTAGCTTTCGCCGTACCCGCTGGCGTATTTGTACCACGCTGCCAGGCCTGTATAGCGGTGCAGCCAGCGCACCCCAGGGTCGCGCCTCGCGCTGTGCAGGCGTTTCATCTCCATTTCACCGTAATGGAAATCACCCGCCGTCCGGTAATCCCGGCGGTCGTCATAGTTTTTCTTGAGCTGCTGGTAAAGCTCGGCGATCAGGGTGTAATTGCGCTCGTCCGCGTCGCCTTCGCCGGGCCGCAAAGCCTGAACGAACCCCTTACCCGCCCCGGACAGCGTCGCTTCTTCTTCAAAAACCATGCTCTTGCCGTTCGACCGCTTGCGCCAGCGAACATCGGAAAAAACAAACTTGGAGACATCACAGTTGTGAAATAGCGCCTGGCCAAGGTAGCACTTGTAGAATGTAACGGCTTCCGGCTTGGCGAACGTAGCTCCCGAGAAGACCGGCCCGGGTTCAGGCGTATTATCGTTGCGAAATTCTGTCTCGCGGAAACGTACCCCGGCTTGAAACACGGCTTCGCTGAAATCGGCGGCATGGGTGAAGGTGGCCTCGTCGAAATAGGCGTCTTGGGTGAAAATGGCCAAGCAGAAGTTGGCCGCTTGGGTGAAGGTAACGCCGCGAAAATACGCGTCCTGCGCGAAGGTGGCCACCGAGAAGTCGGCGTCCTGGGTGAAGGTGGCTCGGTTGAAATCGGCGTCCTTTGTGAAGGTGGCTCCGTTGAAATCGGCAGACTGGGTGAAGATTGCCCCGCCGAAGTCGGCGGCCTGGGTGAAGGCGGCCGCGCTGAATTGTGCGGCTTGGGTGAAAGTTGCCTCGAAGAAGACAGCGTCCCGCGTGAAGGTAGCCCCGAAGAAGCCGACGCCATGGCTGAAGGTGACCTGCATGAACACGGCGGCTTGCATGAAGGTGACCTCGATGAACGCGGCGTCTTGCGTGAAGGTAGCCCCGTAGAAGACGCACTGCGCCTTAAATTCACGGCCGTAGTAGTCACTAGTTGGGAATACAAAGCGCGAAAAATCGGCCTCGCCTTCCCCTGCCTCTTGCAGAATCCGCTCAAATTCGCGCTGGAAGGCTGCATCGTCCTTGCCGGGGTGGCGGGAATGCATCAGGCAAACCGGCTCGGCGTCTTCATCGGGCTTGGAGCCATCTGGAAGCCGGTAGATCGGACGGCCGCACGGTTTCCCGCTCCACATCCTGATACGGCATCCCCCGTCCGGCCCGGCCTCGGAGTGCGCCTGCTGTTTGGCTGATTCTTCCTGCGACATCCTGGCGCGGATTGTATCACAAGCACATAGCGCAGACCCGCGCCTTTCAGGTCCTCGGCTTGTCGAGCAATCCAGTCTATGGCGCTGTATTCAGGTGCCGTGGCACGGCTGAAGCCGTGCCCTGATACAAGGCTGACGCAGGCAGCCCGCGTACGGGGCCGGCGGCCGGAATCAGGGCGAGATCCTTCGCCGCCGGAAGCGCGGCTCAGGATGACAGCCTGGAGCGGGTTCTGCAGCCGCGGCTGGTGCGCTTGCTGGTGCGGCGCTCGGAGCCTGCCCTGTAAGGGAGCGCCGGGGTTTGCGTAGTGCCGCCCTTCAGGGCAGCAGCCCGATGCCGGGCTGAAGCCCAAGCATTTGTTCTGCGCGCTGCTGGCACGGCTGAAGCCGTGCCCTGATACAAGGCCGACGCAGGCAGCCCGCTGCCGGGCTAAAGCCCGGCGCTACAACCAAAGCGCCCTGTTACAAGGCCGGTTCCGGGGTGGCAGGATGCTGTGCACGACGCGATGCGGCAATGGCGCGGCGGATGTTCAACTGCGGAATAGCAGGCAAGTGCTACTTCAAATCATTGCGGATAATGACGCCGCCCTTCATGACAAACTTTACGCGCTGAAGTTCGGTGATATCTTCCAGGGGATTGCCCTGAACGGCGACGAGATCCGCCAGCTTGCCTTTGCTGATGGAGCCCACGCGGTCCTGCCAGCCCATCATGGTGGCCGCATTTAAGGTACCTGCCTGGATCGCCGCCGCCGGTTGCATGCCGGCGCGCACCAGCTCCCTGAACTCAATCGCCTGGGTGCCGTGAGGAAAGGGACCGGCATCGGTGCCGAAGGCAATTTTCACGCCGCGCCGCAGGGCCTTCTTAAAACTCTCTTCGTGCAGTTTGACGACGCGCGAGTAATAGTCCTTTTCCTGCGGCGTATTGCCCCAGTCAATTTCGTAAACATAAAGAGTAGGCACATACCATACGCCTTGCTTCAGCATCTGATCGATGGCCGCGTCATCCAGCAGCAGGCCGTGCTCAATAGAATCCACTCCGGCGTCAAGGCAGTTGTGCAGCCCCGGGCCGCCGTAGGAGTGGCAGGCGACGGGGCGATGCCAGCGATGCGCCTCATCAACGATGGCTTTCATCTCCTCCAGGGTGAAAGTGGGCGTAACAATGAACTGACCGTTGGCGTCGAAATAGGCCCTGGAGGTTGAATAGACCTTGATCAGATCGGCGCCGTACTTGATCTGCTCGCGCACCGCTTTGCGGCCTTCCCAGGGCGAATCCACAATCTGCACCCCGCTGGGCACGGTGACTTCCGGCGAGTAACCCAGCAACGGATAAGCTCCGGTGATGGACATGGCACGCGTGGCCACCTGCAGGCGCGGGCCGGGGATCAGGCCCCGGTCGATGGCGTTGCGCACATCCACGTCGCTATACATGGCGCCTTCGGTTTCCAGATCGCGCATGGAAGTAAAACCGGCTTCCAGGTCTTTTTTGGCGTTAACCACCGCCTCAATCGTGCGGTACTGCCAGGACTCCTTCAAAAGCTGTTCCGCGTAGCGTTCGCCCGCTTCGCCGGTAAGAAAGATGTGTTCATGGCCGTCAATCAGGCCCGGCAATACCGTGGCGCGGCTCAGGTCAATCACCTGGGCGCGGTCGGGAACGCTGAGCGCAGACGCAGCGCCCACGGCGCTGATGCGGTCGCCGCGGATCAGGATAACCTGGCCGGAAAGCATTTTGCCCGATGCGGCGTCGAACATCTGACCGGCTTTGACGGCAAGCACTTTTTGCGGCAGAACGACCGGGCGCACGGGACGCTGCGCCGCAATCGGATCAGGATAAACGGCTGTGAGGACCACCCACACGCCGAGCAGCGCCCGGGCGGCGTGCCGGATTCCGGCTGGCTGCGAAGGCAGAGAAAAGTATCTGATCATTTTGTCTCCTTCAGGATTCGTTGGGCTTGCGCCACGCCAGCGGTCCCAGCCATAGCAGCGCCACGGCGTCAAGCAGGAAGTGGGCAATCACAGAGGGGTAGATGCATCCCAGGCGGAATACCGGCCACGCCAGCAAAGCGCCCAGCAAGGCCGCCCTCGCGGCGCCGTTTAAGCTTTGGTAGGCGTGGCCCATACCGAAGGCCGCCGATGAGGCTATCCAGGCTGCGATGGGCGAGTGCAAGCGGGCGGATAATTGGCTGTATAAATAGCCGCGATAGAGGAATTCTTCACAAATGCCCGCCGTTGGGGCCAGCACAAAAAGGCATATCAGTTTCTCCTCACGGGTTTCGGGCATCAGGTAGCGAACCAGAGGCGCTTCCCTGGGCCACCAGTCAAAACGCTCCAGCACAACAAAAACCGCAAGCGAGCCCAGCGCAATGGCGCTGATCAGGGCAGTCCATAGCATAAGGCGACCCCAGCCGGGGGAATTGAAAACCGGCACGCGTATTGCCGTACCCAATATGATGAGCGCGCCGATCGAGGTGAGCACCCATTCGCTAACCACCGAGGAATAATAAAGGGTGCGACGAGGCAGCAATATCAGCCCGCTTTGGCGCGATGACTGAATGGAAAGCAGGGGCACAATCACACCCAGCACAAATAGGAACAGTAGGTTCGGCATGAGAATGGATTAACCAACCCCTCATCTTGCCGGCCGGCGGCAGGCGGACTGAAGAGCGCCCGGGTGGGCTCTATCGAAGCAGGTACGAGCCCAGCACAGCGCGGCAGCGGTCGCGGTAAGTCTGCAAAGTGGCGTCTTCGGCGCCCAGCAACCACTGCAGGCAATAACCGTCAACCAGGGCGCGGATGGCGCTGGCAGTTTCGTCGGGGCGCACGCGGCGAAACTGTTGATCGCGGATGCCATCTTCAATGATTTTGGTGTCGGCTGCGCGGCGGTTTGAAAGGAAATCCTGAAAGGGTTTTTGAAACCGTTTGGAGCGCGCCGCGAGAGAAACAAAATCAAACAGCACGAGGTAAAGCTTGCGGTTCACCTCCTCGCTGTGGAACAACACCTCCAGCTCCGAGGCCAGCCGGGCGCGCGCGGGCTCGCGCGCATGGGCGATTTCGTCCAGCGTATGGTCCAGTTGCCCCAGCAACCATTGCAACACGGCGAAGAGCAGGTCCTCCTTGGTGCGATAGTAATAAAGCGCGCCGCCCTTACTGGTACCCGCCCGCACCACGACAGAATCCAGCGTCATCCCGTGAATGCCTTTATCAACGATTTCCGCGTAGCCGGCGCGTATCAGGGCATCGCGCCGCCGCTCGGCATTCTCAGGATCGGCCCGCCGTGGCATGGAGAGAACCCTTTCTGGAATAGTTCGACTGGCCGGATAATTATATCGAACGGCGGCAGAATGCCAAGCGGGAACTCTTCACTACGAGCGGCGCGAGCAGAATCATCCGTTGGCGCGGGATGGTTACCTGTGGGCGCAGGCCGCGGAAATGCCCATGGTTCAACGCCGGGATGGAACTGATCAAGGGTGGCACGCAGGCGCCGCATCAGCCCGCGAAGCGGAGGGCCTGGGCAAGGTTGATGCGAGACGCCCGGAAGGCCGGCCATAATGATGCCGCCAGAGCGATCACCAGAGAGAGGAGAAGCGCAAGAATCAGCGCTTCAGGCCGCACTCGCAGGTCAACCCAGACCATGGGACCAATCTTGGAAAGGCGCAGGGCGTCAAACAGAAGCTTGGCAAGGAGAATGCCCGCCAAGCCGCTGCCCGCGGTGATGACAATCGACTCGGTGACGAACAAGGTCATAATCTGGGAACTCTTAAACCCGAGAACCCGCATGACCGCAGCTTCCGGAATGCGTTCGCGGGTTGACATGGCCATGGTATTGGCAACAATCAGCAGAATCGCAAAAGCCACGGCACTGCCAATCATCAGTAACATGGCGCGAACGTTTCCGAGCATTCCCACAAAGTCCAAAAGAAAGTTGTTTTCGCTTTCGGTCCTGGTCTCCGCCGGAGTGTTGCGGAACATGGTATCGATGGCATTGGCCACTTGCGCCGCGCGGTCGGGACGGTTGATGCGAATCCAGTAAAGCCCCACCTGATTGTAGCGGCCGCCCAGCGCTTCATTCAGATAAGAGTAATGGAAATAGAACTGGTCATCCGGACCGCCGCTGAAAATGCCACGCAAAGTAAGCGTGGGAGTAATGCCGTACGGGCTTCCCAGCAGTGTAATCCGGTCGCCAATTTTCCAGTGGAATTTCTGGATCAACCGGCTGCCGGCAACGGCCGCGGAGCGTTCGTTCATAAAGTCGCGGAGCTGGCCGGGCGGAATTTTGGCCACCTGCAACACGTCAAACACCGTCCTGGCGTCAATGGCGAAGTTCGCGAACTGGTTTTTGCGATCAACCCAGTACCCGCCAAACCAGCTCATAGAAGTGACGGCCTCCACGCCGGGTACTGCCCGGATCCGGTCACCGTAGCTGCTGGGCATGGGAAAGACGATCCCGCTCAGCCGGCGGACCATCATGCGCGGGGTCGTATCCGCGCCCTCGTAGGGAGCGCCCAGCGCCTGATAGACCATGGCCAGCGAAGTCATCATGAAAAGCGAGATGGTTACACTGGATGCGGTCAATAGGGTGCGCAGATAATTGCGAACAATATTTCGGAAGAGCAAGCGCCACATGATGGAGACCCTTCCTGCCTTTCCGATTATGCCACAAGCCGCCGGGTGCAGCGTGTGACGCGCGGCAAGGGCGCTGGATGATCCGGACTTTAAGGGTGGGCGCTTCGGGAGGACCAGGGTGCGCCGTGCTAAATACTATAGATTTGCTGCGCCCAGGAAATTGAATTGAGATAAGCTTCGGAAAGGACGGACTCATCGATACTCAGCTTGTGGGCCATTTCGTTGATGCGATCAAAATCACCGCGCTCCATGGCCAGCACAGCGTCAAGCATTGGGCGGAACGGGCCGGAGTAGTCCAGCAAGGCCGAAGTAATCTCCAGGGCTATGGGAATTTCGCTGAGGATTGAAGCCAGCGGGCGGTCCAACAGGGCGTCCACCAATGAGAACAGGCCGCACAGGAAGAGATCTGTGTCACGATTGTGCAAACCGCTGTATGGGGCCAGTAATTCGCAGCAGTGCGCGCGAATAAGGCAGGTGACCATAAGCTCGGAGGGCTTGTCCTGCGCCATGGTAGTGGCCGTTACCACGGAAACCCAGCGTTGAATCTCGTTTTGACCGAGCAGGGCCAGCCCGTGACGCAAGGATCCGATTTCGCGCCGGAAACCGAAGGCAAATGAGTTGAGATAACGCAGCAGGCGAAAGCAGACAGAAGCCTCGGGCTTGATGGTCTCCGTGATGCGATCGAGGTCAAAATCGGGACGATTCACTTCCTGCAGAATACGCAGCAGGTTGAGCTTGAAGGGAGCGATATCGTTCCCGGCAATTAAATGGGGTTTGGCAAAGAAGAAGCCCTGGATCAGTTCATACCCGGCGTCACGGGCGTGCAGGACTTCTTCGTGGGTTTCCACTTTCTCCGCCAGCGGATGAATGCCCAGCTTGCGAAAACGCTGGGCCATTGTTTTTTGCTCCGCCGACGTGGTCTGCATAAAGTCGACTTTGATGTAATCCGCCAGCGCCACCAGCGGCTGCTCTTCCTGGGCTGCGGTAAAATCGTCGAGTGCAATCTTGTATCCGGCAGATTTCAGGCTGCGGCAGGTGCGAACAACTTCTTCATCCGGCTCGATGTTCTCCAGAACCTCGAGCACCACTTTCTCTTTGGGCAGCAGGGAAGCAAAATCGCCCACCAGAATGTTGCGCGTACAGTTGATGAATGCGGGACGGTTATCTGAAAGCGTTTCGAGCCCCATTAGAAAGACGCTGTCGATAACGTTCTTGGTGGCTATATCTCCGTCCGGAAAATCCATCGGATTGTCCGAGCCAGGCCGGAATAACAGCTCATAGGCGACAGTTTTGTTGCTGTTGTCAAAAATCGGTTGCCGCGCAATGGTCCGGACTTTAGCCATTAGGCTTCCCTTGGGGCCTGTCTCAACGTGCGGACGGCTGGAACTGGCGCCGCCTGATGAAACACAGGCGACAAATCTGCGGGGCATCCGCGCCCTCTAGTATTATTTTCGGGCGGATTGAGGGCGTCCATGAATGGTTTGGCCTCCGGGCAAACGGCCCGCCCCAACTCGAACCAACAAGCCCTGCCGGGCGCTATACTAGCCGTGAGCCGGCGCGAGGGGTGAGGCAAGCCGCGCCGCCAAACGCTTATGAATGCTGCCAACGCGGGCCACCAGGATTTTCCCCTTACGCTGGGGGAGTATTTCCAAACCTGGGCGAAGTTCGGAGACGCGACTGCCTTTGTGCGGCGGACCGGCCTGCGCCGCGAAGTCTGGAGCTATAAGCGACTGCTGGATAACTCTCGTCAATTTGCCCGTGAGCTTGAGGCACGTGGAATTGAACCCGGTGACCGGGTTGGAATCTGGGCAGAAAGCAGTCCGCATTGGGCGGTTGCGTTTTGGGGAACATTGCTGCGCGGGGCCGTGGCCGTACCCATGGATGCAATCGCGGCGCCCGATTTCGCGCTGCGTGTTTTCCGGCAGACCCAGGCAAAATTAATTGCCCTTGGCGCTTCCGCGCGGCCATTCGCGGAGGCGGGACGCAGCCTGGCGCTGGACGATTTGTCCCGTTATCTGGAGCGCCATTCTCAAGAACGCTACCCGACGCCCGCGGCGCTGCCCGACGATACAGCGGAAATCATCTTCACCTCCGGCGCCACTTCGGAACCGAAGGGCGTGGCCGTATCGCACCGGAACCTTCTTGCCAATCTCAAGCCTCTGGCGCGCGAGATCAACCGCTATCGCCACGCCGAACGCTGGGTGCATCCGCTGCGCTTTTTGTGTACGGTTCCCCTTAGCCATGTTTTCGGCCAATTCATGGGCATGTTCGTTCCGCCGCTGCTGGGCGCAACCACAGTGGTTATGCCGCCATTAAACCCTTCTGAAGTAATTCGGATTATCCGTCAGGAAAGAGTTTCAGTCCTGATTGCCGTGCCCCGCCTGCTGCAAAGCCTTGCCAGTCATGTGCAGCGAGACAGCCCGGCCGGCGGAAGCGTGAATTGGGACGAGGAAGTAAGACGGGCGGAAGGCAAACACTTCCTGCGGCGCTGGTGGCGCTTCCGGCGCATTCACCAGCGGCTGGGATGGAGGTTCCTTGCCGTTATCTCGGGTGGTGCGGCGTTGGATGAGGAGACGGAGCGTTTTTGGACGGCGCTGGGCTACGCCGTAATCCAGGGTTACGGAATGACGGAAACGGCGTCGTTGATCAGTGTAAACCACCCTTTTCGCCTGGGACGCGGATCGCTGGGCAAGACGTTGCCAGGCATTGACGTGAAGCTGGATCCGAGCGGAGAGATCCTGGTGAAGGGCGAAAATATTGCCCGCTATTTCCACGCCGCGGAGGGGTTTGAACCCGCCGCCGATCTGGACGGATGGCTTCACACCGGCGACCTGGGCGAAATGGATGGCGAGGGTAGACTCTATTTTCGAGGGCGGAAGAAAGATGTGCTGGTTACCGCGGAGGGTTTGAAGATTTTTCCGCAAGATCTTGAAGCAGCTTTGCGACGCCAACCCGAGGTTAGGGATTGCGTGGTTTTCGGGATGAAGCGATCGGGCTCTGAAACACCGTGCGCGGTGCTGCTGCTGAATGACAACTCCAAAACGGGTGAGGAAATTGTTCGCCGCGCCAACACCCAACTGGCGCCATTCCAGCGCATCCAGACGTCTTGGGTTTGGCCGGAACTGGATTTTCCCCGTACCGGAACTCAGAAACCGCGGATGGCGGTCATCCGTGCTGCGTTTGAAGCTTTCCTGACTCAAGCCGCGGGCCAGGCCGGCGGCGCCGCACGGGTATATGCTCGCGCGGCTGCGGAAGCTCCCAGCCGTGAAGCTACGATGGGCGACACGCTGGCCAACGCTCTGATGGAGTTGAAAGGCGCTCCGCCGCCCGCCATGCGGCCGGAGATGAGGTTAGGCGAGGATCTGAACCTGGGTTCATTTGACCGATTGGAGCTGCTTGAGAAACTGGAAAATCAGTATCAAATCTCGCTGGATGAATCCCAATTCACAGCGGCCACCACCATAGCCGACCTGGAAAAGTTGACCCGGCAAGCTGCAACTGGCACGAAAGGGAAGGCCACCCGCTTTATTTATCCAGATTGGGCGGGGCGCTGGCCATTTACCTGGTTGCGCTTCATTCTTTACTATTCGGTGGTTTCGCCTTTTCGGGCCGTCCTGGGTAAGCCACGCGTTTTGGGCGACGAGAAGCTTTGGCGGCAAAAGGGACCGGTTCTGGTGATAGCAAACCACGTCACCATGGTTGATCCAGCCTACGTCCTGGCTGGGCTGCCCTGCCACCTGCGCCACAAGCTGAGTATTGCCATGGATGGCGAATTGCTCATGTCGATGCGTTTTCCGCCACCCGAAATCGGGTTTTGGCGCGCACGGCTGCAGCAGATTGAGTTTTTTCTGATCACGCTTATCTTCAATGTATTTCCACTGCCCCAACAGGCCGCCTTCAGGGAGAGTTTCAATTTTGCCGCCAATGCCGTGGAACGTGGCATCAGTTTGTTAGTATTTCCTGAAGGTGTTCGCACGCCTGACGGCCGCATAGGCTCATTTCGCACTGGTATCGGCATTCTGGCACGGGACCTGGGCATCCCAGTAGTGCCGGTGTTACTCCGCAACCTTTATCAGGCTAAAATTTCCGGCAAACGCTACGCTCCGTCAGGCGCTATTCAAGTTATCGTCGGCGCCCCTGTGCGATTCGCATCCGGCAAACCTCCGGAAGCAATAGCCGCGGATTTGCGGCAGCATTTGGCAGCCCTGGAACAACAGCAACTGCCCGGTTCTTAAGCCAGAAAATCTGCAGCAGCGGCTTCGGCCCACGTATACTGGAAGCAGTGCAACGGCGTTTGCAGCAAGCTTATGGCTGCGCCTTACAAGGGGGATGTTTTGTCACGCTCAGTTCTGCAGATTCAAGCTGACCGCAAGTCCGCCGTCTACGAAAAGAATATGCGCCGCATGGTGGACCTGGTAGGCGAAATAAAAACGCAGGAAGAAGTGATTCGGCAGGGAGGAGGCGCGAAAGCGATAGAATCGCAGCACAAGAAAGGGCGGTTGACGGCCCGGGAGCGTATAGCCCGTTTAATCGACGACCAAACCCCATTCTTTGAACTGGGCCTGTACGCAGCGCACGAAATGTATACTGAATGGGGCGGTGCGCCCTCGGCAGGCGTGGTCACCGGCCTGGCTACTATTGAAGGCCGGCTGATGATGATTATCGCCAACGACGCCACAGTAAAAGCGGGCGCCTTCTTCCCCATGACCGCCAAAAAGGTAATCCGCGCTCAAAACATCGCCATTGAAAATCACATTCCTACTTTGTACCTGGTGGATTCCTCCGGCGTATTTCTGCCCTTGCAGGAAGATGTATTTCCGGATACGGATGATTTTGGCAGAGTTTTCCGCAATAACGCGGTGATGAGCGCTAAAGGCATACCGCAGATTACGGCAATTATGGGTATGTGCGTGGCGGGAGGGGCCTATTTGCCCGTGATGTGCGACCACATTCTGATGACGGAAGGCAGCGGGTTATTCCTGGCCGGTCCAGCCCTGGTACAGGCAGCGATCGGCCAGCAAACGTCCGCTGAAGAGCTGGGAGGGGCGCGGATGCACGCTTCGATCAGCGGTACGGTGGATTTTCGTGAGCCGGACGATGAAGCCTGCATCCAACGCATCCGCGCCCTGGTGGAGAAAATGGGGCAGCCGGATAGCGCTGTTTTCAGCCGCAAACCGGCCAAGCCGCCTGCGGCGAAAGCTGAAGACATTTATGGCATTTTCTCCTCTGACCCGTCGCGACAATACGACATGCGCGATATCATCGCCTGCCTCGTGGATGAATCGCGTTTTGAGGAATACCGCGCCGAATATGGCCAGACATTGGTTTGCGGTTACGCCCGCCTGGGAGGCTGGGCGGTGGGCATTGTGGCTAACCAGAAGAAGCATGCGCAGGTCCCTGCTCCTGGCACGGGTGAGCGGCGAATCGAATTTGGGGGTGTCATCTACACAGAGTCGGCAGACAAGGCGGCGCGATTTATTCTCGATTGCAATCAAAACCGCATCCCTTTGATTTTCCTGCACGACGTCAACGGATTCATGGTAGGCAAAGAGGCGGAGTGGAGCGGCATTATCCGCGCCGGGGCCAAAATGGTGAATGCGGTTTCAAACAGCGTTGTTCCCAAGATTACCGTAATCTGCGGGGGCAGCTTTGGCGCCGGCCATTATGCCATGTGCGGCAAGGCCTATGACCCGCGCTTTATTTTTGCCTGGCCCACGGCACGCTACGCGGTGATGAGCGGGGATTCCGCCGCTGGCACGCTGGTGGAAATAAAGGTGAAACAACTTGAGCGCGGAGGCCAGAAACTGAATGAGAAACAGCAGAAGGAACTTTACGAAACGGTTCGCTCCACCTATAACCACCAGACCGATCCGCGTTATGCTGCCGCCCGGCTTTGGGTTGACGCACTGATAGACCCCGCGGAAACCCGCCAGGCTCTGGTTTGGGCGCTCGAGGCCGCCGCGCTCAATCCCAAGCTGGCGGAATTCAAGACGGGAGTACTGCAAACCTAGCCGACAAGCATCCCATAGAGTGTGAAACACGAAAGTCCGGCCCGGTCATCTCCAACCTTAGAAAGGAAGGCGCACTCAAACCCCGAATATGGAACAGGTAAAGATCATTGAGTGCCCGCGCGATGCGTGGCAGGGCTTGCCCAGGATTATCCCCACTGCGGCCAAGGTGGAATACCTTCGCAAGCTGGTGCAAGCCGGTTTTCGCAATATTGACGCGGTCAGTTTTGTTTCGCCCAAGCACGTTCCTCAAATGGCCGACAGTGAAGCCGTGATGCAGGCGCTGTTTGAATCACTGCCCGCCTCGGCTGAGGGAGGCACAGGAGCCAACGGATCCTCAACCCTGCTGCAAATCATTGGAATAGTGGTAAATGAGCAGGGATTGGATCGGGCTTTGGCCGCGCACGGTGTTGCCATTGCCGGATACCCTTACTCGGTTTCTGCTAATTTTCGCCGCCAAAATGCCAACATGTCGCTTTCCGAATCGCGCGCCTTGGTTGAAAAGCTGCACCAGCGCTGTGCGGCCTCGGAACGCAAGTTAGTGGTCTATATCTCCATGGCTTTTGGCAACCCCTTTGGCGAACCCTGGAGCCCGGAGGTAGTTGTTGAAGCTGTTGAATGGCTGAAGAAAACGGGCGTTCGCACAGTTTCGTTGGCGGATACCACTGGAGTTGCAAGACCGGAAGAGGTGGGTGACCTGTTCCGGCAGGTGGCGCCAGCGGCGACAGGCCTGGAACTAGGGCTGCATTTACACAGCCGTCCCGAACTCGCGGCGGAAAAGGTGGTTGCAGGGTTTGAAGCCGGATGCCGGCGCTTTGATAGCGCCTTGACAGGACTGGGAGGATGCCCCTTCGCGAGTGATGAACTGGTGGGCAATATAGCCACTGAAACGGTTGTCAGCGCGCTTTCAAGCCGTGGGATTGATACGGGAATTGAGCCTTGGGGGCTGCTTTCCGCGCTGGAGGCCACTCGCGAAATGCGCCGGGCTTATGCCCTGTGAGGGCAGATGGAAAGGATTCAATTCATGGCTCGCGAAACCCTGACACTAACCCACGACGGACCCGTCGCTACGATTACCTTCAATCGCCCGGCGAAACGCAATGCCATATCTCCCCAAATGATTGGGGAATTGCAGGGCGCACTGGACGAAGTGGAATCCGGGAACAGCCGGGTGGCCATTATTACCGGTGAGGGCAAGGCTTTTTGCGCCGGAATGGATTTAGAAGCGTTGCGCGCCTTAACCGCTGCCGGCGGCGCCTCTTCAGCACTTGAGGATTCCCGGCGCATCGCAAGCCTTTTCCGCCGCATTGATGCTTTTCCCAAGCCCTTGATCGCGGCTGTGAATGGGCCGGCCATAGCAGGTGGCTGCGGCATTGCAACGCTGTGTGACTTTACCCTGGCCGCGAGGGAGGCCAGTTTTGGATACACCGAGGTGCGCATTGGATTTGTGCCGGCTTTGGTCTCCGTCTTCCTGATTCGCCAGATTGGCGAGAAGCGGGCGCGTGATTTGTTGCTGACAGGGAGGGTGATCGACGCCGAGGAAGCCTATCGCCTTGGGCTGGTTAATGAGGTTCTACCCGCCAAGGAATTGATGCCGCGCGCCCGCCTGCTTGCCAGCCAACTGCTTTCCGCAAGCCCGACAAGCCTGGCCACTACCAAACGCTTGCTGGTGGAATTCGAGGAGCCTCAACTGGAGAGGCGGCAAAATATTGCCATCGCGGCCAATGCGAATATCCGCGCGACGGAGGATTTTAAGGAAGGAATCGCGGCATTTTTGGAAAAACGGAAGCCCCGATGGCATTCGGATTAGACTTCGGGTGAAGCTATGACCCTGAAGGCTGCTGGCGTTTTGACCCTCACGCTATAAGGCGCTTGACAATGGCCACCCCATTTCCTAGGATAAAGTTATGGTTTTCAGGAGGTTATAGTGATCAAACACGATATCGTGAACACTGTGGTTGAGCGTACCGGAATTGTCAAGTTGAAGGCCGAAGTTGCCGTAGAAACAGTTTTCGCTTCGATCAAGAAGGCGCTTTCCCAAGGTGACAGGATCGAGTTGCGAGGCTTTGGAGTATTTACGGTTAGACCTCGCAAGACCGGCATCGGCCGTAATCCGCGAACCGGGCAAGAAGTGCAAATTCCTTCCGGAAAAGCGGTTCGGTTTAAGCCTGGCAAGGAATTGCAATCCGTATAAGCCGTTTGCCCTGATCGGCCTGGCATCTTTTACCCAGGTCCCGAGCGCCCCGGCGGGCTTTATTTCACGTTGGCGAGTTACGTCCACTTTAGACACACCTCCCCGAATCTTCCATTCTAAGTGCTCTGCTACATTGTGCTTACCGGATCCATGTCGATGATCAGGGCGCGCGGTGGAAGACGAAGATCCTCGTAAGCTTCAGCCAGGCGCTGCAAAGCTTGATTCAATTGCGTGCGGCTGGCGGCCTTGATCAGAAACTGGATTCGGTATTGGCGCTCGATTCTGGCCAATGGAGCGGGCTGCGGACCCATAACACGAAAGGCATTGGAACCGCCCGTCACTTGCTTCAACAGATCGCCTACCTGAAGTGCAAGCCCGGCCGCCACTTCAAGCTTCTGATCCTGAATTAATAAGTGGGCCATGGCATTGGCGGGCGGGTAGTGCATAACCCGCCGGAAGCTCATTTCCTTACTGAAGAATCCCGGGTAATTCTGGTCGCTGGCAAAGCGGATGGCATAGTGCTCAGGATAAAAGGTCTGCACCAGCACACGGCCCGGCAAGTCGCCACGTCCGGCGCGGCCCGCCGCTTGGGTTAGCAATTGGAAGGTGCGCTCCGCAGATCGAAAGTCGGGCAGTCCAAGTCCCATATCCGCGGAGACCACGCCGACCAGAGTTACACCGGGAAAATCGTGGCCCTTGGCAATCATCTGAGTGCCCACCAGAATGTCAATGTGCCCGGCGTGAAAGTCCGTAAGCAGCTTCAGGTATGCGCTGGTCCGCATTACCACATCGCGATCCAGCCGCGCCACCCTGGCCGCAGGAAACATCTCCGCAATCTTATCCTCAAGCTTTTCTGTGCCTTCACCCACATAGTGCAGATATTCGCTGTTGCAGGAAGGGCAGCGCTGGGGAACTTCAGTGCGATAACCGCAATAGTGGCACACCATGCGGTGCTCGCGCCGGTGATAAGTTAGGGAGATTGAACAATTGACGCAGCGCAGCGTCTCTCCGCAACTGCGGCAGAGCACAAACCAGGAGTAGCCGCGGCGGTTGAGCAGAAGCATGGTCTGGGAGCCATTTGCGAGTTGGGCCTCAATTTCCTGGCGCAACCGGCGCGAGACGGGCGCCTGGGTATGGGTTTCGCGAAACTCCTGGCGCATGTCGATGATATCCACGCTGGCCAAAGGACGACCCGCCACACGCTTTTCCAGGGTCAGTAACTGGTACTTACCCTGCTGAGTGTTCCAATAGGATTCCAGCGAAGGCGTTGCCGACCCCAACAGCGCCAGAGCGCCTGAAAGGCGAGCCAGCATAACGGCAGCATCGCGCCCATGGTACCGCGGCGTTTCATCCTGCTTGTAACTGGAATCGTGCTCCTCATCCACGATGACAAGGCCAAGGTTGGCTATGGGCGCAAAGACCGCGGAGCGCGTGCCCAGCGCCACCCTGGCCTCACCGCGCCACAGCCTCCACCATTCCCTCTGGCGTTCGGCTCTACCCAGGCTGCTGTGCAGCAAAGCTACCAGACTGCCAAAACGCGCCTTGAACTGGGCTAACACGGAAGGCGTAAGCGCAATCTCCGGAACAAGCACCATCGCCGCCGCGCCCTTTTCCAGGCACAGTGCCACCAAGTGCAGGTAAACTTCGGTTTTTCCGCTGCCGGTGATTCCGTGCAGCAGGACCACTCCAAATTCCCGGCGCTCCAAACGCTCTCTTAAGGCTGCCAGCGCAGTCGACTGATACGAATTTAGCTCCGGCGGACCCGGCGGCCCTCCGCTCATCCCATTGCAGCCATTTATGCCGGTACCAACCTGGCTGCCCGTATTAACCGACGAAGGATCCAATAACGAGCCGCCGGCAGCGGCGTTCGCCGGCTGTGGCGATTCATCCACTGAGGTCCATTCCGTCGCCTCGTTTGCCTGGGCTAGCCACCGGGTTGTGCGCGAGTCGGCCAGCTCAATAACTCCTTTTTCGCGCAGCTTTTTCAGGGCTGCCAGGGTGGCTCGAGATGCTTTCAGCAGGTCACGGTGGTCGCGCACAGGTCCCTGCCGCTGCAGAGCTTCAACCACTCTTCGCGCCACCGGCGAAAGCCCGCGCAGGCTGACGTTGCTCTGGGCGGCCGGGTCGTCGGTTGAAGCATTGTTGGAAGGCGCCAGCCGGGCTGCGAAAGTTTCACGCCGGTCGTGTTCAACGGCGCGAACCCGCAGCAAGCCGCGTTCTACAGCGTCCTCCACTACGGCGGCGCCAAATTTTTGCCGCACCGATCCCAAAGCCGCTCCTTTGTTGTGCTCCACATATTGCAGCAGGTACGCTTCCGGAGTTTCGCGCTCCTCAAACAGCAGGTATGAGGCTATTTCCTCGCGCCGCCGCAAACCCTGGGGGGTCAATTCCACCCTGCGGCTGCGCGCTACAGCAGAAGGTATTGGCAGCATCGCCCGGAACACTTCACCAACTGGCGCCAGGTAGTATTCGGCGATCCACAAACCAAGGGCCAGCAGCTCCGGCGAAAGAATTGGCTCCACATCGAGAACACGCTGGATGGGCCGCGCCTCAATGCCGGGCGCGACCTGGGGTACGGGTTCCAACGCGATGCCAGTGGAGCTTCGCTTGCCGAGAGGAACCTGAACTCTTTGCCCTGGCCATACTTCCATTCCGTCAGGCACAGAGTAGGTGAGCGGCCGGCGAATGGCCGCCATTACCGCCACCTGCACCAGCTTTTGAGGGGCGCTTTTCTTTGTTTTGTTAGCCATTGGAACGCACCGGGCCAGGTGGAATACTTCCTCAGACCCGTGGCAAGCACGCGCTGTGCTTTGGGCCGGGCCTTCACCTTAGCCTAGCGCCTGTGTGCGTGCGCCGCCACCCTCATGCGGTAGAGTTCCGCAAGTCGATTCAGCATCAGTACGGCGGAGCCAAAGTTGCGCTTGTTGATGTGCTCAATGTTCAGGCCAATCGGCGGAGGCTCAGGCGGCAGGTTGTCAAAAACCTCAATTAAAATGCGCTGGCATAAATCCAAAGAGCGCCTGAAGAATGCATTTCCTTCTCCTGACTCTTGCGGGCCGATTCCTGCAGGACCATGGCCACCCTCCAGCAAGTAAGCGTCCAGATCGGCCGGAATATCCGCCCCCAGCCAGCGCAGAAACTGCAAATCGCGCGGATGGCTTACCGGAGCAAAGCTGAGAAAGATTCGCGATTCAAATCCGTTTAGCTGCTGAATCAGCCAAACAATGTCATTGGGATCGTAAAGCACTTGTGTGGTAAAGAAGTCGATTCCAGCGGCAACCTTGGCCCGCATGCGATCCGCCTCATGATGGCGGCTGGGTATGCAGATACCTCCAAGCGTTACCGGATACCGCGCTTCGCGCACCATGGCCGCCGCCCTGCCCACACTTGGGCCAGGGTAAGAGACCAGGCTCGAATCACCACCCACAAAAACCAGATCGTGAACTCCGTAGTCAGAAACAGTATGTCGAATCCATTCCAGCAAATTCGGGTCGCGAACGGTGCATCGATTTACAACAACAGGCAGGTCCAATTCTTTCTGTAAATACCTGGCGAGCACGCGTGGAGATTCCCTGGGTACAAACTTGGCCGTGCGGGTCTGCGGCCGGCCTTCGTCGTGAATCTCAGGAAGGTTGATGGCTTCAACCAGGTTCTTTACCTGGAGTGCTTCAGCTAACAATGCTTGCGCGCCCTCCGGCTTACCCATAGGGGGCGGCACCATTTCAAAAAAAGTGAGCGGAGCCGCGTGGTTGCGTAGCTTGGCAGCAAGCCTTGATGGGTGGTGCGATGACATAGAGGCGGTTGAACGCAGGATGCGATCGCGGTTAACCGGAAGCGCCAGGTTTATTCAGATCCGGCCGTCCGCAAGAGAAATTCCTGGATTTTCTGGAAGTCCTCGCGCAAGATCCGTTCCTCCCGCGGGTTTCGGAGGACGTAGGCGGGGTGTACAGTGGGCAGCACCTTGCACCCTCCAAAATCGTACAACTGACCGCGTATCTTGGTTATGCCTTCCTTGACTCCAAGCACGGTGCGCACGGCTGGGGCCCCAAGACAGCAAATGAGTCTGGGTTGAATGGAACGGATTTGACGAAGAAGGAAAGGTGAACAGCTTCCTATTTCGTCCCTTTCCGGGGTTCGGTTTCCTGGCGGCCGGCACTTCACCACGTTGCAAATGTAAACCTGCTCGCGGGGCAGTGCGATCAACTGCAGCATTCGGTTCAGCAGCGCTCCAGCCCGCCCTACAAACGGCAACCCTTGCTCGTCTTCATCGGCGCCCGGGCCTTCACCCACAAACACCAATTCAGCTTTGGGATTTCCCTGCCCGAAGACAATCGTCTTGCGACCCTTGCTCAGCCTGCAGCGTTGGCAGTCGCCCAAGTCGCCCCGGATCTCATCAAGCGTCTCGTGCTCACGCAGAGGAGGGGGAGCCTCGAAAAGACTCAAGGCCAACGCCGGAGCGGAGAAGGGCGCCCGGACAGGCGCAGGCGTGCGTTTTTCCGCCCCGAGAACAACCGCAGGAGAGATTGAAGCGGTGGGTTGGGTCATCGCCGTAGAGGCGGGTGGTTTAGGCTTGGGCATGTCAGGTCCAAAAGAATTATCTGCCGCGGCCAATTCCGGCAATGGACCGATGCTATCTTGCCGGGAGCCTAGTAACGTGCGCGCGAGTGTATTTTCAAGTGATATTCTGGAGCTAAATCCGGCAATACTCTGGTCGGATGCTTCGACCGGGCGACGATAAAGGTCCTCCATTTCCAACTCACGGAAAAAGTCGACCCAGGCGATTAATTGTTCGCGTGTTTCACGATCCATCGCGGAAAGCCCTTATGCGCTCCCGGCCGCTGTATCTTTTCCCCTTTGACGCAGGGCAACTATGGCGTCAAGCAGACGAAGAGCCACTTCGTGCTTGCTGAGCTTGGGCAAGGATTCCGTCCGACCGTCAGGGAAAAGCAGGGTCACAATGTTTGTTTCAACATCAAAGCCCGCGCCCTGCTGAGTCACGTCATTGGCCACCATCAGGTCCAGCTTCTTGGCCTTCATTTTATCTGCTGCGTTGCGCAGCAGGCCTGTTGTTTCAGCCGCAAAACCCACAATAAGTTGGCTGTTCCGCCGCCGCCGGGCTACCTCAGCGAGAATATCGGGCGTGGGTCGCAGGGTCAGGTGCTGCACACCTGCATGTTTCTTGATTTTTTCGTGGCTGATCTCGTCAGCCTGAAAATCAGCAACCGCCGCTGCCATCACCAGGAGTGTGGATGAGGGTAAATGCTCAATGACGGCGCGGTGCATTTCCTGCGCCGTTCTCACTTTCACAAGCTGCACGCCGGCGGGAGGGGTAATTTGAACAGGTCCACTGATCAGGGTGACCTGTGCCCCGCGGTCACGCGCCGCCTCAGCAACGGCGAACCCCATGCGGCCGCTGGAGCGATTGGAAATAAACCGCACAGGGTCGAGGGGCTCTTCAGTTGGGCCCGCAGTAACCAACACAGACTCCTGCTTTAGATCTGGATGCGCTTCGAGAGCCCGGATCAACGTCTCCGCGATCTGAGCCGGCTCCGCCATTCTCCCCGGACCAGTCATACCACAGGCCAAATATCCTTCGCGCGGCTCAATCACCCGCACGCCCCGGGCGCGCAACAACTCCATGTTGGCGCGCGTTGCCGGGTGCTGCCACATATTCACGTTCATTGCCGGCGCCACAAAAACAGGCGCCTGGGTAGCCAAAAAGAGAGTGGTAAGGAAGTCGTTGGCCAATCCGTGAGCCATACGGGCCAGCACGTCCGCTGTGGCCGGCGCCACCAACAGGGCATCTATCCCCCGGGCCACGGCGATATGCTCAATAGCGGCTTCCAGGTTGGGTTCCGCTCCTTCATCGCGGAACATTTCCGTAATCACTTTTTGGCCGGTAAGAGCCGCAAAGGTAAGGGGGGCAACAAACTCGCGCGCCGCGCGCGTCATGACCACTTGCACCTCGGCGCCGCTTTCCTGCAGTAGCCGGGCTAACTCCGCGGCCTTGTACGCCGCAATGCCGCCCGCAACCCCCAAAGCCACCCGCATTGCATCCTCATTTTCAGGAACGGCCTGAGCGTCAAACGTCCGTCAAGATAAACAGCTTGACAGGTTACGTTATTGCAACAGCACAAAGCGTGCTAGCGTTTGGAGTTCTTCTCGCTGCTCGCCGCATCCTCAGCCGGTTTTATGATCTCAAACGGAACCAAGCCGCTTTCCAACTCGGCCATGGCTACGATAGTCGGACGCTTGGATTGTGTCTGCACCAGCGGTAAAGCGCCTGCCTGCAATTGACGGGCACGCTTCGCTGCCAGCAGGATAAATCGGAATTTGCTGCCAATGTCTTGCGGAATATTCATTTGAAACATCATCCTCCAAAGGTCTTGATTACGCTGCGAACGGCCCGGGTTTGCACCTCGCGCCGGCTTTGGCGGGCGCGGACTACTGCCAGCAGGTCGCGTGTGGCCTGCGCAAGCCGGTTGTTCACGATCAGATAGTCGTACTCATCCCAATGCATCAATTCCTGGCGCGCGCCAGTCAGGCGGCGTTCAATGCCGGCCTCGGAATCTGATCCACGGTGACGCAGGCGGCGTTCCAGCACAGCATAAGAAGGCGGCAAAATAAAAATACTGACTGCATTCCTGATTCGCCTGCGTACCTGACGATGGCCTTCCACATCAATATCCAACAACAAATCCTCGCCCCGGGCTAGTGCGCAACTCACCTCTTCAAGCGTGGTTCCATAGTAATGCCCGTGCACGCTGGCCCATTCCACAAACATCTTCGCTGCCACCATGCGCTTGAATCGCGTTGCGCTGACAAAATAGTACTCGCGGCCGTTCACCTCTCCCTGACGCGCAGGCCGCGTAGTATATGAAACCGAAAAGTGCAATTCAGGATACGCGGCAAGCAACCGCTTAACAAGCGTTGATTTGCCAGCACCCGAAGGCGCGGACAAAATAAAAATTGAGCCGGGCAATGGCGATTGTTTGTTGGTCACCACGTTTACTCAATGTTCTGCGCCTGTTCGCGCAATTTTTCGATTTCCGTCTTCATTTCAATGGCGTGGCGGGCAATATCCGAGCCTACCTCGGGCACGTCCGTGGTTTTGGAGAGGACGGTGTTCGCTTCCCGGTTCATCTCCTGCAAAAGAAAGTCCAGCTTCTTACCCACGTCACTCGGTTCCTCCAGCAACTGCTCCACCTGCCGAATGTGGCTCTCCAGTCGCGTCAACTCCTCGGCTATGTCGGAACGCGTGGATAGGAATATGACTTCCTGGGCCAGCCGCGAAGGGTCCACAGCGGCATTCCCCACCATGTCGCGCAGTCGCCTGTCCAGCCGCCTCTGGTATGCAGGCAGCATGCGTCCTGCCAACTCCTGCACCAACGCGGTCAGTTCAGCCATTCGGCTCAAACGGCTGCGCACATCATCTTCAAGCGCCTGCCCTTCGCGCGCCCTCATTTCATTCAACCGGCCCAAAGTAGCGCCGGCCAGGGCTTCAACCGCCTGGCGCACTTCCTGCAGCTCTGCGGGCTGCAAATCCGATGAATTAGACACTACTACTCCCGGTACGCGCAAAACGGTTTCCACGTTCACTTCGGAGTTGTAATTCAATTCCTTGCGCACCTGCTGGCAAGCCTCAACGTAAGCGCGAAAGAGAGTGCGGTCAACCCGCGCCGGGTTATTACCGGTTCGGTCGAGCACAATACTCAGTTCGACGTGGCCCCGGACAACATGGCTTTTCAAACTCTGCCGCAGCCAGGGTTCCAGCGATTCCAACCCGGAGGGCAGACGAAATTGCAGATCCAAGAACCGGTGGTTAAACGTCTTTATCTGCATGGAAAGGGAGAACCCGGCCGCTTCCATGCGCCCGCTGCTGTATCCCGTCATGCTGCGAATCATAGTTTCATGTGCTGAACATCGGTAACGGCGCCACGCAATCGCACTCAGCTCTCAGGATATTGGCAATCCGGCGCGCTAGTCCGTTGAAGCATGGCTAGGGTTCTGCATCTACAAACTGCAAATCGTGCAGGCGCTGGTAAATACCCCCGCGCGTCACCAAATCCTCATGCGTGCCTATTTCACAAATTATGCCGCGGTCAAGCACCACAATCCGGTCTGCGCGGCGCACCGTGGAAAGGCGGTGGGCAATCACCAGGACGGTGCGTCCTGCCATCAGGTTGTTTAAGGCCCTCTGCACCAGCAACTCCGACTCCGTATCCAACTCCGACGTTGCCTCGTCCAGTATCAGTATGGGTGAATTCTTCAGAATGGCGCGGGCAATGGCAATGCGCTGGCGTTGCCCCCCGGAAAGGCGATGCCCGCGTTCACCCATCATGGTTTGGTAGCCCTGCGGCATCGCCAGGATAAAATCGTGGGCCAAGGCCGCCCGCGCAGCATTTTCTACTTCAGCCTGGGCCACAGTGGATTGTCCGTAGGCGATGTTGTTGAATACGGTGTCGTTAAACAGCACGGTTTCCTGCGTCACTATGCTGATTTGGTTGCGCAGGGAACTGACTGACACCTGGCGAATATCCCGGCCGTCAACCATAATGCGACCGCCCGTCACGTCGAAAAATCGCGGAATCAGGTTGGCCAGCGTCGTTTTGCCAGCCCCGCTTGAACCGACAATCGCCACGGCTTCGCCTTTGTGGATTTGCAAGTTTACGCTTTTTAGAAGAGGCGCGCCTCCCGGGTAATTGAAGTAAACATTATCAAATACTAAGGCCTCACGGAAGGGAGGTAACGCCGGCGCGTTAGGCGCTTCTTCAATTTCGGAATTCACATCCAGCAATTGAAATACTTTTTCCGATGCCCCCACGGCTTGTTGCACCGCGTTGTTAACTCCGGTAAGCCGTTTCACCGGCTCATACATTTTAATGAGGGCATAAAGAAACGCCAGAAAGCCGCCTGTGGTCTGAGCCTGGTGCAGTATCTCGTTGCGGGCGTAAAGGAGCAGGAACGCAATGGTCACAGCGCCCAGGATTTCCATGAGGGGCGAGGTCAACGCGTGGGCGCGCACCCAGCGGAGATTAATTCGCAGCAGGCGGCGGCAGGCAGCCTTGAACTTCGCCCCTTCAAACTCCTCCATGCCGAATGCCTTTACAATGCGGATGCCGCTGAAGGTTTCCTGCAGAATGTTGGCCAGTTCGGCCATCTTATCCTGGCTTACCCGGCTTGATGCGCGAATGTACCGCCCAATATTGGCGCTTGGGAAAATGACAAACGGCACCAGAATCAAGGAAGCCAGCGCAAGCCGCCAATCGACGTAAAAAATGACAACCAGCAGCCCTACCAGCGTGAAGGATTGCTTCAGGAAGTCCGCAGAAACCTGCGAAACGGCATTCTGAATTCGATCAATGTCACTGGTCACCGCAGACATCAGCCTGCCGGTTGGATTTTCTGAGAAAAAGGCCAGTGACTGCCGGATCACTTTTGCATAAACCCTATTGCGAAGGTCCCGGACCACCGAGTGGCCGATAAAATTAACAAAATAGGTGGCAAAATACTCCGAAAAGCCCTTCACCACCGTTACAGTGATCACAGCCAAGGCGACGATTGTCCACGCGTTATGCACGCGGTGGGGCATAAAATCCTGCAGGTAAATGGATTTCTCAACAATCGGGACTTTGAACAAGAGAATGCGGCTTGCCGCATGGGCAGGCATTAGAACGCGGTCAAAAATGGGTTTAATCAGTAACGCAGTGAGAGCCTCACAAACGCCCACAACTGCCATTAGGAACAAGGCAGCAACAAAACGCAGAGTATAAGGCCGCAAAAATAAAATGAGCCGGGTTACTTGATTCATGATCGGTCTGCAGGCGTCGCATCAGGGGGATGCCGCTTCCCAACGAGGCGCGAGCCGTTGGCAGAAGTCTCCCCGCCGGTCAAATTCTATTGCCAGGATTGCGTTTGCGTACTCGCTGCCCCAGTGGCGGCCATAGTTTCTTCGTTATAGGCGGGCGTATCGTATCCCCCGCGGCAAACCATGGTCAAGGCGTTACGAACTATTGGTAGCACAACAACTCGGCCTGTCGCCAAAACTGGCGTTAAGCCTATCAGCCAGTATAACAAAGTGGCAGTGAAAGGCTTAACAACTTTCAAGGATCGCAGATTCCCGCCGACCGCAAAATCTTAACTCCTTAACTCTTAATGGTTTATGATTTCTCGGAACTGCAAAGGAAAAGGTGGGGGGAGCCGAACCAGCTTCTGTTATCAGCCCCCCCATGCGGTTATTGTGTCGCAGCAGGCAGCGTAATCGTAAGCGGGCTCTTCAAGGTAAAGTCCACTTTGGTCTCTGAGGCAATCACTACGGGAGGGGCTTTTGTAGCTTCCTGGGCGGCTGTGCCCGCGCCCGCTCCTGCAATGGCACCGATAGCTGCACCCTTGCCGTGTCCAATAAGCCCGCCGATCAGGGCGCCCAGGCCGGCACCACCGCCTATAGTCTCTGCGCTGCGCGTGCCGCGCGAGGCGCCCTGCTTGGTGTAGTAGCCACTTTTCACATCATAGTCGGTGCCATTGGCGTTGAGAGACACTAGCTCCACCTGCAACTCAGACCGTCCTTTGATGTGGCCAGCGCTTTGCTGTTGTACAACGCGTACTTTGGCGTCTGACCCTTGGGGAATGGCCACTTGGCCGTTGACAACTACGGGTGAAGAGATGCTGGCAGCAAACTGCTGGCCGGCCTGAGCCTTGGAAGAATCAATGGTGTCGATCATTCGGACTGTGAGTACCGTTCCCGCTGGTATGGTCAGTTGCACCGGAGGCGGAGGCGGAGGGGGCGTAGCGGGTGCTGAAGGCTGGGTTGGTGTAGAAGCTGCTGCCGTTTGCGCCGAGGAGCTGCCATCGGGTGGCGGGCCCGGTTGGCTTACTTGATCCTGCCGGTCCTGGTGAGTGCGTCGCGGTAAAGATGCCCTTTCCCGCTTGGAACGAGCGGATGTTGCGGGCATGCGGTCCGGCGAGGCTTCTGCGGGTGCAACAGCGGCCGATGCGTCGGCGGAGGCCTGAGTAACCGCTAATTGGTCGATTACTCGCTTAACCCCGCTGACCTGGCTTACTATTCCTTCTGCCGCATTCTTTTCAAGTTCGCTGTTTACGCTGCCAGTCAAAGTTACGGTTCCGCCATTTGAGGCAACCTGAATGTTGCGGGTTTTCAATACCGGATCCTGGAACAGCCTGGATTGTACTGCTTCCGTAATATGTGAATCGTTATTACCCCCAGTAGGCAGCTGGTTGCAGGCTGCTAACGCCAGTATTGAAACCGCGATCAGGCCTAAGCGGACGAACCTCTTATTCATAGCATCCTCCTGACGAATCCTCGACCCCGTCGATCAGCGCCAAGCTGATTGACCACAGTCTACGCCACTTACGTGACTACGCAGCGGCTGATATATTCCACTTAAACCAGCCTTTAATGATTGATGCTTTCAAAGCGCACATCGTTGCGGTCATTCTCGCTCAAGGCCAAGGATGCCTGGGTGAACCGTGATAAAATTAACTCGTGTATGCTGCTGGAGTTGCCCCATAGGCTAAGCTCCACTGCAGAGAGGAACCTGCTTTCGCATTGCAACCTACCAAGCTCAGCGTCGTCATACCAGTTTTTAACGAGGCTGAAAACGTATCGCCGCTGGTCCAGCAATTAACGCAAGCCCTTACAAACTTTCCCGGCGGGGTGGAAATGCTGTTCGTGAACGACGGCAGCACCGACCGCACGCTTGACGAATTGAAGAAAGCTCAAGAGCGAGAGCCTCGCATTCGAATTGTGAACTTTAAACGCAATCTGGGACAAACCGCCGCCATGGCGGCAGGTTTCCACTACGCCTCTGGCGACACCATCGTCACGATTGATGGTGATCTTCAGAATGATCCAGCCGAGATTCCTGGTCTCGTAGCGCGCCTCAATAATTTTGATGCAGTTTGCGGAATTCGGGTTGAGCGCCGCGATAATTGGATTAAGCGGGTATCTTCCCGCATAGCCAACGGCTTTCGTAATTGGATTACGGGCGATGATATTGTCGACACCGGCTGCACGCTGAAGGCGTTCCGCCGCGAGTGTCTCGTCAACCTCCAGCTTTACCACGGCATGCACCGCTTTTTACCCACATTGCTTAAGATGCGTGGCTATCGAGTGGCGCAGGTACCCGTTTCGCATCGTCCGCGACTCCTCGGCCATACCAAATACGGTACCTGGGGGCGTCTGGTGAAAGGCCTCTCGGACCTCTACTCTGTGCGCTGGATGCAAAAGAACTACATCGATTTCTCCGCCAACGTTGATGTTGTAGAAAACACCCGTGCCCCAAAGGAATAGACTGCACTCACACGCCATTCGCCTGGACTCGAAGCATGCCGATGGCCATTGGCACGTATATTTCCCCATTTCGTCTTAAATTGCAGTTCGAGTATATTGTCTGGTTGCAGATAAAGCCTCATCCGCTATGCGCTATGAAATTCTCCACCGCCCGTCAATTGACCTTGCTGCTTCTCGCGGCCGCCGCTCTGTTTTTTGCCTCCCTCGGACACCTGCCCCTTCTTGAGCCCGACGAGGGACGCAATGCGGAAGTGGCGCGTGAAATGCTAGTAACACACGATTACATCACGCCCCATTACGACTCATTGCCATATCTCGACAAGCCCGCCTTCTTTTTTTGGCTGGTAGCGGGCTCGTTCAAGGTAATGGGGATTACAGAGTTTGCGGCACGGTTTCCATCGGCCCTGATGGCTGCCGCTACGATGATGCTAACCTGGCTTCTTGGGCGGAGAATGTTCAGCGGCAACCTGTCTTGGAAGGCCGCTATCATATTTGCCACCTCGCCGCTGGTCATCAGTTTTTCGCGCACCGTAATCTTTGATATGACGCTCTGCTTTCTGGTCACGGTCGCTTTCTGGGCCTTTTGGGAAGCGGAGCAGCAACCAGCAGAGCGATTGCGATGGGACTGCCTGGCGTTTGCCTCCATGGGGGTCGCCGCTATAACCAAAGGGCCTGTCGGCTTCCTGCTGCCGCTTTTCACTTTGGCTGCGTTTTATGCAGCACGCGGTCGCTTTCGAGAACTTAAGCACGTGCGCTGGGCGGCTGGCTGGGGAGTGTTACTGGCCACCGCTTTGCCATGGTTCATCATGGTTTCTGTGCGGAATCCCTTTTTCCCCAAGTATGCTTTCTGGCAGGAGAGCCTGCTGCGCTTCGCCACAGCTTCCTCTCATCGGGCAGGTGGCATTATGTACTATATTCCAGTTTTTCTGGCCGGCGCGTTCCCATGGAGCTTTTTTGTGCTTTTTGCCGGAGGGAACCGCTGGCGCCACTGGCGCTTGCTTCGTACTGAAACCTACACCGCGCATCTTTTCTTGTTGTGCGAGGTAGCTACGATTTTTGTCTTCTTCTCCATCTCACGATCCAAGCTACCCGGCTACTTCTTGCCTGCCATGCCCGCCGTGGCTTTGCTGATGGCCTGGGTATGGCAGGACGTAGAATCCTCAGTTCGCCCCCCGGACTGGCTGACCGGTGGCTTTGCCACTCTTATGCTCATTGGGCTGCTGGTAGCAGCGTCACCACAGTTGCTTCACATCCGCGCCATTAGACTTGAGGGGCTGCACAAGGTGCCACACAGGGTCTTCAATGCCCTGCCGGCTTCGTTGCAACTTTCGGGAGGAATCCTTCTGGTTTTGGGTTTTTTGGGTCGCAGCCTGTCCCATCGCATTTCCGGGCCACGCCTCGCCCGCACGGCTTTCCTCTTGCTTGCTTTGACCACTCCGTTGCTAATTCTTCGCTGGCTGCGCCCGATCCAGGAATATGTTGCCGAAAACTCCAGCCGCGACCTGGCACGCGCCATCCTGGCCAGCCCGCAGCGCAACATGACCGTGATCGGCTACTATTACTTCCGCACCGGCTTGCCATTCTACATGCAACGCTCCGTCGGACTGGTTACCACGGACGGAGACGAAATCTCAAGCAACTACGTGATTGCCCAACTGCCCGCGATGCGGCTGTATCCACTTCTGCAAAACGGATCTTCAAACTCTATCCATCTGCTACTTGGTTCAAGCGAGTTTAGTACGCTGCTGCAATCGTCCACACCTCCTTTTCTGCTCATGTTGCGCAACACACACGTGAATCAGGTGCAGCGCATCGCGCCCGATCTTGAGCCCATGTGGACGGGATGGCAGTTTTCAGTGTGGCAAGTAAACCACTGACACCGCTGAATTGGTTTATGATCCTGAGCTGCCCCGGTAGATTACTTTATGTAATCCATCAGTGTGTTCTGTGAAATTTTAGCAAAGGCCTGGAGGGCGGCCTGAAGGGTGTAATTGGCCTGATCCATGTTGCTGATGGCTGTGGCCGGGTTGGCGGCAATCAAGGAGTTCTGGTCCTGTTGAAGCGTAAATTGTTCCGAAGTTAGAGTATTGTTGGCCGAGTTTAACTGTTGCAGCGTATTTCCGTAGAAGGTGCGTTGCATGTTTACATTCTGGAACGCTGCGCTTACCTCACTGAGGGCCCCGGTCACGTTTCCGTTGGTTTTCAGGGCGTTGGTCAGGTCAGAAAGGGCTTGAAAAACGTCTGCGCCGGAGGCGTTGAAAATCGTGCTGCCCGGCATGTTGATACTGGCAAATTGGCTGGGCCCGATTTGAACTTGATTCACATTGCTGTTTCCGGTGTAGGCCACCCCCGAACTGGAAGAGCTGCTTTGGACATATGGCGGGTTGACAGTGGCTGTTCCACCAAACAAGTAGCTGCCCTGGTACGAGGAGTTGGCCAGCCCCAGAATGGATTGTTGAATCGAGCTCACCTCCTGCGCGATTGCCTGCTGGTCCGAACTACTCATCGTACCATTGGCGCCTTCCGTCGCGAGTGATATGGCTTGATTCAGATAATTGCTGACTGAATTCAAAGCCGAATCAGCCGTTTGCATTGCGCCTTGGACATACGAAATGCTGTGCAGGAATTGGTCCGTGCTGCTCAGCTCTGTACGGTTGCCCACCAGTTGCGAAGCAGCCAGGGGATTATCAGAGAGTGTGTTTACGCTTTGGCCGGTGGAGACTTGCTGTAGAGCCGTGTTCAGGTTCTGCTGATCCTGCTCTACGGCGGCCTGCATGGTGGTAAAAATATTAGGAACAATTCTCATGCCCATGGCAAACCTCACACCATATTCAATGTGCTCTGAAAGAGCTGCTGCACAATTGTGACTACCTGCGCCGACGCCTGGTATGCATTTTGAAACTGCACCAGATTAGCGGCTTCCTGGTTGATTGAAACGCCCGACTCTGAGCTGAGCTGATTTTGTAGCTGAGTCAATACCCCGCTCACGGATTGTTGCTGTGTGTTGGCTCCGGCAACATCATTGCCTATGGTGTTGACCAGTCCTGAGTAATAGTCCGTCACGTTCTGTCCGTTAATCAAAGGTTGGTTCTGAATCGCAGCGAGGGCAAGAGCATTGCCGTTGCTGCCCGGCGTACCATCTGAACTGGCAGCAATCAAGTTGGGGTCAGAAATGGCGACGGACATCTGAGCTGCGGAACCGGTGACGGTCGAAGGTTGGTTAAAAAAGGCTATCCCCGGGTTCCCGTTTGCGTCGTAACCACTGGTGCTTTGTGCATTGAAAGCCGTCGCCAGGTTGTAAGCCAGTGTGTCGAGGGAAGCCTGTGTGGCTGGCACCGACTGGTCGCGCGCTTGCAGAAGGCCCCCCAACTGCCCTCCGGTAATGCTGGAAGTAATGTCGCTCCCTTGTGCGAAGATGTGCTGCAAGCCATCGGTGGTGTTCAATTGCGACTGCAAGGCGAAGCTCGACTGACCAACTACAAGGGCCGACCCGTTGGTTGTAGTGAGCTCAAAAGTGCCGCTTGTAGTATTGATGGCGTTGACGCCAATGTACTGCGAAAGCTGTGTAACCAGTTGGTTGCGCTGATCCAGCAGCGTATTGGGTGGAGATGGGGTGCCCTGCAAAGCGTTAATCTGAGAGTTTAACTGAGCAATTTGGGAGGTGAGTTGATTGATCTGCGTAACGTTTTGGGCGACGCTCTGATCCAGACCGGATCTCACCTGGCTAAGACCATTGGCAGCCTGGTTGAACGCGCCGGCCAAAGCCTGTCCCGCACTGAGCACACCTTGCCGCAAGGATGCATCCGTGGGATTGGTAGAGAGTGTCTGAAGGCTGTTAAAAAACTGACTCATCACGTTCTGCAAGCCGACCCCTTGGGCCTCGTTAAACAATGCTTGCACCTGGTTCATGCCGCCCAAATAAGAATTCACCTGGCCTTGAGTCTGAGTTTCCTGATTGATGCGGGATTGCAGCACCTGGTCGCGCACAGTCTGGATATTCTGCAGTTCGACTCCCTGGCCTAGCAGGATATTGCCATAAACCGCAGGCGCCTGCTCCACCAAGACCGGGCTTTCGACCGTGTAATTTGGCGTGTTGGCGTTGGCAATGTTGTTGGATGTAACATTCAACGCCCCCTGGTCCGCCATGAGCGAGTTCACGGCGATATTCAGGGAGGAGGTCAAACCACCCATGGTCAGCAACTCCTTTCAAACGTCGGCGCGTTGGAAATAATGTGGGGTTTCTCGCCGTAAGTTCCCTGAGCGTAGGAATGAATGTTGCTCAGTGCGGTAAAGGAAAGCCTGGAACGTTTCAGGAAATCGGCAAAAATGCGAGTCACCTGGCCGGCATGTTGCTGCGCCTTTCGATTCTCCTCAAGAAGGTTCCTCAAAGACGTGGCGATGGTGGCGCGCCGGGCCTGTCCGGGCGGGTCATCCGGGGGCTGCAACTGCTCATCGATTGCAGTAATTTCCGAGCAAAGAGCTGCCTGGCAGGCAGTGTGTTTCTCAATTCCATCCAGATCAAGGTCCACAAAAGACTGTTGGGCGGCACGGATTTCAGACGAAAGCTTTTGCATCGCATGAATGCGCTGTGAGAGTAGATGGGTAACGATTTCCAAATCGGTGGTCATAGCTTGCCTTGCCTGAAACAACTAATTCTCCTGTTTCTGACGCCACGGTGAGAGAAATCTTCTCAAGCATTCTCATCCAGAAGGTGCGGTACCCCCTCTGTCTGCTCCTGATCCTCTGTGTCTTGACTTGGTTCGGGTTGCCGTGGATTCTTTTGCTGCCTTCGGTCGCGCTGGTCAGTGGCACGCAGGGGTTCAATGGCTGCAGTATTTGGGACGGCGGTGATTTCGGGCAAAGGGTCAAACATGGTATTACTGAATCTGCCTTATGTCCGCACTTCCTGCCCCATCATTCGGCCGCAGCACAATGCCCAAGCTTTAGCGGCCCGATCGAAAAAATTCATCCTCTCGAGCCGCCCTTAGCTTTGGATGGCGACACTTTCCTAAAAACTGTCAGGCCACAGAGGAGCCGAGCCCCGAAACTGCGGAATATGCGTTAAAGGCAACCTGGCTGCTGCTGCCCTGTGTGAAGTTAGGGAGTGAGGGCGCCGAAGATCTCGTTGAGAATTTGGCGCCTGTTTCGTCGGCGTCAGGAGCTCCGGGGACTTCTCCGGCCTCTTCATTAGCGCGGCTAGTAGTAGCCATGCTCTGTGTTTTTCCCGCTAACGCCGCTAAACCAGCGGCTGAACCCGAAATCGGAAGCGTTGACATTAAGCTCTCCTGGGGGAATATTGTGAAAATCACCAATCGCGCCGAAGCCGGCAGGTTGGGCATTACTTCGTTGAAGAGAACGCAGCGCCGAAAAGATCTGCGCCCATGGTGTTGGCAAGCTTTTGTTGGTTAACAGTGAATTTGCCACTTTGAATAGCCTGGCGCAATGCTTCTACGCGGTGCTTGCGAATGGGTGGCAAGTTTTGAAGACTCGACTGCAACTGTTGGACGCTTTGGCCACTCAACGAAACATTTAAACCATCTGCAACTGGTTGTGGGGTCGTGGAGGAGCGCGCGGGCAATCCGCTTTCGGGCGCCGCCGGAGAATCTAACGTTTTTGGTATGGAATTCGGATTACTGAGGTTAACCGTCATTTTCGCCTCCTGCCCCTCTTTCAATTCCTGTATCGGCAAAGCTTGGTATAACTTTAATTGATTCTATTTTAAAGACTTAGCGCCACCACCCGGTGCAATACCGATGATTGGATCCAGTTGTTTAAACATGATTTGCGCCAGACCGATGCCACCTTGGGTAGCAAGCGCCATGGAGGTTGTCTGAATGCCCAGGCTCCGCATTGTGTCCGCGCCCGGGTCCTTATCTTCAGCCGAGGGGTCATCGCCAAATGTCTTATCCATTCCTTCCCATAGTTTTGCCAGCATCATGGATTCAAACTCCTGGCAGGAATGGAGAAGTTTCTGCTCTGCCGGGGTGAGCGACTTACCGTCAATTGCCGTGGTACTCCGCGCAACCCCTGAGAAAAGAGCACTTGTAACCAGTGTCGAATCCACTTGAGGTGCTGAAGCAGCCCCAAGCGAAAAGTTGGAAGGCATCAGATTACCTCCAGATCTGCCTGCAAGGAGCCAGCGGATTTCAATGCTTCAAGAATAGCGATAATGTCGCGAGCCGTAGCGCCGATCCCTTGCAGGCCGTTCACAAGGTCCTGAACAGTCGCGCCCTGGTGCAATTGCACGCGCTTGGCCCTCGCCTCTTGCGCCTGCACATTCACCTGTGGAACTACAGCCGTTTGTCCGTTGGAAAAGGCCGTGGGCTGTGACACCTGCAGCTCCGTGGTGATTTGAATCGCGAGATTGCCATGCATGATCGAGCAGCCGCCAAGACTTACGTCACGGCCCAGCACAACCGTGCCGGTCTTCTCATCGACTACCACCCGGGCCCGTTCATGCACCTGAACACGTAATCCCTCAATGCGAGCCATCAGGCTCGGCACGGCGTCAGGACGGCCTTGCGGTACCTGGACGCGAATGCGCCGGCTATCCACAACTTCGGCCAGATTCTTCCCAAAGTCGCGATTGATTGCGGCGGCCGTGTTTTCGGCGGTTCCAAAATCCGCGTTATGCAAGAGAAGATCGAGTGATTGCAAATGGCTAATGTCAACGGATGTTTCCGTTTCAACGATGGCACCCCCAGGGATGCGCCCGGTCGTGGGGTGGTTAACGGTTACAGTATTGCCGTTGCCTCCCGCTGTGTATCCGCCGATCACCAATGGCCCCTGGGACACCGCGTACACTTTGCCATCCGCACCGTATAGGGGCGTTAGCAGCAGCACGCCGCCTTGCAGACTCTTGGCATCACCGGTGGAGGCAACATCCACATCAATGTGCATGCCCGGGTGCGCAAAAGGAGGCAACGTTGAAGTAACGAAAACGCTTGCCACGTTGCGCGTAATAACCAGAGACGCAGGGCTCTGCACACCCATCTTTTGCAGAATGTTCATAAGGGTCTGAATCGGAAAGATATCCTGCTGTTGATCGCCCGTGCCATTCAAGCCAACCACCAGGCCATAACCCATGATTGGATTATCCCGAATCCCCTCCACACTTGAGATATCGCCCACCCTTGCCAGACGGTCCTCCGAAGGTTTGGCAGTGGTTTCGGCCGCATAAAGTGCCCGGAAGCTGAGTGCGAGGACCATGACGAGTGCCAACAGGAATTTAGATGTCATTTTCAAAATCCCACCACCTTCATGATGAGGCGCACCACGCGGTTTGGCTGGCGTGTGTTGTCGCTGATAACGCCTTTCCCTTGCACTTCAACCTGCAGATTGCTGATCGCAGTTGACGGAATCGTGTTGGCGGGTGAGATGTCGGAGGGCCGCACGACGCCGCGCAGAATAACATGCTGCCACTGACTGTCTACATTCACCTGCCGCTCGGCCTGCACCACCAGGTATCCATTCGGCAACACGGCCACAACCAGACCCTCAAGGCTGGTGTTCAACAAGGAAGATGAGGCTGTTTGCGCCTGACCATTCAATGCGCTGTTGGAGGTGGGTGAGAACAGATTTTGCAGCCCGCTATTTGCCGGGATCTGCCCGATAAATGCCCCCAGGCTGGAGCTTGCATTAAAGGCTCTTGAGGTCTTAACGTTTCCAGTTGTCGCTGCGGTGAGCTGCTCCTGGATGTTGATGGTAACCATATCTCCAGGGCGGTAAGCCTTATCATCACGAGCCAGAGTTGAGTACGGGCCGTTTGGTGTCCACAGGCTTCCCACGCTGGCTTGAGGCCCTCCAATACCCGCCTTGGCGGTCTGAATATATTGTTGCAAGTCTTCATCAGGGGGCTGGGCAGGCTTCTTCTTTCGAGCTGAAGCGGACGGGGCCACTACAAATATGACAAGTACTCCCAAAGTCGCGATGTATGCATCGAGCCTGAGTTTAACGAGTTGGCGCAGGTCAATCATGGATATCCTCACCTTCATAAATCACTTCGCAGGCGGTTCCGCCCTACTACCTGCGCGCTCAGAACCTGATGGCTTTCCAGGCTTCTGACGCGTATCTGCTGCCCCAGTGACCCTTCCTGCAGCGGGATAACCACGGTTTTGATTTGGAAGCCTTTTCCCATTACCAGGAGCGTGGCCAATGCGCCGGGTTGCACCAGAGCGGGTGGTGGAGCGGAAGGGTGAAAAGGGTGAGGTGCTTGAGTTTTAGGGGGTCTTTCCGTAGTGGCGTACTCTGAAGATGGTGCAGACACTGCACTGGCTGAAGCAGCGCGGTCGTTCTTTGCCGCGTGGCCAGCGGTGGCATCGCCAGGCCGCACAGACTGGGACTTTTGGTGGAGCGCGGCACTGGCAGTTACTACGGAGGATGGCGGCAGCGAGACCAATAGTGGAACTGTCACAGTAAAGGGCAACAAATCCGGCTCATTGGTTGCCACCAGACGAAAACGGGTGCACTGGCATCGATTATCGGAGTCAATCCGCGTAACTTTCAAACCGGGTTCAGTGGTGCTCACCATAACCGGGGCGGTCAATTCGTAGTTCCTGATACGAAATCGATCGGCCTCTCCAAGGCCGCGTCGACCGGCCTCCAGATCAATAGTTTTGCTGATTTCATGACTTGTCAAAGGCCGGCGGTAGCGCTCCACCTGCATTAAGGCGGGTATTTCGAGAGCATCAAGCAGTTCGGGAGTGTTAACCAATGCGGCTTTAACCTGACTTCGAGTGAAGCTTCGAGCTGCGCCGCGTTGCGGGGCCGTGCCAAGCACTAGCTGCAAGCAGCGTGCTCTCAATTTGCCCGGCGCAGTGGAAGGCAGAAGATCGGCAAGACGAACTATAGGCCCCTGAACAACAGCATGCGAGAGCAATTTGACATGCACTTGCCTGCCTGGTCCGTCCAGCGTTTTTGCCGGGGAAAGTTCACCGGCAAACGCTGTGCAAAGCACGCCAATGATTGTAAGTGTTTTGAGGACCATATGGGTCTTCTTAACCTTGTTACTGCGGCAGGTTGTTCAATTCCTGAAACATCTGGTTCGCGGCCTGCACCACTTTGGAGTTGGACTCGTAGGACCGCTGCGCCAGGATCATCTGAATGAACTCATCCACTACATTGACGTTGGATTGCTCCACCATGCCTTGTTGCAGGGTTCCAAAGCCCTGGGCGCTTCCAGGAGTGCCGGTAATTGGGTCGCCCGAGGCAGTTGTGGGAACGTACAGGTTGTTCCCGATATTCAATAACCCCCCGGAGTTTGGAAAGAGCGCCAGTTGTATGGCTCCGACCTGAGCCGCCTGATTCTGGTTAGGCTCCGTCACGGTTACCGTTCCATCACTGCCGATACTGATGGTAAGTGCGTTCGCAGGAATCGTGATGGCCGGTTGTACCGGGTTCCCATCGGAAGTTACAATCTGGCGGTTTTGGTTCAAATGAAAGGAACCGTCGCGAGTGTATGCAATCTGACCGCTGGGCGTAAGCACCTGGAAGAATCCGTGCCCCTGCACCGCAAGATCAAGTGGGTTATTTGTCTGCACAAGGTTTCCCTGACTCGTTATAACCTCTGAACTGGCAGAACGTGTGCCCAAACCTACCTGGAGACCAGAGGGAACAGTCGTTTGCTGAGTCATAGCAGAACCTGGCACCACCAAGTTTTGGTAAACCAGGTCCTCAAATTGCAAACGCCGGCGCCGGTAACCCGTAGTGTTGGCGTTTGCCAAATCGTTGGCAATGTTTTCAAGGTTTAAATCCTGGGCAGACATGCCGCTGGCCGCAGTGTATAGAGCACGAAACATGAAGATCTCCTCTTTAAGCGGTGGCCAATGTATTTATGGCCGGTTGGTTAAACGAGCGGTCGAATGTTGAGAGTGCGTGCTGCATCATCTCAGTTTCGCGCTGCAGTGTCACCAGATTCACCATACTGAGCATGGGATTCACGTTTGAACTTTCCACGCTGCCTTGACGCAACTGCGGGTCTTTGGCAGGCGTTGCCTCTTTGGATGGCGCATCCATATAACTATTACCTTCAAACTTGAGCAGTGTGCCGTGCGGAAAATCCACAATTTGCAACTGGCCTGATACAGCGCCATCAACAGAGATGGTTCCATCGGGACCGATTGTAATTTTGCCCGGAGGAACATGAATTGGCCCTGGATCCTTCTTGCCGGGTACAAGGCCCATCACGGGGTCGCCCTCTGCGGTTAGCAGCTCGCTGTTAGCATCCAGGTGCAGGCTGCCGTTGCGTGTATAGCGGTACCCGGCGGCGGTTTTAGCCACCAGGAACCCCGAGCCCTGAAGAGCCACGTCTAGATCGTTGCCAGTTGTTTGCATCGAACCGGGCCGCAGGTCCAGCGAAGCGCCGCCTAGCACTCCGTAGTTATCCGCAGCCTGGGTTAATGGGCTCAGGGGGCCGCTGCCCGCCGCCTGAAGGGCGTGATAAAATTCTTCCTGGGCCTTATAACCGGTAGTGCCAACGTTTGCAAAATTGTTGGCGGCCAGGTCGAGTGCATCCGACTTTGCCACAAGCCCAGTCAATGCTGCATAAAAACCACTGTCCATGTTGAGTTCTCCAGTGCTACACATATGCAGCTTGGGTGCCACAAATGGCTGATCCGGAGAGATTCACTGCAAACTGCAACAGGATTGTGACTTAGCTGATTCGAGTTGATTGGGTCCTCGACCTTTAATGATCAAGTCAGCCAAATCTGCCAGAAGGCACTGGGCAGACTCTGCCGATTGCCTTGCAGGAGATGATTCTTATAAGCGAGATTTCATGAAAAGCGCTTAAGAAAGCGGCTTGGGCTGCGTTGAGAAGGCTCCCCATCAACACGGTGGAGTTGGCATCCTACGACACGGCAAGCCAAGATGGGTGAGGGCGCAAACACCCAGGGAGGAAGAAGCAACCACCATACTGCCCGTCAGTGATCGCCATTAAGCTGAGCGTAATTGGTTACGGCATGACGGGAGCTGGCAAAGGCCCCAGTGAGTGCTCCAGCTTGCGTTGCGTTGCCTGCAGGTCGGCCTGTAGCGCTGCGTTCAGTTGTATGGAAGCCTTTGGGGTCAGAGTTGGAATGTAGTCCAGCAAGAAGCGCAAAGCTCGATCTTGGGTATCAGATTCGTGCTCGGCGTTGATGACTTCCCAGCTAGCACCGTACAAGCGGGCAATTTGTTCCGCAACTGCCACAATTCGAACAAGTGGATGCGCGCTGAAGTGCTCACACGGCGTGTGATGGAGACTTAACGTTTCGATCAAAACGTAAGGAAAGTTCCACGCGGTTCCCAGCCTGCAACCAGTCTCTGTATGGTCAACACCGTAGCGGAACCGTTGCGGGCCCGGGGCATCACCTATGGTATGAAGGGCACGCGTGCCTTTCGGAGCTTCGGCTGTGACGGCCGCCAGCAAAGGAACCGCGCCGGCATCATGAAGGACACCTGCTAAGTAGGCTTGTTCCGGCTGGCTTTCCCCTAGCCATTCCGCAATCCGCTTACTAAACTGGGCCACAACCATGCTATGCCACCAGTAAACTTGGAAGTCTTCCTGGCACAATTGCGAACGCGCATAATCCATTAAGGCATTCGTCAGCATCAGGGTCCTTACTGTTTCAGCGCCGGCAATAATAACGGCGTGTTCCAAACCAGAAATCGTTTGAGGCATTCCGAATAATGACGAGTGGCAAAGGCTTAATGTTCGTTCAATCAGGCGGCTGCAACCGCCTGCCAGCCGGCCCAATTGTGTCAGGTCGACAGGCGCCTCGCTCAGAATCTGGTTCATGGTCCTGACTTCCCTGGGCAAGAGGGGCATTTCAACTCGGACAGTGTCAGGCCTAGCTGGCATTTTTGACCCGGCCCCGTTTAGACTCGCAGGTTTGTTACCTGTAGCATGATGCATGGATGAAAACCATGAAGTTCTATCGTGTGGCCGGAAACTTTCCGGCAGCATGCACAAATCGCCTACGCCGGTATCATCGGCAAGGGGATAAGGGGCTTTAATGGGTTCAGCCAAAATAGTTATCATGAACGTACTCTAAGAGCGTTGTTTATGGAGACTTCGACGCCAGTTCTCTGCACTCACACCAAGAATCACATAAGCCAGCTTCGCCGCAGCACATATCGATGAAGGTTCCGTCACAAATTAATGCCCGTAAAATGCGGGTAATGGACCCGGAAACCAATTTGCTCCGATGCTTTTCCTTCCTGGTCGCAGGTAATTCGTCCTTGCTTAAAGTTGTTTCTGCCAAACCTTGTCTCGCAGACCGCCACACCCAGCCACCGCCTTACCATCGTCACTGAACCTCGGGTTCGTCATCTCCATCCTGCCCAGAGCCCGAGAGTTCTGGAATCTCGAACAACAAATGGCTTGTTTGGCTGCTTTTCTGCAGCCGTAGCCAATAATAGCCAGCAAGCCCCACCATGCGGACCACCTCCACGCCAGTGGATTCCGCTTCTTCCCGCACAATCCGGGCGATCACAGCCGGATGATGTTCGCCTTTCACAACCCTGCAGGGAAGACGAACCTTATTCGCAATTTGGTTATGAGCCGCATCGAGAGCTGATTGCATTACTACACAAGGTTCAGTTTCAATATCCAGCATCGCTTCCAGCCCTCGCAACACAGTATGATCAATACCAAGCGAGAATCCTACGTAATAGACAGGCGAACGCGGCTGGGAATGCACTATTACTATCCCTGCGTCGTGCAGAAGAGGTAACGGAACCAAGTCACTCCATTCCAGAAACTTGTTGCTTCTTTCCAAGGGAAAAACAGGACATCCCCACTGCAATGACAGCGCTGCGGTTAGTTGCTCCTCGGTGACGGCGCCCATCCGGCACAACCATTCTCCGATTCGGGTATGTCCCTTATCTCGCTGAGCAAGGAGCGCGCTTCGCAGAAACTCTTGACTGATCATGCCGCGCGTCAGCATGAGCAGCCCTAACGGCTGGCGGTATCGCAGAGGTTGGCGTTGTGCTGTCTTCGGATCCAGGCGCTTGACTGTACGCTCCAAACCCGATTCCATGCAGTCCATACTGCAGTACCACCGCTCATTCACGCGAATTCCCTGCGGGGGTCGTTTCAAGCCCCACCAGCTCCGAGCGGAATTCACACAAAGCAGGTTTGCACAATGAAGGTTTTTTTCGCCTTCTGAAGCGCTCATCCGGTTTCGCTCACCCTCAGTGACCAAGTGATTCAAGCCTCTCCTGCTGGCTCGCCAACCCAGTCACCCTCAAGCCATAGTTTCCATCTACGGTTACAACCTCGCCCCAAGCCACAACCTTTTGTCCAACGACGAGTTCAACAGGATCCTGCACCAGTTGATCAAGCTCTACAACCGTTCCCGGACCCAGGTTTAGCACATCTCTCAGCAGCAGGTTGCGCTGGCCAAAACGCAGGGTTACATCCAAGTCCACATCCAGCAACAAATCTAAATTGCTGTCACGGATTGGAGTCGCCTTGGAGTGTGAATCAGGTACAGAATGGCCGGCACTTCTTCCGCTGAGGGCCGGCGTGGTATCCGTTTTGGACTGAGCTGGCACCAACGCTTGAAGGAACTCCGCGCTAATGGTGTGATGCAAAGTAAAAAGCTCACCGTTTTCGCTAAAAAAGACTGAGCTTTGCTCATAAGCCGAGGGCCAGGAAGGCCTTTCAAAGCCAGCGAATTCAAATTCCGTGGCTCCGGCAGGTAGCATTAACGTTGCGGTGATCTGCCAGAAGAAATCCTTCAATATTTCCCGTCCTTCGTCGGTTAGTCCCGACGTGGCGTCTTTCGGCGCATTTCCCGATTGTTGCAGCAAATGCAGGGCATCTGGGGCGGAAAGCAAAAACGCCTCCTCGCCGGCCTTCCCCGCAAAAAAACGCAGCCACAACCCTCCGTCGGCAGCTTCGGAAAGCTTAGCCGCACTTTCTTCAGCGGCTAGGCCTTTCCATTGAACTTTCCGGCTGGTAACCCTTTGAAGAAATTCTGCGATAGAGCTGGCCCACTCAGACGAGTGCGCTTCACCATTGCTGGGTGTTAAAGTTGATTGCATTGTTATGACTCCGTTCCTTTATCGTTTTCGCAGGAAGTTCCACCCTTTTGCTGGATCAGTGCGGCGCGCCGGCGGTGTAAACGGACGGGAAAGGCCGTGCAAAGCTGGTGGCCTGCGACGCGCAACAGAACCGGCAACTTGACTGCGTGTTGCAGCACCAACGTGCTGCCGGGCCGCAAGGCCAGAAGATCTCGCCCGCGAATCGCTGTTGGGAGAAGCTGTATATCGACAGGAAATGTGGCCTCTTGAAGCCTCATCTGAAGTTGCAGCACTGCTTCGGGCTTGGTCATGCGGCTAGTTGCCGTCAGCTCTTTCATTTTCCGAAGTAGCAAGGACGCCGCCGTCGCAGGCACCGTCAAACTCATGGTGGTGGAATTATCGAGAACCTTGACCTCAAAACTTAGAAACAGGGTCTTTTCTGAGGCGGGCATTACCCGGAACAGCTCCGAGTGGCGCATTTTTTGACCGGGCGCGAAGCTTAGTTCCACCACTTGTCGCCATGCCTGGGAAAGTTCGGCACAAATGGTTTCCACAACACTCTCCATCACTCCGTCCTCAATTTCGGTCAGAGGCCGGGGATCGGCGGCCGGATTGCCGTCTCCTCCCAGGAGAAGGTTGACAATTGACATGACTGCCGAAATGTCCATGCTGAGAACGGCGCTGGACTGGGTGGGAAGTATGGGGAGCGAAATGAGGAAGTTTTGCTCAGGAATATTTACCGTGACGTCGGAGTAGGGCAATTCCTCGAACGAAATTGGGCTCATCTCAACGCTTGCCTGCAGGTTCGCGCTCAAGCGGTTCTTGAGACTTCGGGCAAAGCGCTCATGGAGCTGCATAAGGCTTTGCACTTGTTGCTTCGAGATTCGCGCGGCCTGCCCAAATGCGAAAGGAGTAAACGTCCGGCGCTGCGATTTTGAAGCCCTTTTGGCGGATTGCTTCGCCGCTTGAAGCAGGGCATTGATCTGGTCCTGGCTCAGGATCTTTTCCACGTTGCACCTCCTGCGGCTACCGGCGGAGCAATGGTGTCACGGCTATCGCGCTCAGCCAGCAGGTCTTGCATGCGCGCTCGAATGCGAATCATCGCTGCCGAGTGTAATTGTGAAACCCGGCCCTCTCCAATTTCAAGTACCGCTCCCACCTCTTTCATCGTCAGTTCCTCTTGGTAGTACAATGCCAGCAGACGTTGTTCACGCTCCGGCAGTTCCGCAACCGCCAGAGCCAGGCAATCCCTCAATTCCGTTCGCAAACAAAGGTAGAAGGGGTCATCATCCGGGGAACTGGGCATAAATTTCAAAACCGCTTCTTCGCGCCCGTCTTCACCCTCAAGCGCCTGCAAGCTGCCCAGGTTAACGCCTCGCAAATCAGTCAGTAGCTCCTGCAGCGTCTCCACGTCCACCTTCATCTCATTTGCCAGTTCCTGTTCGGTAGGTTCACGGCCCAGCTCGCTGCTAATCTTCCGGCTGGCCTCTTCCATTTCCCTTGCCTTGCGCCTGACAGTCCGGGGGCACCAATCAAATTCCCGCAGAGTATCCAGAATGGCGCCTTGGATGCGAAGCTTTGCGAAGGTTTTTACTTGCACGTTCCGTGTTGGGTCAAAATTCTGGATGGCCTCAAGCAGACCAACTATGCCGGCGTTCACCAGATCTTCCAGTGGAACGTGGGAAGGCAAACGGTCGTGAATCCTGCGCGCAATATAATTGACTTCCGGCAGGTGCTCCATCACCAAACGGTCCAGGTCTTCCTGGTCCATTCGAGCGGTTCGTTCGTATTGTTGACAGGCTTCTTGTTGTGGAGTCTTCATTGCGTTCACCGAATTCGTGCTCCCTTAACGGACAACTCCCATCGATTGAATTGAGATTGTAGGAGGTATCTCTGCAGGGGAAACCACCGCCAGTTTTGGAATGAAAGGTTCAAGCAGGCGCCTTAGATGGAAGCGCGCCGGCGAGCTGCATAACAGGGTTGGACAGGCAGTTGTCAATTGATCGTTCATCAGCGCGCGCAGCGCATCAAGTACGCGACGCAAGAACGCGGGGGGTGGTACCGAGTTGCGGTTGGCAGCGTTTTGCGGTTCAAATACCTGGTAGATCTGCTCTTCAAGCCCTGGATCTACCGTTACTACAGTAAGCTTGCCGTCTTCGCCCACCAGATTCTGTACCAAGGCACGGCCTAACGCCTGTCGGACGGCTTCTACCAGTGCAATTGTCTGCTTGTTGAGGGCCGCAACATCCAACAACGTTTCCAGTATGGTGGGCAGGTCACGAATCGGGACCTGCTCTCGCAGTAGTTGCTGCAAAACCCGCTGCACCTCTCCAAGACTGAGAGCTTTCGGTACAAGCTCTTCTACCAGTTTGGGTTGCGTTTCCGACAACGAGTCCAGCAGGCGCTTCACTTCCTGACGTGTTAGTAGCGCATGGGCATGCTGCTTGATTACCTCCGCCAAGTGAGTCGCTATGGCAGAAGTTTGATCAACAACCGCGTAACCCGCAGCCAGGGCCTTTTCGCGTTGGTCCGGACTTATCCAGCGAGCAGCTACTCCAAAGGCGGGTTCTCGCGTCTCTTTGCCATCAAGCGGAGGAGCTTGGGTGTCTGCACTGATCGCCAGCAGAAAATTCTGGTATGTTTCCCACTTGGCAATTTCAACTCCGCGAAGCCGAATGACGTATTCACGAGGTTTTAGCTGCGCGTTGTCCGTTATATGAACAGAAGGGATAACAAACCCTAATTGGGCGGCTAGGTGTTTACGCAAAGCACGGATTCGCCCCAGCATCTGACCCCCTTGCCCTTCATCCACCAGTGGTACCAAACCAAACCCTACTTCCATGCTCAGGTCATCCAGCTTGGGCAGCATGGTCACATTGTCCGCCGGCTTGGTTTTTCCGGAGGTTACCGCCGACCCGCCTTTGCCCTCCTCTGGCTCCGGCATTCGCGCGGCTCGTCGCGCCAGCCACCAGGTTAGACCAGCCATAAGAAAGAAAGACAGTTTGGGGAGCCCCGGTATAATCCCCAGCGTCGCCATAACTCCCGCAGCTATGTAAAGTGGGTTTTTGCGGGGAAGCAACTGGGCACTTAAATCAATTCCCAGACTCGACTCCGAGGAGGCGCGCGTAGCCACCATGCCACCAGCTACAGAAACCAGAAGCGACGGAATCATGGTTACCAGGCCATCGCCCACAGTCAGAATGGTGTATGTCTTCAAGGCTTCCTGGATTTGCATGTTATGAAAGAACACGCCGATCAGGAACCCCGCACCAATGTTGATGACAGTAACCAGAATTGTGGCCATCGAATCACGCTGACTGAAACGCGCTGCTCCATCCATGGCTCCATAGAACTCGGACTCCTGCGTTATGTCGCGTCGCCGTTTGCGTGCCTGAGCCTCGTCAATATTGCCCGCGTTCAGGTCCGCATCAATGGCCATTTGCTTTCCCGGCAGAGCATCTAAAGTAAAGCGGGCCGTGACCTCCGCAATGCGCACCGCACCGTGGTTGATTACGAGAAACTGTATGGCCACCAATGCCAGGAATAAGACGAAGCCCACGACGTAATTACCGCCAACCACGAATTGTCCGAAGGCTTCAATGACATGACCTGCCGCCGAGGGGCCTTCACTTCCGTGCAAGAGAATGCGACGGCTGCTGGCCAGGTTCAAAGAGAGCCGAAAGAGCGTAAGCATCAGGAGGAGAGAAGGAAAGACCGAGAATTGTACGGGGCGCTGAATATACATTGAAACCAGCATTACCAGCACTGAGCAGGTAATGCTGGTGGCCAACAGCAAGTCAAGAATCAGCGCCGGAATAGGGACCATCATGACGAACACCATGGCGACGCCTATCACAGGGACGACCCAGTCATTCCCAGATGACGCTCTTTTCGTTGTCTCTCTGGTTGCCTCAGGCATTCGAGTTCCTCAAGTTCGACTGTGAGTTACGGGCGCCTTTGCCAATGAACTTCCTAATTGGCGCGCGCGTGTTTGCGACCGGAAAACAAAGGCTAAAATTTCGGCTACTCCTGCGTAAAGTGCGGGTGGAATTGACTTGCCAACCTGTACCGTTCGATAGAGTGTTTGCGCCAGAGGGGGGTTACGGATAATCGGGATATTATGCCAAGTCGCTTCTTCCCGGATCTGTTTGGCGATCAAGTTGCGCCCTTTGGCCACTACTACAGGAGCGCTCATTTCTCCCGGCCGGTATTCCAGCGCCACAGCAAAGTGAGTGGGGTTTGTAATCACAACAGCGGCACGGGCGACATCCCGCATCATGAATCTTCGGCGCATTTCCCGTTGAAGCCGCTTTACGCGGCCCTTGATCATGGGATTCCCTTGCAGGTCCTTACTCTCTTGCTGCACTTCCTGTTTGGTCATTCGCAACTGACGGCTAAAGTTGTAACGCTGCAGCATGTAGTCTGCAGCAGACCAAACCAGAAACACCATGCCCGCTTTCCAGCAAGCCTCAAACAGACGGTTCGCGAGCCATGCGAAAGAATCCTGATAAGTCCTGGTATTCAGAAGAAGCAGCTGGCTCCAATCACGCATCAGCATCTGCCCCAACAAAAACATGATGACAACCAACGGCACGATGGTCTTTAGCCAGTTTGCTGCGCCGGAAATCGAAAAGATGCGCTGTATGTTGGCGGCTGGGCTAAACCTCTCCCACTTGATACTGAGGGCAGAAACAGAAAAAACGAAACCGGTCTGAGCCACACTGGCCGCCATCGAAATCAGCATGCCTAGAATCAGAGCGGGTGCAGACCAGCGTGCTATCATGATGGAAAATACCCGAAGGATGTGCAGGTTGTCGCTGGTGGAACTCATGGCAAGCATCTGTCTTAAAAAGCTCCTCCAGCCCTTAGCAAAGCCCGTTGCCTCCGATCGCATCAACAGGATCACGGCGAATAGCGCCAAAGCGGACGAGAGCTCCCGACTACGAGGTACCTGGCCTTTTTCCCGCGCCTTTTGGCGGCGGTGAGGCGTTGCTTGCTCAGTGCGGTTGTCCTGGCTCAATCCTCAAACCACCTCAACGAGAAATCGCCCAGAGATGTTCCGTGTCAGCGAGAGCATGATTAAAGTTGGTTGCGAGCAGGCGTGGCCAAAGCCCGACGGTAAGGCCAAACAGCATCAGTCCGATCACAACCTTGACAGGTATCGCCGTGAAAATAACCGGCATTTGAGGGGAGGCTTTGCTCATGAATCCCATCAGCAAGTCGGTCACGACTGTGGCAGCCAGGATTGGTGCGGCTAGTTCAACTCCTACCCACAACATGTGGCTGGAAGCGCTGATTATCGTCTTTGCCCCTTCGATTGTAATTCTGGCTGCACCAACCGGGAGATAGGTGTAGCTGGCAGCTATGCCTTTCAGGACCCAGTAGTGGAGGTCTAAGCTCAAGAATACAAGCATGGCCAGCGATTCATAGGCCACGCCCAACACCGGGCTGGAGGCCTGAGTTGTAGGATCAATCGCAGCTTCCATATTCAGACCCATCTGGAAACCAGCGATTTGGCCTGCCATCATGACCGCCTCAAACACAAAGCTCATCAGGAGCCCCATTGTCAGCCCCACAACCGCCTCACTGCCAATGGTGCTCACCCAATCTGCAATCTGGTGAATTGCCGGGGCTGCTACCTGAGACGGGAACAAAACAATGGTAAGTAGCAGTGTCAATCCAGCCTTGATGCGGGGCGGAATTACAGCATTTCCGAAAAAGGGTGCAAACACCATTAAGGTTCCTACTCTGGTTCCTACCAGAAGCGCCTTGGTGATCCATTGAGTCAGTAGTATTTCCATGGCTTCGGATTACCGCATGCCTACATAGGGGCGGAAGTCGGAAAACAACATCGCCGCAAACGTTACCATCTTGCGAAGTAGCCATGGCATTAAGGCAAAGGTGGCCAGCGCCACAGCCGCCAGCCGTGGAACTGTTGCTAAAGTGGTTTCCTGCAGTGACGTTACAACCTGTAATATGCTGGTAAGCACGCCGACCACGATAGCTACTGCAAGAATAGGAGCGGCAATATATAGCGAGGTCTCCATCGTAAGCCGCATCAAGGAAACGATTTTTTCGGGCGTCACAACAGCACCTCAGTAAAAGCTTTTCATCAGCGATCCAACAACCAGGTTCCAGCCGTCCACAACCACAAATATCAAAATCTTCAGGGGAGTAGAAATAATCACGGGCGGCAATTGCAGCATTCCCACGGAGGTCGTGACCGATGCCACCACAAGGTCAATTACCAGAAACGGCAGGAAAAGGACCAACCCGATCTGAAAACCTGCTTTCAACTCTGAAATGATATAGGCAGGCACAATCACCCTCATTGGCAGGTCTTCGGGGCGACGAGGCCGCGGTTCGTGTGCCAATTCCACGAAAACGGAGAGGTCTTTTTCTCGCGTGAATTTCAGCATGAACTGCCGGAGCGGAATTGATCCCAAATCTAACGCCGCGATAGGCGTCACTTTCCCGCTCTCCAAAGGCACGATGGCTGTTTGGTACACCTGCGCACCAACCGGCTGCATCACAAAATAGGTTAGAAACAGGGCTAATCCGATCAAGGTTTGATTTGTGGGAGCAGTTTGGGTGCCAAGCGCCTGGCGCAGGAAGTGAAATACAATCAGGATGCGGGCAAAGGGCGTTAATGCCAGCAATAGAGCGGGAATGAGAGTTAAAAGTGTAAGGAGAACCAGGATTGTCCAAGGGAGAGAACCAGACCCAATGCCCGGCAGGGTGAGCCCACTCATTTTGCTTGGAGGAGCTGCCGCGAATGCTCGTATACTCCCGCTTTGGAATAGCATTACGATCCAGAAGACTCTTAACCATCGACGCCCCTTCATTTCCACGCGCTTGTACCTTGCATCCATGCAGACCTCAATCCGAAGGGGGTTCTGGCCGCAGGGCTGGTTGCTGGCGTCTGCAATGAGGCAAGAAGGGTGACCGAGTTCGCAGCCCCTCCAATCAAGAATTTCTGCTGCTCCACTTGAATTACAGCCACAAATCTCTTTTCCCCCAACGCCAGGCTTTCCAAGAGGTGCAATTTCTTCTCACAGCGTTTGACCTGAATCGCGAAGAACCCTTTCTTAATCCACTGGAGCAAGTCATACAACTTCATGCGAAGCCCTCTTCTCTATTTCAGCTCATTGATTAGAACGGCCAGCTTGGCCCCAACTACGTCAAACTCTGCGAGCGCTATTACTATCCCATTCACATGCACCGGTAATGAGGATCCTACTGGTTTAAAAGAGTCAACAATGCTTCCAAGGTCCAGCGCCAACAGGTCACGCACTTTCATGCCAGGAACGGCCAGAGCAACGTTTAGCGTGCAAGGTATTCGGGAAATTTCCCGCCACGCATCGACTTCCCTTGCGGGCTCCAGAGGTGCCTCAGCGGCTTTTGTAACGGCGCTCTCCATGGCTACTGTTGCACGATGAAATCAGTAAAATAAACTTCGGCCACATGAAGGTCGGGGACCTTCTTCCTCAATACTTCCAGAATCTGCTCTTTCAGCTTCTTTTTGCCGTCTGGCGCCAGCAGTTGGCTGGACTGAAAGGAAGTGACTACTGTAAGGATGACATCTCTAACCTGGGGAACAAACCGGGAGCTCTTTTCACCTTCACCGCTAGGCAGCTTCTTGCTAAGCCCCAGTTCAAGCCCTAAGCGCAGGAAGGAGGCATGGTCAGAATCCGCAAGATTAACCACGAACTGATCCAGCGGAAAGACATCTTTTACATTGTCCTCCGCGTGCGCGGACACTGCTTTTACAACTGTAGATCGAACGCTGCGCTTGACGAAAAAGTACACCCCGCCGCCGGCTCCCCCCGCAGCTATAATTGCAACCAACACAATCGTGATTATCGGAGGTCCGCCCCTGGCAGAACCGTTTGCGACCTTTTCATTTTCGTTTTCCATGGCACACTGACTTAAGCAAGCGGGCGGCCAAATCAACCGTGCTGCGCGGAAAATTCCGCAGGCCATAGGAATACGATAACTACTTTGAATGGAGTTAGTCGCGAACGGGCATCTGACAGTCAGGCAGGGATGCGGCGGATTGCGCGCTTGCGGTTGGAGCTTTTATAGAAAAATCTCATGAAGCTTTTCATAGTCGTGAAAACCCACACGGAGGTTCGCAAGCTAGGGGAAATAACGCATTGTCTGATGTAACCCTTCGAGCTTCTGGGTAAGCAGCGAACACCAGGCCTGCAGGCCACCGGCCTGGTGTAAGGGTTGGCTCTATGATCGATGCCACAACCACCCGCCGCTACTCACTCGGCTTAAGGAATGAGGTTAAACGTATCCTGAATCACGGTGTTAATTGTGCTAAATGATTTGGTATTTGATTGGTAGCCATTTTGAGCACTGATTAGTTGTGCGAATTGGTCTGCGATATCAACATTAGAGTTTTCCAGTGCTCCGTCTGTGATAGTGCCACGACCTCCAGTCCCTGGGGTGCCTATCGCTGGCAACCCAGAGGCAAGCGTGGAAATGAACTCATTGGAACCAATGTGAAGGAGCCCTTCGCTGTTAGGGAAAGTAGCCAATGCAATCTGCCCGACTGGCACCGTCCGGCCATTTGAAAATGTTCCTTGGATAGTTCCATCCGATCCAATCGTGTAATTTACCAATGTCCCGCTGGAATAGCCGTCCTGCTGCACGGAACTGGGTGACGACGGAGAAGCAACCTGAGTAATCACCGGATTGTTGGAGGAGTCATACAAGTTCCAGGCAAAGTTCATGGTGTTTGCGCCGTCAGCCAGGCCGGAGACCTTAATCCCAGTAACATTACTGGTCGGGGCGGTAAGCGTCCCGTTGCCGTTAAAGGTAAGCGTCCCGCTGTTCACTACCACCGGGTTGGTCTGGCCCACATCAGCACCTGGAATTGTTATCTGATAGCTCCAGGAATTGGCTGCAGAGTTCGTAAACGTGTAGGTAAGCAGATGGCTGTTGCCCAGCGAGTCGTATACTTGCGCTGTCGTGCTAAAGCTTTGACCCACAGGCGTGGCAGCGTTTAGGTTCAAACCAATTGTTACATTCTGCGTGGGTTGTCCGGGGCTTGTTTGATTTGAATTGATGACCAAGGGCTGTAAGACACCGCTCGATTGAACCACCCCATTAGGGGCGCCGTAGCCCATGACCAATCCTCCGTTTTGAGTAACGAGGTAGCCATTGGAATTAATTGTCAGATCACCGTCACGCGTATAAGCATTAAGGCCGTTGGTTTGTACCTGCAAGAATCCACCGCCTTGGATCGCGACGTTTGTGGGCACGCCGGTGCTCTGAATGCTTCCCTCGGTGTAATTGGTGCTTGTAGAGCCGATCTGCGACCCCAAGCCAATCTGAATTGGATCGCCACCGCCACTCGTTCCCATTTGTTGGTAAACCAGATCGCTAAACTCAGGACTTTGGGTTTTGTATCCAACCGTATTCATATTGGCCAAATTGTTGGAAATCATTCCGAGAGCCTCTTCGTTGGCCAGCATTCCGGCGACTGCAATAGAAAATGAAGACATGGTCTGACTCCTCTTAATTGATTAGGCGTTGGTTCCGTTCGTGGATGAAGGGCTGCCACTGGTTCCGGTTGTGGTCGCCCCCCCTGTTTGCGAGTTGCTGCCTGTACCCTGAACTGTAGTGAGCAGGTTTTGAAGCAAAGTGGTGATCTGGTTCAGCTGGCCAAGCGTTTCAAACTGGGCCAGTTGGGTGATGGAATCCGTCGGGCTCATCGGGTTAGTGGGATCCTGCGCCTGCAACTCGCCTGTTAACAGCGTAAGGAAATCCGTAGTGCTAACTTGCTGGTTGGCGGGTGTTGTTGATGAATTCGCCGCCGCGGGGGTTGCCGATGTTGAAGCAAAAGGTGAAATTGTCATGACGTTTGATTATCCTCCGTTTCATTAATCTACTTGTTAAGCCAGCACGCTCAAGCGTCCTGGGTCCACCACTGACGACGTCTCTGTGGAAAGCGCTCGCCCGGCTTCCGGGATGTTTACGGACCCAGCGTTTCGCCACACCAATGTCTCATGGGAATGCTGATTGGAGTTTCCCGAGTTAGATCCGGCCATCATTTGGCTGTTATTACGGCCGCTGGCTCCCGAATCCACAACGGAAAGGTGCTCAATCTGGACATTCTTCTCAATCAGATTCTGGTGCAAAGCCGGCAACTCGCTGTTCAACAACGTGTGCGCCTCACGATTGTCAACTCCAATAGAGGCGCCCAGTCGGCCGTCTTGCAAAACAGCGTGCAGTTGAATAGCCCCCAGAGCATCCATCCGCAAGTCCACGTGCATTTCGATTCGCCCGCCATTTTCAACGATCGCTGCACTGTTCACCATTCCTGTGGCCGTTGGGGCAGCCGGCGCTTCCGCGGCCATCGCCTTTTCCAAGGCGGCCAAGTTGGAAGCCGAAGCCGACAGACTGTTACTTGCCGTTGTGGTCGGAAGATTCACAGCGCTTGAGGATTGGACGGCAGACGGCGGCATCAAGGTGAGTAAGTTATTGATTCCGGCAGGCTGATTGGAAGCGACGCTGCCTGCATCATGACGGGCGCTGGTATCCAATGTGAATCGAGGGTCAAACAACTGGTTTGTGCTACCTTGCATTCCTGTCAGTTGACCTGAAGCTGGAGATGAGTGACTGTCCCCGGGTGCCCCGGAGTTCTGATTGTTCCCACCATTCATATTCTGCCCGGAGAATTCCGACCTGGCCGCTTGTTTTATAGCATTGGCCGAAAAATCAAACGCACTGTGAACAGTCTGCAAGAAGGGGTTCGCAGAAGCTGTAGTGTTGTCGCTACTCTGTCCATGATTCAGAGCGCTTAAATCCGGAAGTGGCGTAAACTGTGCCTTCTCGGCTTGCAGACTGTTTAAGATTTGCGCCACCTGGACGGCAGATTGAGTAGTGTTGGCATTACCTGTCGGAGCAGGAGTGTTGCCAATGGCACCCGCGGGGATGGCATTTCCTGATGACGTGCCATTATTACTTTCAACCGTCACTTGCTGACCGATTCCGCCACTTCCCGGTGCAGCGCCAGCCAATGTGCTGTCTTTAGATAATCCATTGAGCACCGTATGGGCGGCAGTCGCCAGTCCTATCCCGGGCCCGGTAGTGCCGCTTTGGTCTTGATTATAGTTTGCCTGTCCAAGTCCGTACTCAGTCCCCGGCGTGCTGGTGATTGTCCCGTTCTGAGGAGCATTAAGAGCATCCAGAGTCGTATTAAAGCTTTGCCCCACGGAAGCTGGGCTGGCGCCTGCCCCCATTGGGCTATAGCCAATCGCCTGCAAATTGAGCAGCGGTATGACCGGCGCTGCGAAATTACCCGGTCCAGGCATTGTTTCGGTTGAGATTGATGGCGAATTACCGGTTTGGGTCGGGAAGTCAACATTTGTTGTAACAGGAGCCTGGGTATTCGTTGATCCTACTACGCTGGCGGGAGGCGGCAGGGGGGAAGAACTCTGAACAGGTTGCGCTACCACGGGCTGTAATTGACCCTGTGCGGAAATAGGTGTGTTAGCGCTCACGTTTGTTTTTGCGCTCTTGGCTAATACAGGGACCGGCGCTTGCCCGGCGGGTTGGCCCGCTTCGGTTGCCTGATTAAAGTGTGTGGCAAAACTGGCCCCGGAAGCGGCACTCTCGTTTGCCTGTGGCACAACCGCCAGAAGATTTGTGTTAGCTACTAAAGGTGTCAATCCGGCCACGTCCCATTCCTTCCGGGCTTTTTGAAAGCATTTGACCAGCCATTCTTGGCCGTAACACCATTGACGAACAAACTCTACGAAAACAGGCGTGTTAGCCGCCATTCCTGTTTGATCTTATTGAAGGGCAGCACCAGGGAGGGCCACAAGGTAGGAGCTTATTGCCTAGTCAGAGGGCAAGATCGAACCATCCGGCCGACTTGCATTGCGAAGATTGTAGAGATCATCGACAGATTGTTGCTCACGGCGAAGAGCTTCCGACTGATAAGCCGCGAATTGTTGGGCTCTCAGGTTTTCAATAATCTTCCGATCTTTTTGAGCCCGGGCATACGCCGCTTGCTGGTGCACCATTTGCTGTTCCAGGCGCTCTCTGTGTGCTTGCAAGGTCTTTTGCCGCTCCGCCATCTGGCTTATTGCAATATTTTCCAGATGTAATTCGGCCGCGGAGCTGCCTTGTAAGAGCTCGCTTTCAAGCCGGGTGAAGATGCCATCTCGCATTTGACGCGTTTCATCAAGCTGCTGTCGCACTTGCGCCACCGCAGACGCCAGCATGACAAGTCTCTGACGTTCGCGCTTCTCAAAACTGTGGCGCACACGCAACAGGGGTTGCAAGGAAAAGTAAAAAGCCATTGGATGTTACCCGGCGATGGATAGCAATTCAGCGATGTTCTGGGCAAAGGGCGCCGGCTGGTCTGAAGCCTGCTGCAAATATTGATTCAGTCGCGGCAGAACTGCAACAGCCTGGTCCAGAGTAGGATCCATCCCCTTTTGATACGCCCCGACGCGGATCAAGTCCTCCGAGGCCGCATAGGAGGCCAACAGCAACCGTAGTCGGCGAGCCTTCTCTATATGATCGATCGCACTAACACTGCTGGCCAGACGGCTGAGGCTATCCAGAACCGAAATGGGTGGGAAATGGCCGCGGATATTCAGGCGACGGTCAAGCACAATGTGCCCGTCAAGCAGGGCTCGAACCGCATCCACCAACGGATCCTGCTGGTCATCGCCCTCCATTAGCACGGTGTAGAATGCCGTGATGCTGCCTGCCTGAAACTTTCCGGCGCGTTCAATGATACGGGCAAGTAAAGAGAATACAGAGGGAGTGTAACCGCGTGAAGTGGGTGGTTCACCAGCCGCCAACCCAATCTCGCGCTGGGCCATAGCAACACGCGTAAGCGAGTCTACAACCAGGAGTACATTATTGCCCCTCGCACAGAAATATTCAGCTACGGCAGAAGCTGCAAGGGCGGCGCGAATGCGCAATAGGGGTGACTGATCGGAAGTGGAAACTACAACCACTGCCCGCCGTCGCCCTTCCTCTCCCAAAGCCTTCTCCAGAAATTCACGCACTTCACGGCCGCGCTCGCCGACTAGCGCCAATACCGTGATATCAGCGGCGCTACCTCGCGCCATCATGCCAATTAAAGTGCTCTTGCCTACGCCGCTGCCACCAAATATGCCCAGCCTCTGCCCTCGACCGCACGTCACAAATCCGTCTATCGCTTTCACTCCGCAGCCCAGCGGCTCTTCGATCATTGATCGCTCCAAAGGCAGTGGAGCAGCCGCGTTCAGTGCGCGCAGTTCTCCCGAGCGGCAAGGAGGGCCGCCATCAATAGGGCGTCCAGCCGCGTCGAGCACTCTCCCAATTAGATCCTCTCCTACTCGAATTTGCGGGTATTGACCCCAACTGGTAATGCGGTCACCGTAGTGTATTCCCCCTGTCTTTTCCAGCGGCATGGAGATCACCGATGACCCACGGAACCCCACGACTTCGCCGGCGTACGCATGCCCCGCTTGGTCGATAATCTCGCAGCATTCACCTACGGCGCAAAATGGTCCTTCGGATTCCACAACCTGTGAAGTTGCTTTAGTAACACGCCCCCACCAGCGGGAAATCGAGAGATTCTCCAGATGGGTAAAATATGGATGCAGGAGTGAGGATGAGTGTACCATTGAGGAGTTCATCTTCCGGCGTCGTGGCTACGAGATAGTCGGGCGCGCAGCAAGCAGGTCCATAAACCCGGTTTCTATTTCCTTTAACTGTGCTTCGACGGAAAGATCCGCCGTGCCTACCTCAGTTTCCAGTTCGCATCGCGGTCCCTCCAATAAAGGATCGGGAATGATTTCCAGGCGCAGGCCCAGGGTTTGACCGTCTGCAAATAGCCTGCGATAGGCTTCAGCTTGGGGCGCCGGAACCCGCAGCTTGACTGAGCTTCCAGCTGCGATTTTCTCGAGTGCAACGCGCACCACTCCAGCCAGAACCGTTGAGTCAATTTTAGCCTCGCGGTGCAGCACCTTCCGCGCTACACCAAGCGCCAACTGAACCACTTCCCTCTCGACCCGCTGATAGTAGGCTCGGGTCTCACGCGAAAACTCTGACATTGCGGCCTGTACTCGCTGCCGTTCTTCTTCCATCAATGGTTGAAATTCTTCCAATCCTTTGGCGCGACCCTCCCGGAATCCAAGGCGGCGCCCCTCTTCATGCGCTTGCCTGACCCGGGTTTCCATCTCTTCACGATGCGCGGATGAAGTACCATTCGCCATGTCCCCATCGCAGTTCAAATTCTCCTCGTAAAGCAACTCAACGCTGGACTCCAGGCCGACGGCCGTAGGGTGGCTGGCTCCGCCATTGTCGCCGGGAGCCGCCGGGTACACGAAGGTTGCTGCTTTGGAACTTGATGGATCCTGCGCGCGCAATAGTCGGGCTTTAGACGACCAATGCATCTCGTTCCTCGTTCTTGAGTGAGATCTTTCCTTCAGATTCAAGCTGGCGCAGACGCGTCACAATTTCATGCTGTGCCTTGGCTACTTCCCGTGCCCTCATGGGTCCCAGAGACTCCATATCCTCTCTCAACATTTCAGCCGCGCGCTGCGACATGGACTTGAACAGGTATTCACGCAGGTTTTCCGTGGCGCCCTTCATAGCCGTTGCCAGCGCACGCTTCTCAATTTGACCCAAAATCTCGCGAATTGTGGTTTGCGGGACCGTCAGCAGGTCCTCAAACGTAAACAGAACATCGCGGATGGAAAGGGCCAGATTCGGGTCGCTCTGTTCTATGGCTTCAAGGATCGCTTTGCTGGCAGTGGAATCCATCTGATTCAGCAATGTCGCCACGGCATTGATCCCGCCGTACGCCAGGCGATTGTGGTGCTTTCCCATAGATCCCACTTTCTTCTGAAGAACGATCAGGACCCTCTGCAAGGTCTCACCGGAAAGCTGGCGCATTTTTGCAAGCCTCTCTAACACTTGAGCTCGCACATCCTCCTGCACAACGCCGAGCAATGCGGAAGAGAATCGCGATCCAAGGTGCGCCAGCAACAATGCGAGGGTTTGCGGATGCTCATCCTGCAGCAGCTTGGCCAGTTGCAAGGGGTCCGCTTTGTCCAGCACTTCCATGTCCAGCGGTGGCGTATCTCGAGATTGCAGGGCCTGCTCCATCAGGCGCTTTGCCTCATTATCACCAAAGGCTTTAGAAAGCAGTTTTTCAGCGTAGAGCGGGCCGCCTTGTGAAAGGTACTCCTGTGCAATCGCCGTCTTGGTGTACTCGTCCAGAACTTGTGTGGCTTGTTCCAGTGAAACGGATTCTACATCCGCGATCTCCGCCGTGATGCGTTGGACGTCCGTTGGGCTCAGATAGTGGAAGATTTCGCTTGCAGCCTTGTCGCCCAGCAGAATCAAAAGCACCGCGGCCTTGCGGAGGCCAGCCTTCTTTTCCGCGCTTGCCGTCGCACTTTCTTGAGCGGTCAGTTTTGCTGTCCCGGTCGAACTTTCTGGTTTTGCAGCCTCTTTTGCCATGGATAAGCTTTAACCCTCACGCAGCCATGTCTCGATCACGCGTCCGGCCTCCGCAGGGGATTTTTCTGCTCTCCCGATTACTGCTTCCTTCAGGGAACGAAACGTTTGCGGCGCCTCGTTGCTGCCCTCAGGCAGACCTGGAATTGCTGCGTGCACTACACCGTTCAGAGTGGCGGAAACTCCCTCTTCTTTTTCCACTTCAGATAATTGCCGCACGGCGGTCGCGGTGCTCTCCGTGGAAGGACTCTTTAAAGCCGCCACTAGCTGCTTTGCCAGCGGATTGACAACTTTCAGGTAGATTAAAAAGATGGCAAGCAGCAACAGACCGTAACGGATCAGGCCGCTGTAAGGCCTGAACAAGGGAACAAGTTTCTGGACGCCTTTGGGCGCAGGCGGAACTTCGACCGGTGTTACGTTGAACGAAAGATTTTCGACCGCCAGTGTGTCGCCCCTTGCGGTGCTCAACCCAATAGCGGCAGCGGCCAAAGCTTCGATCTGCTTCATTTCATCAGGAGTGCGCTTACGATGCTTGGTCTGCTTTTTGCCCCCGGCGTAGGTTGTTTCCACCGCGTCGTCTACAACAACAGCAGCGGAGATTCTCTTGATGCCGCCAGGCGGCCTAAGAGTATGCCTTACCGTTTTGCCAACCGCGTATGTCTTGTTCTCCATAGTTACGCCAACAGGCAATTCGTCAGCACTGCTTGAAGAATCGGAGCTCGAGGATGCCGCGCCAGCCCCCGCCGGGGTGTTGTTGGCGGGCTTCCCGGGGCTGCCTTGCGTTTGGCCGGTAGGCACATTGCTCGCCGCTCCAGGTATGCCCTGGTCCGTTGTGTCTGTGCCGTCATCGGCGGTAATTTGGGAAGTCAAAACCACTTGATCCTTGGGATCATAAACTTCCTCCGTGTCCTCATGTGTACCACGCTGGTATTCCACGGTCACCTTGGCAATCACGTGATTTGCTCCGACTACCGGCGCCAGAGTGTTCACAATCTTCCCAGCCATCGCGCTCTCAAATTTCTGCGCTCCAGGCGGCGCTCCATCAGTTTCGCCCCCATGAACAAGAATCGGAACATCGCCGTTAGCATCAACAATGGTCACGTTTTCAGGTTTCAGAGTGTCCACTGCGCTGGAAACAAGATAGGTGATGGCGTTCATGGATTTCTCCGAAAGGCGCGAACCGCGTAATTTAACCAGCACAGAAGCCTTCGCAAGTCGCTCCTGATCGCTGAAAAGGGATTCGTGGGGCAACACCAAATGTACCCGCACAGCTTCAACGTCGCTTAGCGACTGAATTGTGCGTTCCAGTTCGCCTTCCAATGCTCGCTGGTAGTTCACCTGCTCACTAAAATCGCTCCCCGCCCAGTTGGGCTTGTCAAAAATCTCAAACCCCAGGCGGCCGCTCTGCGGCAGCCCCTTCGCTGCCATATCAACGCGAGCTTTGTCCAAATCGGCGCTTGGTACAAGCAACGAAGCACCATCTGCAGACATTTGCGAAGGAATACCGTCGTTCGCCAGGTGCCGGGTTAAAGAGAGTGCTTCATCACGGCTCAATCCGGTGTAAAGGGTCTTGTAATCTCCACGCCCCAGCAACGAAACAAAGATGAGCAGCGCTGCTCCCGCCCCAAGTGCGGCCACTGTCAACAGCATGCGCTGCTTGCGGTTGAGTCCGGCAATCAGAGACTGGAGTTGCCTTCCTATTTGGTTAAGGTCCGTGGGCATTACTCACTCACTAGAATTGCATTTGTGATATGTCTTGGTAAGCTTTGACAATTTTGTTGCGGACTTCCATAACCAATTGGAACGACAGGTTTGCCTTTTCGACGGCGATCATTGCCGAGTGAATATCGCTTCCTGTTCCCGTCACCAAGTCAGAGACTTTCTTGTCTGCCTCGCTTTGTACCTGCTGCGCCTGATCGAGTGAATTCTTGAGGCTGTCGATGAAACTTGGCCCGCCCACCGCAGGAGCGCGGGGTGTGGCCGGAAGCCGATCAAAACCGATGGGAGGAAATCCCTGGATAGTGTTGCTCATCTTCGTTCTCCGTTAAAACCAAGGCTGCACCACGGCATGAGAGCAAACTGGGTACGTAGACCTTTCGCTCCTTGGCGGGCGGTGACGCCCTCAGGCGAGAATTGTCAAGGCCGTCTTAATCATGCCTTTAGTGGCCTGAACGGCCGCGATGTTCAGTTGGTAGCCGCGTGCCGCGCCCATCAAATCCACCATTTCCGTAATTGGATTAATGTTGGGATAGCTCACATAACCCTGCTTATCCGCGTCAGGGTGTGTGGGATCAAAGCGGCGGATAGGATCCGATTTGTCAGCCACTACCTGGTCTACTTCCACACCGTGCACATGCATATCCGCAAGGCTGGAAAGTGTTTCGGCAAAATTAGCGTGATGGGCCGGAGCACTGCGAAAAACGACTTCCTGCCGGCGGTATGGCCCGCCTTCAGGAGTCCGAGTGGTTTCGGAATTCGCCAGGTTGCTGGTGACCACTTCCGCCCTGGCACGCTCGGCCAGCAGCGCTGAGCCACTAACGTCCATTAAATCAAAAAGGTTCATCAGGGTTGCTCCGTTATCGCTTTCTCCAGCATGGTGAATTCGTTCTTCAACAAGCTCATCCCTGTCTGGAATTGCAGTTGAGTTTGGGAAAGCAGCAGGCTTTCGCGGTCCACGCTTACGTTATTTCCGTCAGGGCGAGCAATCAGACCTGTCACTTCCTCAAGCCGGGGCGGAGACGCCTCCGCCGGAAATCCCAGGCTCGCCTGGTGCAGCTCCTGCTCAAAATTCAAATCCACAGTGTGATAATTCGGTGTGTCAATATTGGCCAGGTTTCCAACCACCAGGTTTTCCCGAAGGTTTGTCAGGTCAAGATAGTGTTCAATGTTTTTAGTTAGAGGAGAATCGAGCCAGCTCATGCAAGCTCCCTTCTTGGCGGAAGGCCGTATTCGCGAATTTTATTACGTATGGTCCGCAGGCTAATGCCCAGCAGCTCCGCGGATCTAGTCCGGTTTCCCCCCGTCGCCTCCAGCGTCCGCTGCAGCAATTCGCGCTCCGCCTCGCGCAAAGTTAATCCAGCCGCAAGCCCTACCGAGGATTGTTCCGTCCGGGTAAATTCGACCTCTCGCAGTGCTTCTTCCCCAAGCAGCGGGCCGGGGTAAAGGGCGAGGATGCGACGAACAAAATTTTCCAGTTCGCGAATGTTCCCCGGCCAGTCGTGCTGCGCCAAACGTGTCATGAATTGCGGTGTGGTTTGGACCACGGTTCCACCAGCCGATGAGTATTTGCGCACAAAGTGTTCGACCAGGACCGGTATGTCCTCCCGGCGATCGCGCAAAGGCGGAAGCGTCAGTGGAATAACATTCAGGCGATAGAAAAGGTCCATGCGAAACTGCGATTCCTTTACCTGCTGCAGTAGTGAACGGTTGGTGGTGGCAATTACGCGTACATCCACCGGAACCGGGCGCGTATCACCTAAACGGTCGACCACACGCTCCTGCAGCACGCGCAGTAACTTAGGCTGCAACGCCAGAGGCATTTCCCCAATCTCATCCAGCAACAGCGTGCCGCCGCCAGCCAGTTCAAACTTACCGCGCTTGGTCGTCAGTGCGCCGGTGAATGCGCCACGCACATGACCAAACAGTTCGCTTTCCAGTAACGCCTCCGGGAATGCCGCGCAGTTCACGGCTACCAGTGGGCCAGTGCGCCGCTGGCTGGCATTGTGAATGTATCGCGCCAGCATTTCCTTCCCCGTTCCGCTCTCCGCTTCCACCAGAATGTCGGCATCAGTCTGGGCCGCCTGGCGCGCCCTTTCCAGCAATTGTGTAAAGCGAGGAGAATTCCCCACCGGAGCCTCGTGCCCCGTTGGCAGTTGTTCGGCGCCGGTCAAACCCAAGGCGCGGTGTGCGGTTTCCTCGAGCAGATCAAAAGCAACCGGCTTAATTAAATAGTCGATGGCGCCATCCCGCATCGCGAGGACGGCTTCAGGAATATTTCCGAAAGCGGTCAAGAGAATCACGCGAGTACGAGGCGAACGAGCCCGCACTTCCTGCAGTACTTCCAGGCCATCTCCATCCGGCATGCGAATGTCGGTAACCACCAACGGGCAAGGTTCCGCGCGAAACATTGCCACCGCCTCGTTCTTCCCCGAAGCAGTACGCACGCGCCAGCCTTGCCGGCGGAAGTTCGCCTCCAGCGCGGCGCGCATCCCCACTTCGTCATCGACTACCAGAACGCTCTTCATACCAAGGATCTCCACACCGGGAAAGTTATGCTGAAGGTAGTGCCTCGCCCCACTTCACTGTGTACGCAAAACTTGCCGCCGTGCTGGGCTGCAATGTGCTGGCAAACTGCCAGGCCCAGTCCAGGGCTCCCGTGAGTTGTGGTGTAACCGGCTTCAAAAATGTGCTTCAGATGCTCGGCGGCAATCCCAGAGCCTTCATCCTCAAAGTCCACCCGCACGCTTTGCGGGTCAGCTGCCGGGATGAGATGCACGCTGACGCGCAACTTTTTTCCCTGGCGCATGGCCCGGAAGGCGTTGGTTGAAAGATTAAGAAACACCTGCTGCAACCGGAAAGCCTCACCACGGATCATCACCCTGCGTCCCGAAGGTGCAAACTCAATCACCATGCCTCGCTGCAATGCGAGTGGCTGCAGGAATTCCAGTGTGTCGGCCAGCAATTTGTCGAGAGGTACAGGAGTCATTTGCAGCGGAGCTGCGGAGTGAAAGTGAAGCACGTTGTTCACTGTCGCTGAAAGCACGCGAAGGCCCGCCTGCAGATGCATTATCCACTGGGAGACTTCCGTGTCGTTTCGGGTAGCATCCTTGATCAGGCCCGCAAACAGTTCCATGCTGCCGAGCGGGTTTCGAATTTCGTGCGCCAGCAGCGCTGTCATTTCGGCAAGAGCCTGCATGCGCCGGGATGTCTCGCGCTCTTCCTCCGACCTCACCTGCTCAGTGATGTCGCGCAGGATGAAAACATTCTCACGCGCGGAAGCGAAGCCAAGCTGTAATCCCGCACAGGAAACCGCCACGTGGCGTTTTCCTTCCGGCGCATCCCGCCGCCATAAACGCTCGCTGCCAGGCTCCGCCGCGCGAACCTCTGCCAGGACCGGCTGCAGGCTTTCCGGCAATACGTCGGTATCGGTCGATTGCGTGTCTCTCGCCATCAACTTTACCGCGCAAGGGTTGGCAAATCTAAAGGATTGGCCGGGCCCGGCCACAATCACGCCGCAAGGGAGCGCTTCCAGGATGCAGGCCAGGTAAGCCCGCATGGTCTGGTTTTCAGCCAGGCTGCGTGCCAGGTCCTGATTACGGTGCTCCAGTTCTTTGCGCAGGCGCGATAACTCCCCCTGCAGTAATGTATAAGACTGTTCCAAAGAACCGGCGACATGGTTGAATGATGCGAAGGCTTGAGCCAGAGCATTGCGGTCAAGCAGTGCGTCGGTTCGGGCATCGATCGGCTCATTTTGCCGGGTAGTAGGCAAAGTTGGCATGGCGCGGAGACAGAATGCACGGTCCATGCCATTCCGACCCGATATTTCTAAAAATATCCTTAGCCAAGTGCTCCTGGACGAAAGTTTTGGCGGCCAACGCAAGGAAAGGAGTGAAGATTCTTAGATTTATTCTGGGCGTTAAGTCAAAATCGCAATCCGTTATCGATAGATTGGTCGCGACAATTGTGACTTTCGGCGTCAAGACGGGAAAGGCCGTTGGCAGTTTCTCTCATGAAGTGGGGGAAAGCTGAGCCGTGCTGCCTGGCGGCAGCACGGCTTTTGTACGCTGTTCTTTGGGTTAGATCTCTTCAATCGGGCCAGGAAGCACCAGGTGCCTTTCCTGAATTGCCGGCAGGTCCTCAGAGAGGATGAACGCACGTTCGATAACGTGCCGAAGCTCCCGCACGTTCCCAGGCCAGGCGTACTCGCACAGGGCGGTCCTAGCTTCCAGGGAAATGCTCTTAGAGGGCGCCTGGGCTTCCTGGCACAAGTCAGCAAGAAAGCTCTCCGCCAACAATGGAACGTCTTCGGGGCGCTTACGCAACGGGGTAAGGTGGATGGGAAAAGCGGCGATCCGGTAGTACAGGTCCTCACGAAAAGCGTGTTCCTTAACGCGCCGCGCCAGTTCCGCATTGGTGGCCGCTATTACTCGCACGTCCACGCGGACGATATCAGTACCCCCCAACCGCTGTACTTCTCCTTCCTGCAAGAAGCGCAGCAGCTTGGCCTGCATGCTGAGTGGCAAATCGCCCACTTCGTCCAGGAAAAGCGTGCCACCGTGCGCCGCGTGGATGCGTCCGAGACGTGATTGGAATGCGCCCGTAAAGGCCCCGCGGGCATAGCCGAAAAGCTCGGCTTCAAGCAGTGCTTCCGGAATGGCGGCACAGTTCACAGTGATAAAGGGTTGTTTGCTTCGCTTGCTAAGCAAGTGGATGGCGCGCGCCACCAGTTCCTTCCCGGTACCCGTCTCGCCCATAACCAGGACTGTTGTAGAGCGCGGGGCCACCAGGCTGGCTAGGCGGTAAACCTGCTGCATCGCGTTTCCACAGCCGATCATGCCTGGCAATGGCTCAATCTGCTGCCGGCGCACTTCAACGGGGCGCCCGGCATAGATTTCGTCCTCAGCCGTAGTATCTTCCGCATACGTCTCTGGAGTTTGCCCCAGCATCTGGATAACGTGGCGGAGAGAAGGAGAATCAACCGCAGCGCTTTCGGTGAGTGTAGTGCCTGTATCCGAATCCACAACTGCCACCTCAACCTGAGGGTGGCGCTGCTTAACAATGCTAAGCAATTCCGGAACATCCAGGTCCGGCAGCCACCTGTCCAGCACCAAGCTCCGCCAGCTTCCTTGCTCCAGCTTGGCCAGCGCTTCCGCACCTCCGCCAACCTCTTCAGCAGAACACCGTACCAACCGCAAGGTGTTCAGGATGCGTTTTCGGAAATCGGCATTCGGACTGGCGATCAGTGCGTTGGAGGCACCGGTGGTGTACTCGGCCACGAGGGCATGACCCATATCATTTCTCCTGTTCCCAACGGCGCCGGGCTGGCAGACCGGAACCTTAATGACAGCGTTGAGTTGACTGCACTTCTTGTCGGAGGCATTTAAAAATGCTCTCCGCTTCGCGCGGCGGCAAGCCGCGGAAAGACTTTTTTAAACTCTGGCGAGCGGAAACGCGACTCGCACCTGGGTAAGAGAATCCTCACGCACGGCTTCGAGGTCGCCGCCACAGGATTCGACCGCCCAACGCGCCACCACCCAATCCGCCTGATGCAACATCAAGGCGGGCTGCTTTCGCACGGAAGGACTTTCCGGGGCGGTGGCGTCGATGGCCAATGTGACCACTCCATAGGGAGGGCGTGTGGAAAACGTAGTTTCAATGATTGAGCCAGCGGGGTTTTCCCTTAACAGCCGGGTAATCACCCGGGATACCGACACGGCAATTCGTTGCGGCTCCGCGGCCACGGCAAAATGTTCGCCCACCGGACTGGAAAGAAAGCTGCGGTGTTCTTCAGCCGTCTTGGCCATGGATAACAAGACCGATTCCACCACTTCAGCCAGCGACGTGTTCAACCTCTCCTTGGGTGTGGGCGGCGCAGCAATCTCACGATAAAGGGAAAGGCAGTCGCTCAGGCGCATGGATTCGCTCAGCAGTTTTTCTATCACTGCGCGATATTCCGCAGCGTTCAATTGCTTTTGCAGGGCCATGGCCGATTCTCCCATGAGCACGGTAAGCGGCTGGCTCATTTGATGGATAAGCGCCGCCATCAAATCCGCCGTACTCGCGAAACGGCCTTCGTGGGAAGCGTTATTCACTACGGATTGGAAGGCTGCTTCCAAGGATCTCCCTTATCATGCGGAAAACTCAGGATCCACTTCTCGAAGCGCCGCCTTGCCCGGCACGGACAGCATCGGCCTCTTCCGCAACCACTTCCTTGCGGTTTGCCGCCGGGATAGCGCCCAGTTGATAGCCGGAACCGCGAATCGTGTGGATCAGCGGCATGGCCGCCCCTTCATCAATCTTTTTCCGCAGATAGTTGATGTAAACATCAACCACATTTGTCATGGTTTCAAGCGACAGCTTCCAGACCTGTTCCAAAATCATGCCCCGGGTCACGCATTCTCCTGCGTGCTGCATCAGGAATTCCAACAGCGCCAGTTCCTTCGGGGTTAATTCAATCTGCCTTCCGGCGCGTTTTACAATCCGGTCCACCCGGTTTAATTCCAAGTCTTCAACGCGCAGAATGGTTTCCGTTGCCGAACTTTTTCGCCGCAGCAGCGCCCGGGCGCGCGCGGCCAGCTCCGAGAACGCGAAAGGTTTCGGCAAATAATCATCGGCACCCGAGTCAAGAGTCTTGACTTTATCTTCAACCTGTCGCCGCGAAGTCAGCGCCAAAACCGGGGTACGGGTGTTGTTGGCACGGAAGAGGCGTAACACATCCAGGCCGTCAACGCCCGGCAGATTCAGGTCCAGAATCATCAAATCGTAAGGCTGGGCTTGAAACATGCTGATTGCGGTATTGCCATCCCGCGCCCAATCCACGGCGTACTGCTCAGCCTCAAAGCTTCGTTGCAGGTACAACGCGACCGGCTGGTCGTCTTCCACGATCAATAGGCGCATAAGACTTTCCTTAAACCGCGGGGGAAGGGAGGTTATGTCCCGATGAAAAGACGGATGTGCCAGCCTACTCCTCGCGTACTGGAAGGATATAACGAGCGACATTAACAAGTCAAATGATAACTATTGCAGGACTAACCTGAGTGGGAAGGCTTCTTTAACCGCCCTGGCAGGCGCGGTCGGTAGCAATGAACCAGGAGAGAATGTCTAGTAGCGATGCCCGGGCCCGGTTGTGGCATGTATTTCCTGGCCGTTGTCATTGGAGAGGGCCAACTCGGGAACAGCCTGAGGAGTACGTGTAAAGAGCCGGCTCAGGAATTTTGAAAACCTATCAAGATAGGTGTAATAGACGGGAGTAATGTACAGCGTAATCACCTGCGAAACCACCAGGCCGCCCACCACAGCCAGACCAAGTGGACGCCGCGATTCTGAACCGGCGCCAATACCCAGGGCGATAGGCAGCGTGCCCATCAGGGCCGCCATCGTCGTCATCATGATGGGTCGAAAACGCACCAGGCACCCTTCGTAGACGGCGTCCAGCGTGGTCTTGCCCTCCTTGCGCTCAGCCTCCAGCGCAAAGTCAATCATCATGATGGCGTTCTTCTTCACGATACCGATCAGCATGATGATGCCTACAAACCCATAAAGATTAAGTTCCTTGTGAAAAAGGATCAAGGTAAGCAGCGCACCAAACCCCGCCGACGGCAAGCCGGAAAGGATGGTAATGGGATGGATGAAGCTTTCGTATAGTATGCCCAGCAGGATGTAAATGACCAGAATGGTAATCAGCAAAAGTACGCCCAAACCCGTCAGCGAATCTTCATAAGCCTGCGCCGTGCCCTGGAAACTTGTGCTGATACTTGATGGCAGTGTTTGGCGTGCCGCATCCTCTACCCTGGTTACCGCGTCGCTCAGTGAGACGCCCGGCTGCAGGTTGAAGCTGATGGTCACCGCCGGCAGTTGCCCGGAGTGATTAACCGTCAGCGGGCCAATATCCTGCTTGATGTGCGTTACCGCGGTCAGAGGCACCAGATTCCCATGAGAGGACCGGACGTAGAGTAGCGAAATACTCGAAGGATCCATCTGGTATTGCGGCTCAAGTTCGGCAATCACCCAGTATTCGTCGTTGGCGGCATAGATGGTTGAAACCTGTCCATCTCCATAAGCCGCCGAAAGCGCAGTTTCAATCTGCGCCGCGCTTACCCCCAGTGCGGAGGCCTGGTCGCGATCGATGTGAATGGTGACCTGAGGATTGCTGATCTGCAAGTCGCTATTTACGTCGCGCAGCACGTTCGACATGGAGCGAAGCTTTGCTTCCAACACTCCGGAATCTTTGTAGAGCTCCTGCGTATTCGGGCTCTGCAAACTAAACTGATAAAGGCTGCGGGTCAGTTGGCCGCCAATTTGAATCGGTGGCCGGTTCTGGAGGAATGCGATAATCCCCGGCACACCTATCAGTTGCGGTCTCAATTCGTCGATAACGTCGTCGGTGCTCACCTTGCGGTACTGGCCGCTCGCATACACAGTTGGCCGGCCCAGCCACTCCTGCACGTGCGCCCAAAGCTCGTCCGTAATCTGCGGGTGGGGCTTTAGGTGAATAAAAATAAACCCGTTGTTGCCGCTGCCGCCCGGGCCTCCCGCGCCGACAAACGACATAACGTAAAGCACGTTGGGGTTGCGCCGGATAATCGCGGTAATCTGCTTCTGGTGCTGCTTCATGGATTCAAAAGAAATTCCTTGCTGCGCCTGGGTAAAACCCGCCACCTGGCCGGAATCCTCACTGGGCAGAAAGCCTTTGGGAATACCCATAAACAAGTAGGCAGTAACGCCGAGCAGGATCAAAGAAACCGTGAAAGTGGCGAACCGGTGCCTCAGCACGGCCCGCAAACTGGCATCGTATCCGCCCAGCAGCGCCTGAAAGCCGCGCTCCGTGGCCCGGTAAAGAGCATTATGCTTTTCAGTTGGCTGGTGGCGTAAAAAGCGGCTGCACAGCATGGGCGTAAGGGTAAGTGAAACAAAGCCCGAAACCAGAATGGCCATGCCGATGGTCACCGCGAATTCGTGCAGCAAGCGTCCCAGAATTCCTCCCATGAAGAGCACCGGAATAAATACCGCCGCCAGCGACAGCGTCATGGAAAGAATGGTAAAGCTGATCTCGCGCGAGCCGTTCAGCGCCGCCTCAAACACCGGTTCGCCGTGTTCCATGTGGCGCACAATGTTTTCCAGCATCACAATGGCGTCATCAACCACAAAGCCCACGGAAAGCGTAAGCGCCATCAGGGAAAGGTTGTCAATCGTATAGCCCAGTAAATACATCACTGCGAAAGTGCCCACAATTGACATGGGCAAGGCCATGCTGGGAATCAAAGTGGCGGAAAGGTTGCGCAGGAAGATGAAGATCACCAGCACCACCAGGCAGATGGTGAGGTAAAGCGTGAACTTCACATCGTTCACCGAATCCTTAATGCCCTCGGAGCGGTCAAACAGCGTGGTCAACTTAATGGAAGCCGGAATTTCTTCGCGAAATGTGGGCATCAGCTTCATGATGGAATTTACCACTTCCACCGTGTTGGTTCCGGGCTGGCGCTGGATGGCCAGCACCATGGCCTGCTGGTTCTGGAACCACGTAACCACCTTGTCGTTCTGCACGCTATCGATGACTTTTCCGATTTCGCCAAGCCGCACCGGCGCGCCGTTGCGGTAGGCTACAATTAATGGCCGGTAAGCCGCGGCATCCTGCAACTGGCCCGTCGCCTGCACGGTAAACGCCCGGTGGGTACCATCCAGAGTTCCGGTAGGCAGGTTTACGTTGCCGCTTTGGATCGCTCCGATCACCTCGTCAATCCCCAGCCCTCGGGCCGCCAGCGCCTGCGGGTCCATCTGGATGCGCACCGCGTAATGCTGCGCGCCATACACCTGCACTTGCGCCACCCCGCTCACCATCGAGATGCGCTCGGCCATTAGCGTTTCGGCGTATTCATCCACGGTGCTCAGGGGCAGCGTGTCTGACGTAACGGCCATGTATAAAATGGGCTGGTCGGCCGGATTCACCTTCTGGTACGAAGGCGGCGTGGGCATGTTGGGCGGCAAGTCGCGTCCCGCCTTGGAGATCATGGCCTGCACGTCCTGAGCCGCGGCGTCAATATCGCGGCTTAGGCTGAACTGCAGGGTAATCTGGGTGCCCCCCTGGGTGTTCTGCGAGGTCATCGAGTCCAGCCCGGCGATGGTCGAGAACTGCCGCTCCAGCGGCGTGGCCACGGCCGAGGCCATGGTTTCCGGACTGGCTCCGGGCAGCGAGGCGGTCACCTGAATGGTGGGATAATCAACGTTCGGCAGGTCGTTTACAGGCAATTGCCGGTACGCCACCAGTCCGAAAAGCAGGATGGCAAACATGACCAGCGTGGTCATGATGGGCCGGCGAATGAAAAGTTCAGCCAGGTTCATGGAAGGTTCCGTGCCAACGCACAGTTAGGGTCTTACAGGGTAGAAGGCCGACTATGCCCGGGGTAAGGCAACCCTGCGCAACAACCTGCTTCAGGTAATGATTTCACGCTTCCCGAAAAGCGCGATCGCCCGGCCAACCTTGGCATCGTCATATCTATCACTCAACTCACCATCATACGGCTATGGTTTCTTCACTTCAACCGTGGCGCCCGGAGCCAGCATCAACTGTCCGTCGGTCACCACAGTTTCTCCGGGTTGCAACCCCTTTTCCACCACCGTAAAGCCCTGGTAGGCAACCCCCGTGGTTACCGGCCGCAGCTCTGCCGTCAAGTCCGGTTTTACAACGAATACGTACTGGCCTTGCTGGCCGGTTTGAATGGACTGCGTAGGGGCCACGGTAGCGTTCGCCACATCCGAAAGGCGCAGCGTCACACTCACGTATTGCCCCGGCCACAACCGCCGTTTTTCGTTCTGGAACGTACCCTTTAAAAGAATCGTACCGGTGGTGGCATCCACCGCGTTGTTGATAAACGTGAGTGTTCCCCATTCCGGCTCGTTCTCGTGACCTGCCACCGTAGCCTGCACTCGCAGCTTCTGGCGAGACTGGTACGCCTTGATCTCAGTCAAATATTGCTGGGGCACGGAAAAGTCCACGTAAATCGGGGACAACTGGTTGATGACCACCATCGGCACGTCATTCGCCTTGACCAGATTGCCTTGATCAACCAGCACCGCTCCGGTCCGCCCGTCCAGTGGGGAGCGGATCGTGCAGTATCCCAACTGCAGCCTGGCGTTTTCCACCGCCGCCTCGTCAGCCTTTACCGCAGCCTGAAGCGCCTGGGCGTTGGTGCGGAACTGGTCGTATTGATCCTTGGAAATAATGCCGCTTTTAAACAACTCGGTGTTACGCTGCTCCTGCGCCAGAGCATTCTGCTCCTGCGCCTGGTCGTGCGCCAGATTGGCTTGCGACTGGGCCAGCATGGCCTGGAAGGGTCCGGGATCGATGGAAAAAAGCAGGTCACCTTTCCTGACGTCCTGGCCGTCCACAAAATTAACGCGTTGCACTTCACCCTGCACCAACGACTTTACATTGACGGTGCTATAGGCCTCGCCGTTGCCAATCACATGCAACTCAATCGGCACGGTACGCCGTTCCACCTTGGCCACCGTCACCGGTATCGCCATCAGCTTGCGGGTCTGCACGGCGTCGCCCTGAACCTGTTTGGGCGAACACCCGTCTGATAGGAGTAAAGCGAGAGAAAAAAAGGCAACTGCCGCTACTTTGGCCTTGGAGGCTAGTGCGCCATCGTCTTTGCATGCTCTACCAAGATTTTGCGTCATATTCGAATACCTGAATGGAGGCAACCCGACCCCGGCTGCTCATACCATTATAAACCTAAGGACGAAACCTCGGGCCATAAAGTTTCACACTGGTTAATGGCAACATGTTTACGACCCAGGAAACCCCTGGTTGCTCGATAAAGGTTTGAAATAGAACGTATTACGGGCTGGTCTGAGGTGGCCGGTCGGGAGGCTGAAGCCTTTTTCCAGTTGTTCTATTCGTTACGGAGCGCGACGTTCCACGCCCCTCAGCATTTCCGTCCAATGGGCGCCGTCTTTGCTGAATCGCGCCTCATACCTTACTTCATGGGCGGATGTAAACACATTCACCGTTCGAAAATCCGTCTCTCCCGCCGCAGGGGGCTTGTCACCGGAATAGGTCCAGGTGTTGCCCTTTATCGTCAACCGCCCAGACTGCGCCGGTCCGCCGTCAAAATTCACCGTGTAGTATTCAAAGTCTACAGTCTTGGGATTGAAAGTGTAAATCGTAAGCTGATTTACCGGTCCCGAAGGCAATTGGATCTTCTGATCGCAAACCATGGCATCCCGAAAGGCCGACCATGCGCAGCGGGTATCGCCGCTCACCTTGCCCGCGGGCATGTAGGGAGTCTTCAAAAATTCGCCCTGCGATTTCCAATGGCCCAGAAAGGCGGCCAGCGGTTGCAGCTTGTCTTGCGAAGCCGTTTTGTCGGGCCCTGACTGGCCGGCCAGCCCGGGCACGCAAAAGAGCGCTACCGCCATCCACACCCAAACCGGCTTTCGCATTGGCGCCATCCCTTTCTGCACTCTATTCCACAGTCACGGACTTTGCCAGGTTGCGCGGCTGATCCACCTCGCACCCGCGCAGCACTCCAATGTGATAGGCCAGCAATTGCAGCGGCACCACTTCCAGAATCGAGGAGAGCAGCTCGTGCGTGTGCGGCAGCTTGATGATGTGGTCCGAGATTTCGCTGACTTCCCGATCGCCTTCAGTAACCAGCGCCAGGATCATGGCGCCGCGCGCTTTGGCTTCCTTAATATTGGAAAGCGTCCGCTCGTAGCGCAGCCGCGAATCCGCCGCTTCCCAATCGCAGGTGGCCACCACCACCACCGGAATACCCGGCGTGATCAGCGCGCTCGGTCCATGCTTCATTTCCCCGGCTGGATAGGCCTCGGCGTGGATATAGGAGACCTTTTTCATTTTCAGCGCGCCTTCAAGCGCCACGGCAAAATGGACTCCGCGTCCCAAATAGATAAAATCCGGAGCGCGCATCAAATGCCGCGCCAGGTCCTCCACATCCTCGTCCTTTTGCAGAACCGCTTCCAACTGTTTGGGCAAAAGCGCCAGCGCCGCCATCAGTTTTCTAGCCTGGTCGGCAGGCAGTTGTTCCCGCATTTGCCCCAGGTAGCAGGCAAGCAGGAAAAGCGCCGCCATTTGAGCGGAAAAAGTTTTGGTGGAGGCCACCGCAATTTCCGGTCCGGCGTGGGTATAAATGGCGCCGTTCGCTTCGCGCGGAGAAATGCTGCCCAACACGTTGCAGATGGCCAGCGTCTTTGCGCCGCGCGCCTGCGCCTCGCGCTGCCCCGCCAGCGTATCCGCGGTCTCGCCCGACTGGGTCAGCACCAGGGTCAGGGTTTTTTCATCCAGCAGCGGATCGCGATAGCGGAACTCGGAGGCGTAATCCACTTCCACGGGAATTCGCGCCAGCCGCTCGATCATGCTGCGCCCCGCCAGCCCGGCATGGCGGGAAGTTCCGGCCGCCACAATCTTGATCTCCCTGAAATTGCGGAAGTCCTCTTCGCTGATTTCCATGTCATCCAGATAAACCTGGCCGGTTTCGGTTGAAAAGCGCCCCAGCGTGGTATCGCGCACAGCGCGCGGCTGCTCGTAAATCTCCTTCAGCATAAAGTGGCGAAAGCCGCCCTTTTCCGCCAGTATCGGATCCCACGTAATGTGGTGAACGCGCCGCGTAACCGGATGACCCTCAAAATCCGTCAGCCGAACGCCGTTTGCCGTGAGCACGGCCACGTCGCCGTCGGCCAGAAAGAACAAGTCGCGGGTGTGATAGACCACCGCCGGAACGTCGCTCGCCACCAGATATTCGTCCTTGCCCAGCCCGATCACGGCCGGCGGTCCCAGCCGCACCGCCACAATCTTGTTGGGATCCTGGGGCGAAATAATCGCCAGGGCAAATACTCCCGCCAGCCGCCGCACTGCGGTGCGCACGGCTTCTTCCAAAGGCACGGCGGGCGTCTGCGCGCCACCCGGCCGCAAGTACTTCTCGATCAGGTGTGCAATTACTTCGGTGTCTGTCTCGGTCACAAAGTGGTGGCCTTCCGCAATCAACTCCTTCTTCAATTCCTGATCGTTTTCAATAATTCCGTTGTGAACCACCACCACGCTGCCATGGCAGTCGCGATGCGGGTGAGCGTTTTCCACAGTAGGCGCGCCGTGCGTGGCCCAGCGCGTGTGGCCGATGCCGTAAGTGCCGTCTATCGGATCCAGCCGGATTGCTTCCTGCAAGTTCCGCAGCTTGCCGCTGGCGCGGCGAATCTCCAGCTTGCCGTCGTGCACTACCGCCACGCCGGCGGAGTCGTAGCCGCGGTATTGCAGCCGCTGCAGCCCGTCAAGCAGCACCGGCACTACGCGCTTGTTTCCGATGTACCCGATAATCCCCGACATGGTGGCTGCAATTATATCAGACCGTTACTTCTTCTCTCCTTATTGCCCGCCGCGCCCAACTACTCGGCGGCCGGCGGTGGGCAGGCCGGATCTGAGCAGGCGGGCGGAGCCGCTTCTTCCTGCCCGCGCCGCGCGAAGAAGCCGCGGACTCTTGCCCACAGGCCTTGCGGCTGGGGCGGAGCGGCGGAAGTAGCCGCAGGCACGGCAGCGGATGCCGCAGCCACACCTGATGCAACGGCCGCTCCGGGCGCTTCGATCCGTGCAAGCGGCGCTCCGGATTGCCGGGGCGGGGCGATCGCCCTGGCCGTCGCCTCCGCTTCGGCCCGCATCATCGCCCGCTCTTCCCGCACCTCCGGCAGCGAT